>Ga0182016_10003775_pt1 | contig 17107 bp, 13 predicted proteins | sample 712S2MmetaG_FD_120491 | JGI IMG/M metagenome (GOLD analysis project Ga0182016, IMG submission 120491) | Permafrost microbial communities from Stordalen Mire, Sweden - 712S2M metaG | ecosystem: Environmental > Terrestrial > Soil > Wetlands > Permafrost | place: Sweden: Stordalen | collected...
GTGAAATCGGCTACACGCACGATGACGACGTGTTTCACGCCGACAAGGTTTTGATCATGAACGCCATCACGTCGCAGTCGCCGGACATCGCGCAGGGCGTGGACGCGAAGGCCGCTGAAGGCAAGGACACCGCCGAGCAGGGTGCCGGCGACCAGGGCCTGATGTTCGGCTACGCGTGCAACGAGACGCCGGAGCTGATGCCCGCGCCGATCATGTTTGCGCACCAGCTTGGCGCGGAACTCACGCGCATCCGCAAGACCGGCAAGGTGGCGTGGCTGCGCCCCGATGCGAAGAGCCAGGTCTCGGTCAAATACGTCAACGACCAGCCGGTGGAAATCACCAACGTCGTCATCTCCACGCAGCACGCGCACGACGTGAAGCACAAGACGATCAAGGATTTTTGCATCGAGAACATCGTAAAAAAAGTTTTGCCGAAGCATCTGCTCACGAAGAAGACGCAGTTTCTCATCAATCCGACCGGCCGTTTCGTCGTCGGCGGACCGCAGGGCGACACCGGTTTGACCGGTCGCAAGATCATCGTGGACAGCTACGGCGGCATGGGCCGGCACGGCGGCGGCGCGTTCTCCGGCAAGGATCCGAGCAAGGTGGATCGCAGCGCGGCCTACATGGGCCGTTACGTCGCGAAGAACATCGTCGCGGCGGGCATCGCCACGAGCGCGGAAATCCAGTTCGCCTACGCCATCGGCTATCCCGAACCCGTCAGCGTATGCATCAACACGTTCGGCACGGCGGTCAACGGCATCACCGACGAGCAGATTGAAAACGCGGTGCGCGAAGTGTTCAGCTTCAAGCCGGCGAACATCGTCAAGCAGTTGAACCTGCTCCGCCCGATTTATTCCAAGACCACCAACTACGGTCACTTTGGCAAGAACGACAAAGCCCTTACTTGGGAAACGACGGACAAGGTGAAGGAACTGAAACGCGCGTTGAAATTGAACTAATTTATTTTTATGTCCAAAGCTAAAAAATCCGCCTGCGATAGCGCCTGCGCCTGCCTTAACGAAGTCAGCGAAACCTTCGCCAAATACGCCGCGCAGACACCCGCCGGCAAAGACTACATCGTCCGCGATTTCTCGCTCGCCGAATGGGGGCGCAAGGAAATCGCCATCGCCGAGCACGAGATGCCCGGTCTGATGTCCGTGCGCCAGAAATACGCGAAGTCCAAACCGCTCAAGGGCGTGCGCGTCACCGGTTCGTTGCACATGACGATCCAGACGGCGGTGCTCATCGAGACGCTCGTCGCCCTCGGCGCGAACGTCCGCTGGGCTTCGTGCAATATCTTTTCCACGCAGGATCACGCGGCCTCCGCCATCGCGGCAACCGTCACGCCGGTGTTTGCCTGGAAGGGCGAGACGCTGGAGGAATATTGGGAACTCACGCTCAAGGCGATTTTGTTCCCCGGCGACAAAGGCCCGCAGCTCGTCGTGGACGACGGCGGCGACGTGACGCTGCTCATCCACAAAGGCTACGAACTGGAAAAAGGTTCCAAGTGGGCCTACGAATCCAAGGGCGACAGCCACGAAGTTTCCGTCGTTAAGGCTTTGCTCCGCCGCCTCGCGACCGAGAAGCCCGGCCTCTGGACGAAGATCGTCAAGGACTGGAAGGGTGTTTCCGAAGAGACGACCACCGGCGTGCATCGACTTTACCAGATGAAGGAAGCGGGCAAATTGCTCGTGCCCGCCATCAACGTCAACGACTCCGTCACCAAGTCGAAGTTTGACAACCTCTACGGCTGCCGCGAATCGCTCGCGGACGGCATCAAGCGCGCCACCGACGTCATGCTCGCCGGCAAGGTCGCCGTCGTCTGCGGTTACGGCGATGTCGGCAAAGGCTGTGCGCATTCGCTCCGCGCCTACGGTTCACGCGTCGTCGTCACCGAAATTGATCCCATCAACGCCTTGCAGGCCGCGATGGAAGGTTTCGAGGTCAACACCGTCGAAAGCACGCTCGGCGTCGGCGACATCTACGTCACCACCACCGGCAACTGCGACATCATCACCGCCAAGCACATGCTCGCGATGAAAGACCAGGCCATCGTCTGCAACATCGGCCACTTCGACAACGAGATCCAGGTGGACGCGCTGAAGAAGGTCAAGGGCCTGCGCATCGAGAACATCAAGCCGCAATACGACCGCTACTGGCTGCCCGGCGGCCAGAAGAGCATCTACATGCTCGCCGAAGGCCGCCTCGTGAACCTCGGCTGCGCCACCGGCCATCCGAGCTTCGTGATGAGCAACTCCTTCACCAACCAGACGCTCGCGCAGCTCGACCTCTGGGCGAACAAGGACAAATACGAGCCGACCGTCTATCGCCTTTCGAAGAAGCTGGACGAGGAAGTCGCCCGCCTGCATCTGGAAAAGATCGGCGTGGTGCTGACCAAGCTGAGCAAGGCGCAGGCCGAATACCTCGGCGTGCCGGTGGACGGCCCCTACAAGCCGGAACACTACCGGTATTGATTTTGTGGCGGCGGTCTATGACCGCCGCACAATTTTCCGGCGCTCACAGAGCGCCGCTACAACGAAAGGCGAACAGAGCAATCCGTTCGCCTTTTTTCTTTTCAACCACGAAATACACGAACCACACAAAAACATCCCAGCGCCGTAGGCGCGAAATCTTTGTGGCTCACGAATCCAGATGAGACCAAAGCTCCGTAAGAGCGGCATATGTCGCTCCTACGGAGCTGGTGAATTTTTGATGGCGCATTCTGCAAATATGCCGCGCCTACGGCACTACACCAGCGCTCCGCCGATGGGCTGCGCCGCGCGAAATTATTTTTCAGGCGTCATTATGATTTCATCAGCCTTGACGATGACTGGTGGATTTTTGTCGCGTGTTAGTTGGATGGTAACATTTCCTTTGGCGGTCTGTGTTCCACTGTTGATGTCGAAGTTTGATTGGCCACCTTTGATTTCAATCATTGTGCCTTTTGGAATTATTAACTCGGCAATGGCTGCACCATTTGAAAGGAGAGCTACACGGTGGGCTGAGGGCTTTGTTTGTATTTTGATGAGTTGGGGTGTTATCTTTTCGATTTTGGTTGTTTGTGAAATGGCTACTGTTCCGACGCCGCCCACGAGTAACACCGCCGCACCCATGCCCACCGCGAATTTAATTTTCAACCAAGTCATTGTTTTCATAGTTCCTTTTACGAGTGTTGTTATTGTTGCCGAAATCACAGTTCCTTTCATCGCCGCCGCCGTGACCGTCGCCGCCAGGCCCAGCGGCGCGGCTTGCACGGAGTTCGCGGCAATCGCCGCCGTCAATACCGTGGCCGTCAGCGTCACGCCACGTTTGGTGAAGAAACCGCGCAGCTTTTCCACGGCGCGCGCCGTGCGTTTATGCGCTGCGTCCGCGCGGATGCCCAGCAGCGACGCCGTTTCTTCGCCGGTTTTATTTTCAAAATAACGCAGCGCCAGCAGCGCGCGTTCGTTTTCGTTGAGGCGCGACATGGCCTCTTCCAACTGCGGCGCGAGTTGCTGCCAGATGCCGCCGGTGTCCGGCTCGTTCAAGTGGGATTGCATATAGGCCTCTTGGTCGCGGGCAAATTGCCGTGCTCTGGTTCGCAAAAACTGTCGGGCGGTAAGCCGCGTGGTTTCATAAAGCCAGCCGGTGAGCGTGGCGCGCTGGCGCAGGCCGGCCGCCTTTTGCGCGAGAATGATGAAGACGGCCTGGGTCACATCGCGCGCGTCCTCGGCGTGGCTGGTGAACCGCAGGGCGACGGAATAGACCAGATTGATGTGCCTTTGCACAAGTTGCGCAAAGGCGGCTTCGGACTGGCGGTCGGCAAAGTCTTGAGTTAATTCGCTGTCGGTCGCATCGGTCATTACAGAGTATTGGCCGCTGCGGGGAAGATTTGGACATTTATTTTTGGCCGGGGCGCGGGCTTCAGCTCGCTTCAGCGCACGCCGGGACGGAGACGTTGGAACTTTTTCCGCGGGTGGGCGGGCGTGAGGTGTAGCGGCGTGAACGCCGCGCTCCGCCGCAGTGCGTAGCGGCGACTCGGTAGAGCGCCGCAAACTGGCCGGAGTTTTTTCAGATGGCTGCTTTCTGCCGAAAGCAGCTACGCCGTCACTTCACATTTTCGACCACGGGCATTTCAACGGGCGAAATCCGCTGACAAAAACTTCTGATTCACGACGATATTCTCCTGTGTTTCAGTGAAAACGACTCCACTGTTTTTCGCCTGTACCATGGAATTGTCGATTTGAGTCCGCAGTGCGGCGAGATTTTCGGGTGTGACCGGTTTCTTTTGACGCTCCAACGTCAACTTGAGTGTTTCATCCGTAAATTTCATGGCCGCAGACATTCCAGCCGTGGTGGTTTTGGATTTGCGGATGAGGTGATCCTTTTTGCCAATCCAAAGCGTAGTCGTGGTTGTTCCGAGACTCTTGAGATCCACCATTGGGTTCTTGGGCATTTTTGCATTTCCAAGTAGTTTGTCTGCGTCCAGCACGCTGACCACAACGTAGCAATCCACGCCGCCAATCTTTTCGTCGGCCTCCCGCCTCATTTCAGTGCGCCCAGAGGCGAACGCACCTAGCTTGTCACCAAAGCTCAATTCGAAAAACGCCCCCGGAATTGTTGAGGCAGCACCGCCAGAAACCCCGAGCGCAAGTGCAAATGCCATCTGCATATCGCGCACTGTTTGTGCTTTGGCGGTGGCGAACTTGTCCGCCGCGTCCATCACCTCGTAATTCGCGCCACCATCCGACCAAACCATGCCTTTGCTGACGTAAAGACCGCCCGTAGTAGTCCACTCCACGCGATACTGTTTCGGGCGTTGTAGCCGGGTGGTGCAGGTTGTTTCTGTAGTTTGTCCACCGCCTTCGGACACGCCCTTGGCCGTGTCGCTGTAACTCGTCAGCGCGGCGTAAGCTTCTTGTGTTTGCTTGGCGATTTCCGGAACAGTCAATTTGTCGCTGCCGCCAGTCTGCGAAACCGCGACCGTTGCCACGCCACCGGCGAGCAACGCTGCGACGCTCATGCCAACCGCAAATTTAATTTTTAGCCAAGTCATTGTTTTCATAGTCGTATTTACGAGTGTTGTTAGTGTTGCCGAAACCAAAGTTCCTTTCACCGCCGTCGCCGTGACCGTCGCCGCCAAACCGAGCGGCGCGGCTTGCACGGAGTTTGCGGCAATCGCCGCCGTCAACATCGTCGCCGTCAGCGTCACGCCGCGTTTGGTGAAGAAGCCGCGCAGCTTTTCCACTGCGCGGGTTACGCGCTTCTTGGCCGCGTCTTCGCTCGCGCCCAGCGCCGCGCCGACTTCGCCCAGGCTCTTGCCATCGAAATACCGCAGCACGACGGCGTGGCGGTCGGCCGCGCTCAACGCGGCCAGCGCGTCGTCCAGCAGTGGCGCGATGTGCGGCCAGACTTCGGAATCGTTTTCATTCAAGGCGGTTTGCATGTGGGCCTCCTGTTCGCGGCGGGTGCGGCGGATTTCGCCGCGGATGTGGGTCAGCGCCGTCAGCCGCGCGGTTTCATACAGCCAGCCGGAGAGGATGACCTGCCCGCCGAGCCGCCCGGATTTTCTGGCGAGGATGACGAAGACGGCCTGGGTGATTTCCTCGGCGGCGTGGGCGTTGCGCGTGTGGCGCAGCGCGGTGGAATGGACCTTGTCCACATGGCGCGCGACGATTGCGGCAAAGGCGGCCTCGGAGTTTTGCTCCGCGTATTGCCGCAGCAGGGCGTGGTCATCCAGTTCGTGCATCTGCTAGTAAATGCCGCCAAATGTGGAAAGGGGACAGATTATTTTTTGGCCGTTGAAGTTTGCCACGCTCTGCCGAGACGCAGCCATGATAATTCAAAGGGCGAACCGGCGACTGTTCGCCGAATTTATTATTTGAATGTTCACATACAAATTTTCAATCGTCACTAAATCACGGTTTATGAGACAATTCGGCAGATGAACAAAGATGCCAAAAATTTAAAATCTGTATTTATTGGCCGTCTTCGCCGGCTGATTTTGATCTGCGTTGCGTTGTATGTGGTGGCCTGCATAGGCTGCGCTTCCTTTCAGCGCAGCCTGATATATTTTCCGCAGCACCAAACAGCTGAACAGGTGAACGAATCAGCCAGAGTCGCCGGGCTTGAACGCTGGAACAATCCGGCTGGCCAAGCCATCGGCATGAAACGGATGGCTACCAAGCAACCGGCAGCTGGACAGGTGCTGATTGCGTATGGCAACGGCAGTTGGACGGTTGGCTGTGCGCATTATGTGGACGATATTCAAAGCCGCGCCGCGTTCGATGTATTCATTCTGGAGTATCCCGGCTACGCGGACCGTGCCGGCTCGCCCAGCCAGAAAAGTATTTTCCTCGCGGCGGATGAGGCGCTGCGATTGCTGGACACGAACCAGCCGGTTTATCTCGTGGGCGAATCGCTTGGCAGCGGCGTCGTCGCATATCTGGCGGGAACCCATCCCGACAGGATTGCCGGTATAATCCTGCTTTCACCCTTCAACCGGCTGACGAGCGTTGCACAGGAGCACATGCCGCTGTTGCCGGTGTGGCTCTTGCTGGTTGACCGATTCCCATCAGAAGATTATTTGCGCAACTATCACGGGCCGGTCGGCATCATGGTGGATGGACGTGATGATGTTGTGCCAGCAAAGTTCGGACTTCGACTTTATGACAACTACGCTGGATCAAAGCAGCTCTGGAATTACCCCGGAGGGTTTCATATTACAATCATGGAGCCTGCTCCAAAATTCTGGGGTGAGGTCTTGGATTTTTGGCAGACCAATCAAATTTCCGCAAAATAAATTTTCGCGCGGGTGCACATTCGATGTCACCAAGAGTTCTTCGGGAGAGGTTCTAAACGTGACAGCTCCCGCAACGCCGCCGCAATCGGCATCCGCGCGGGCGGATGCCCGGGCAATAATAAACAGCCGGAATGATTTTTTCATTCCGGCCGGGATGCGCCGCCAAAAATAAAAACCGGACGACAAGCCCTGGTGAAAGATCAATTCAAACAAAGCCTGCTGGCTGAAGTCTGCGGGAAGCGGGATGACATGGATCTGATTTGAAAACACATCAGCCATGATGACAAAATCCTGACGCCAATTCCGCCCATTTGCACGAATTCAACTCACGATCATTCGCGCCATGCGCGTCTCGCCTCCGACCGCTTCGGTTTGGAAACCACCGCTGACCAATTGTGTCAGATTGCCGCACTGAAATCCGATTTACCCGCCGGAAAAGACTCGCGAGATGACCAACGAACGTGATGAGACGCGAATCTCGCGGCGGTATAGTGTTGCAAGCACCGTTTTGTTGCGCTGCAAACGTCACGTGTAGCGCTGTAAGCGCCGCGCGTTGGTCAACAAACGTCACGAAATCCCCGTCTCGCGTCACGAGACGCGAAGCAAGCGTCACGTGTTGCCGGCAAACGCCGCGAGATGGTCAACAAACGTCACGTGTAGCGCTGCAAACGTTGCGTGTTGATCAACAAACGTCACGAGATGACCAACAAACGCCGCGTGTTGGGCTGCAAACGCGGTGTGTTGGGCTGCAAACGCCGCGACATCCCCGTCTTGCGTCGTGAGATTCGCGTCTCGTCACGCAAGTTTCCCGCTTTTCTGGGCAAAACGTGCATAATCTTGAAAACGGTGTGCCAAATGTGTGCCATCCGGCGAATGTCGGCCAAGGACACGAATGTCACGAATTAACACGAATTCAATTGGTGCAAATTGGTGTAATTCGTGTCTCGCTTTGAATGTATGAAAACGCCGGGCATTTCAGCCACAGATTAACACCGATGGACACAGATTCATGGGCCGCGATAAATCACAAAACGCGCAAAGGTTTCCCCCTCTCCGCGCCGGGGAGAGGCCGGGGTGAGGTGTGGAATTCAAAAATCCACGTCGCGGCAGCGTTGCTGCGCCGCCCTGATATTTGCGCCGCTTGCAACGAATGGATTACTTGACGGGATTGACCGCCAGATAACTTTGGGTGAACTGCGCCAGACACTGCTTCAACGCCTGGTCCACCACATCCATCCGATCCGCAGAAGTGATGCCTTGCAGCGTCCGCCGCCACGTCTCCGCCGACATGTCCACCCGATCCTGCACCTTCCGTTTCAATTGCACACTCTGTGTCACCGCCACCTCCACTGTGAACGGATACACGTCCAACTGCGGTTGATGAATGAGGTCCACGGTTACGGACAGACACGCATCGCCGTTGGCTTTGGTGGGCGACGGCATCGCCGGAATGCCCGCATCGGACAGGGCCGACTTCACAAGCGATTCGATGTGGTTGGTGGTCACGCCCTCGGGATGCTCGTCCACAATTTGGACGACGACATAAACGCCGGTCAACCCGCGCAAGGATTCCTTGGTATCGCTGCGTTGCAATTGAGCCTGGGCCGCCAAAGCGGTCAACAACAGGACAACAGTGAGATGAATCAATTTTTTCATAATTCAATTTGCGCCGCCTGAAAACTTTTCAACTTCCAGTATGGGATTTTGCGTAATGTGCCCGCGCTACATAAAGCAAAAAACCTTGCGAAAATTCCAATTGTTAAAAATTGAAAACGTTCAGACTGATCAAACGCGGCGGCGGGACATAATTATTGATACGCCTACGGTGAGCATCGCTACCTTTCTCGAACATTTTGTAAGCAAGCCGTAAGAGCAGACCGGCGAAGATAACACCAATGACCTTTCCAATGAATTCCAACATTTCCAATCATTAGCAAACCCATTGGAAGTGTCAAACCGTCAACATCCTGGCCCCTTAAGTCAAATTACCGAAACTTGCGTTCACCCCAATTATCCCTTTATTTTATAAAAGTTTTAGGAATTATGTCAAAATACCGAATAGGGCTGGATCTCGGCGGCACGAAGATTGAAGGCATTGTGCTGGACGCGCAGGGCAGCGAGCTTTTCCGCAAGCGCATCGCGACCGAGCGGGAGTTTGGTTATCGCCACATCCTGAAACGTGTCAAGGAGCTTTACGACGAGCTGGCCGCGCAGATCAACCACCAACCGCACACGTTCGGCATCGGCGCGCCGGGCGTGGTCTCGCCGCGCACGGGGCTGATGAAAAACTCCAACACGGTCTGCATGATCGGCGAGCCGGTGAAGACAGACCTGGAAAATCTGCTCGGCCGGAAAATCGAAATCCAGAACGACGCGAACTGCTTCGCGATGGCCGAGGCGCTGCTCGGCGCGGGCCGGGGCAAGAAACTGGTTTTCGGCGTCATCATGGGCACGGGCTGCGGCGGCGGCATCGTCCACAACGGCGAGGTGCTCACCGGTCCCCAGGGCATTGCGGGCGAATGGGGCCACATGTCCATTGATCCGCACGGCCCGAAATGTTACTGCGGCCAGCAGGGCTGCGTGGAGACGTTCATTAGCGGCGGCGGGCTGGAGGCGCGCTATTTTGAACGGTTCGGCGTGCGCAGGCAGCTCCGGGAAATTGAAATGGATTTTTATGCGGGTGAAACGCAGACGGGGGCGTTCATGAAAATTTTCTTCCAGCACTTCGGCCGCGCCATCGCCAACCTGATTGACGTTCTCGACCCGGACGTGATCGTGCTCGGCGGCGGCGTTTCAAAATTTGACGCGCTTTATACCGAAGGCGTTGCGGAGGTGGCGAAGTTTGTTTTCAGCGATTCGCTCGAAACGCCCATCGTCAAACATCAGATTGGCGATTCCGCCGGCGTCATCGGCGCGGCGCTGATCGGGATTTGAAGAAGTGGTTTCGCGGCGTGAAACCAAAATTGAGATTACAAGAACGCCAAATAAACAGCCACGGCCAGTCCAATCGCCGCGAGCAATCCGGCAAGCCACAGCCCAAAAGTTGACCCAAACGTCTGCCGGAATTGTCCCCGGTCAATTGCCCGGACGATGCGATGGTGGCGAATGGCCGCAACGACGTTGACAATGATGCCAAGAGCAATGAGCAGGATGCCTGCGGGCAGCGAAAAACCTGCGTGAGGCAATTTGACCGGCGTCTGGCTGGCGGCAATTTCGCGCAGGAACAAACCAAAACGCGCCACGACAAAACCGAAACCCATGAGCGCGATGCCCGTCCGCAGCCACGCCAGAAACGTGCGCTCCACCGCCATGTAAATGCGCGGGTCACTCCGGGAATCGGACGGTTCAGCCACCGGTCAAATAGGCTCTAAAAAGAATGCTTTGTCAATCAGGTTGCTCATTACTTCGCGGCGGTCAGCTTGTAAAGCACCACGCCGTGCGCGGGAATCGTCAGCGGCAGGACTCCGGACGTCACATCCACATCGCGTAAATCACTCTGCCGCCACAAGTCGCGGACATGTTGTTTGCCGCTGAAACCAAGCTGGCCAAGCCGGTTGAAATCCAGCGTTGCCGGCGTGGCGGCAAGATTGAAAAAGCCGAGCGCGCGCCCGCCGTCGGCCAGTTCCTTTTCAAACACCCGGAGGTTGCTGTCTTTCAATACGCACGTCGCCTCTTTGCCGAGCGCGTCCTGATCCAACGTCAGCACCTCGTCATTGCCCAGCAGGTTCAGCGTGAAGTCATCCAGCTTCGTCATGTCGCAGCCGATGAGCAGCGGCGCGGACAATAGGCACCAGAGGCTGATGTGCGTGTATTGCTCGTCCGGTGTCAGGCGGGTTGGATGCAAATTGCCCCAACCGACCTGGCCGACGATGAGCATGTCGGGGTCGTTCCAGTTGCCGGGCTTGGCGAACGGCGCGGCCTTGTCCTGTTTGAAACCGATGCCGCTCATACTGCGCCAGGTGTCCTCGATGTCGCCGGTGGTGCGCCAGCAGTTGCCGCTGACCGAGCCGCCCCAGTTCCACACGTCCGCCATGCCGTATTGGCAGAGGCTGAAAACGATGTCGCGATTTTGCTCGCGCAGAAACGATCCCATCAGCTTGTAGGGATAAATTGCGCTGGCTTCGTTCGGCGCAGTCTTGCCCCAAAGCTGGACCTTCATCACATTCGTCACTTCCTGGAGCGCGACGTCGCCGTAGCTGCACCAGTCGTATTTCAAATAATCAAATCCCCATTTCGCGTAGGTCTGCGCGTCCTGCTGCTCGTGCTGCCAGCTTCCGGTGCAACCGCCGCACGTCCACGGGCCGGGCGAAGAATAAAGGCCCGCCTTCAAGCCAAGCGCATGAATATAATCCGCCATTCCCTTCATGTCGGGAAAAAGCGAGTTGGGCACGATGAAGCCGTTGGTGTCGCGGAACGGTCCGCGCAACGTCGGGTCTTGCGAGTCGCGGTGGTTTTGCCAGAAATCATCCACGTTGATGTAAGTCCAGCCGTGGTTGATCAGGCCGCTCTTGACCATCGCGTCGGCCGCGCTCTTGACCTTCTCCTCCGAAACCGCGCCGGCAAAGCAGTTCCAACTGTTCCAGCCCATCGGCGGTGTCAGCGCGATCTGGTCGCCGCTGATGATGCGGAATTTTTTCTCCGCCGTGTCGAGGGAGTTTTTGGCGCGGAGCGTGACGATGAATTCACCTTTCGTTTTCAGCATACCGGTGATCTGCCCGGTTTTTTTATCCAGCTTGAGACCGCTGGGAAGTTTTTTTGCCGAGAACATCATCGGCCGGTCGCCGGTCGCCGGGATTGTGAACAGGAACGGCGAGCCGGGGCGCACGCCGAAGACGCTTGCGCCGTTGATGCGCGGCGTGGCCGGCGCGGGCGGCGTCAAAACGTAAGGTGCCACCGGAGCCGGCACCGCCTCGCCGACGGTTGCGAACGATTGGGCTGCCGCCGTCTCAAACTTCGCGTCCGCCCAGTCGGCGTGATCCCAAGAATTACCGTCGCCGGCATCGCCGACCTTGAGCAGAAGATTTTTCACGCCGGACAAATCCACGTCGCAATTCGTCGCTGCGCCGCCGGCGTGCATCACGCCGCTGCTCCAGAGCGTCTTGCCGTCGCCGATGACGAAAAACTCCACGCTGGAGGCGGGGTTGCCGTTCACCTCGTCGTCCACGCCGACGCTGGCGGTGAACTTCTGCGCGCCGCCGCCGAGATTGATCTTCAGCGTGCTTTCCCCGTGCGTGCCGAAGCCGCGGGCAAACGGTTTGCCGCCGATGGTCAGCGGATGGCTTCCAACCGACTGGTTTTTGTGCGGATCGCCCCAGCCCTGCGTGGCGGCGGCGAGATTCAAGTCGTCCAGCCAGACGGTTTCCGCCGAAACCACCGACACCGAAAGCGCAAAGATGGAAATGCTCAACAGACCGGCAAGGTTTGATTTCATGCCGTATTTTCAAGCCTGGAGAAAAATCCGTCAAGCTCGCGTCTTGTAAAAAATTGAACAGAAGGAAACAAAGGGAACGAAGCGGAATGGCCAAAAGACAAAATCATTCCGGCTCGCCGGTCTTCGTTCGCTTCGTTTCCTTCTGTTCAAAAATGTTTCGCTTCTTAAACTTCGCCCATGACGACGCTCCTCATCGCCACGCGCAACGCCCACAAGGTTGGCGAAATCCAGGCCATCCTCGGTGCGGGATTCCGTTGCCTCACACTCAAGGAATTTCCCGGCGCGCCCAAAGTCATCGAGGACGCCGACACGTTCGCCGGCAACGCGACGAAGAAGGCCGCAGAACTGACGGCGTGGCTCGCGGCGAACAATTCAAAATTAAAAATTAAAAATTCAAAACCCGATTTTGTTTTGGCGGACGATTCCGGGTTGGAAGTGGACGCTCTGAACGGCGCGCCCGGCGTTCATTCGGCGAGGTTTGCCGCGCTGGACAAAACCGAGAACTCGCACGACACCGACAACAACGCCAAGCTGCTGCGGCTGCTCGAAAATATTCCGGCAGAAAAGTGCACGGCGCGGTTCCGCTGCGTCATCGCCTGTGTGCCGGTGCCGCACGAGGAAATCAAGAGCGCATCGCCAGTCTGTTATGCGGAGGAATCTCCAGCGCAGATTTTCGATGGCGCATGCGAGGGAAAAATCATCTTCGCGCCGCGCGGACAGAACGGCTTCGGCTACGACCCGTTGTTCGTGCCGGACGGCTTCGAACAAACCTTCGCGGAACTTGGCGACGAAGTGAAAAATCAATTAAGCCATCGCGGGAAGGCGCTGGGAAAATTGAAGCTGTGGCTGGCTGCTCAATTGGCGGCGCGCACGCGGTAGAAGCGGTTTGGACTGGCGGCGGTGTCCACAACCGCCATCCGCGAGCCGGTGCCGTTGGTGGTGACGAGCGTGTTCCACGCCGGCGGCAGGCTCGTGGTGAACTCGACGATGTTGGTCATCCCCGCCGCACTGTTCCAGGAAATCTGTTGGCCACCGGCGACCGGCTGAATGGCGACTTGCAGCAGCGTGATGTCAATGAAGACAAAACTGCTGGCGGTTGGCGGAAAGTTGGAGGATAACACCGGCAGTGTGTTCAACGGTGAGGCATAATAACCGTTCAGCACCAAGTTGGTCGGGGATGGTGCCGGATTGCTCGTCCAATTCTTAAACTGATCGAATAGGTTGAGTACGTTGGTGCCCTGAACCACGTGGCCGAAAACAACAAAGAAATCATTCGTGTTGGGTGCGTCGAGGGATGGGTTGTCAACGAGATTGAAAAACCATTGCGAGGTCGCCGAATTGGTGTCGCCGCCGAGCTTCGCCATCGCGATGGTGCCGCGGACATTGCTGAATTTCTGGCCGACGCTAAATTCGTTCGTGATCGGCGGAAAGGTCGGGATGGCGCTGATGACATTATTGGAGAGCGTGAAACCGCCGCCCTGAAGCACGAATCCCGGAACCAGCCGGTGGCTGAATTCATTCGCGTAGCGCCCGCTTTGCACATACTGGAGGAAGTTCTGCACCGTGACCGGCTTGTCCTGGTTGTAAAGCTCCACTTCAATGTCGCCGAACACCGTGCGAAACTGGACCAACGTGCCGGCGCAGGCCAGCAGCGGTGTGAAAGCCAGCAGGAGTGCGGCCAATACGCACCGGAAAACAGCCTGACCATGGATACGGCAGAACATATTTACAGCAGGGATTCGGCGGCAAATTTAATCCAACAGAGGGCCAAGCTGAAGTTTTTTTCTCAACAGCCCGTTGTCGGCGCACATCCGCAATTTTCCGCCCAGCGCTGGCCGCACCCAGCATTCGCCGCCGGAATTTTCCACCATCAACGCGCCCGCCGCGATGTCCCACAGGTTGATCGTGCGTTCAACGTAAAGATCCAGCCGGCCGGACGCGACGTAGGCGAGTTCGAGCGCCGCCGAGCCCATGATCCGGATTTTCAACGTGCGCCGCGCCAGCCGCACCAGATGCGGCATGCTCTTCTCCAGGTTTTCCTTGCTCTTGGAGAACCCCATCGCAACAACGGCTTCGCCCGGTTTGCCGCGCTGGCTGACCCGCACGATGCGACCGTTTAACTTTGTTTTTCCACCAAGCGTCGTTGTCCAAAGTTCATCGGTGAACGGATCGTAAATGACGCCGAGAACCGTATAATAATCTGTTTCTTTGCGGCGTTGTAATGCGATGGAAACCGCCGCGTGCGGCATTCCGAAGAAATAATTCACCGTGCCGTCAATCGGATCCACGACCCAACGGTATTCGCTGCCCGCATTGCCGGAATCGCCCTCCTCGCCAAGCAGGGAAATTTCGGGAAACGCCGTGCTGAGGATTTTGGTGATCAGCTTCTGGCAGCGCACGTCCAGCTCGAGCTTGATGTCGTGGGCCTCGGCGGAATTGACGCGCTTGGGCCGGTGCCAGTTGTCGCGCATGATTTTTCCGGCGGCGCGCGCGGCCTTCACGGCGGCGGCTATGGCGGTTTTTAGTGAGACGGTTTTCATTTTATTTTGGAGATGACTTGGGTTTTTTTAAATGTGATTGTTCCGCCAGCCATTTCATAACAGCAGCGCCGCCAGGCTGAAATAGAACAGCAGCGTGAAAATGTCCGTGAACGCGAGCGTCACCGGCCCGGCGGCGATCTTTGGGTCGAGCCGCAGCGCGTGCAAGGCCGCCGGAATGGTCAGCCCCAAAAAACACGCCGCGCACAGCGCCAGCAAAATGCTGGAACCGATGGCGATCCCCGCCAGTCCGGCCCCGCGCCATAGCCAGACGATGAGGCCGACCACCGTGCCGCAGGTGCCGCCCAGCAGCACCGCCGTGCCGGCCTCGCGCCGGAAGGCCCGGACAAACCAGCCCAGGCTCGGCCGCGTCGTGCGTAACGACTGGATCGTCACCGTCATGGACTGGATGCTCACGCTCTCGGCCAGCCCCAAAACCATCGTGAAGAAAAAAGTCAGCACGATGCTTTTGGCGAGCGTCACCTCGTAGGCGCTGGCGAGCAGCGCGCACAGCGTGCCGCTGCCGATGGTCGCCAGCAGCCACGGAAAGCGGAAGCGAAACGCCCGCAGCGGCGAGGCGTCATGCACCTGCGAGACGCGGAAACCAATGGACTCGAACAACGCATTCGTCTGCTCGCGTTCGGCGATGTCAAACGCTTCTTCCGTCAGCAAACCCACATCCACCACGCCGACGATTTTCCGCGCTTCATCCACCACGGGAAACGCCAGAAATTTGTGCATGACGAACGCCTCGCACGCCTCCAGCACCGTCGCGGTGTGGGGAATGGCCGCCACGCGCCGGATCATCAGTTCCGACAACCGCCGTTCCAGCGGCGCGGTCAAAAGCTGGCGGGTGGGCAGCACGCCGGCGAGCCGGTCGGCCGCGTCCACGACGTAGAAATAAACGATCTTCTCGCCGACGCCCCGCTGCCGGATGGCGTCCAGCGCCTGCTGAACCGTGAAGTCTTCGCGCAGAACCGCCGCGTCCTTGCGGGCGACCGCCAAGACCGGCTGCTGCAAATGCGCTTGTTGATCCGTCAGCTCCATGCGGACAAAAACTTAAACGAGCGGACGCACCGCCGTCGAGAAGTGAGTTGTGGAACCCAGGCTTCAAGAGCGCATCTTGACATTGCTTTCGGAACGCCGGATTTATCCGGCAGCGACTGGCGATGGGCAATCGCTGCCGCGTAAACGCGGCGTTCCGGTCAGATCAACGCATCGAGCGCGGCTTTCACCTGCTCGCGTTTGGCCTGCCACTCGGCGAGACGCTGCTGATGTTCCTGTAAAACCTGCGGCGGAACTTTCTGCGTGAAGTTCGGATTGGCCAGCTTCTGCTCGACCTTGGAAATCTCCGCCTCGATCTTTTCGAGTTCCTTGGTGACGCGCGCTTTTTCGGCGGCCAGTTCCTCCGCGCTGCGCAAACCTTCCAGCGGTAGAAACAATTCGCCTAGCTCCATCCGTGCCGTCAGCGTGCCTTTCGGCGGCGAATAATTTTCGCTGACTTCCACCGTCTCGGCGTTGAGCAGCAGCCGGATCACTTCGATGTCATGCAGCGGCAAAGGATTCACCGGCTTCAAAACGAACTTGATTTTCTTGCTGCCGGGAATGTTCGCCTCGCGCCGCAGATTGCGGCCTTGCGAGACCAGTTCGTATTTGGCGTCGGCCATTTTGAGGAAGCTGGCATCAAGCCCGTAGTGACTCTTGAAATCGTCGTCCAGCGGCATCGGCCACGGCGCGAACATGATCGTCTTGCCACCCTGATTTTCCGGCATGTCCGTCGCGTAACCCATGCCGTGCCATAATTCCTCCGTGATGAACGGCAGGAACGGATGAAACATCCGCACCGTGTGCGACAGCACAAAATCAATCACCGCCAGCGTGTTCGCCTTGCGCGCCGCGTCCTCGCCAAAGAACACCGCCTTGCTTGCCTCCACATACCAGTCGCAATACTCGCTCCAGAAAAAGCGGTAGAGCGCCGCCGTCGCGTCGCTGAATTTGTATTCGTTCAGCGCGATGGTCACTTCGCGGATGGCCGCGTCCAGCTTGAGCAGAATCCATTTGTCATCGCTCGACAACAGCGCCGGATTGATTTCGCCCTGCACTTCGCCGCCCTGCATCTGCCGGAAGCGGCAGGCGTTCCAGAGCTTGTTGCAGAAGTTGCGGCCCAGCTCGACGTTCTGTTCATCGAACAAAATATCCTGGCCGAGCGGCGCGGCGCGCATCACGCCGAAGCGCAGGGCATCCGCGCCGAACTTCGCGATGAGGTCGAGCGGGTCGGGCGAATTGCCGAGGCTCTTGGACATCTTGCGCCCCTGCTTGTCGCGGATGATGCCGGTGAAATAAACATTCTGGAAC
>Ga0182016_10003776_pt1 | contig 17107 bp, 12 predicted proteins | sample 712S2MmetaG_FD_120491 | JGI IMG/M metagenome (GOLD analysis project Ga0182016, IMG submission 120491) | Permafrost microbial communities from Stordalen Mire, Sweden - 712S2M metaG | ecosystem: Environmental > Terrestrial > Soil > Wetlands > Permafrost | place: Sweden: Stordalen | collected...
AATTACATAACAATGTTATGTAATTATCTTTAACATATCGAAGTATTTTGATATCATGACTATTCAAATTTAATTCCTTTTGTCCCCGGTTCAATATGTCCAGTAGTAGTAAATTTAGAAGGATTGAAAGGTTCCTGTTTTACCCTGAGATATCCCTCTATAAATTGGTTGAACTGCTCAAGAGTGTATCCCAATATCTTAGTGAGATAGAAGAATGATGATTGAGTAGTGGCATCAGAAGCATCAGCCTGACAATAATTATTATTTAATGTTTGTGTTACGATACCATATAGAAGATCTAGTCTCTGACCCAATGGAATGGTAATATCACCAGTATATCGAGGAATTAACGCTTGTCCTGAAGTCCAGTCATATTTTACTCTCTTTAATCTTATGATCCAGTCAGCCAGAGGTCCATTCGTTTTAACCAAATTATCGATAAAATCATTGAAAGAAGGAATAGCAAATTGTTGAACATTAAAGTCCCTTTTCACAGTAGTGCATGTCTCTCTTGTATCATTCCATTGATGAGGCCATTCATGTCCAGGACCTTCCCAATATCTGTTATACATACCAAAGAGGAATAACCAAATAAGATAATCTCTAATTATAACTTGTTCATCTGGAGTCTTAGATAGATATTCTTTGGTAAGAGCGTTCGCCAATATCTTCGATTCATCTACTAATTTGAGACCGATATCTATTTTAGTTATTAATTCTTTCCCAATATTACCACTGATTTTATTATATTTCTGTAATGAAGAGATAATCTCCCTTAGTGTTTTCATACTTGAGATAGGAAAATCTGGAACAGGATTTTGTTTCGGTATATTATCTGGGTTAGAAAAGCGAAAGATATCATCGATCTCTCGAAAAGAGAAGAATAATTCCTCCAATGAATAACATGCCCTATCCTTCAAACCACCAAAAGAAACAAAAGGATTTTCCTTGTCATTCTTTTCCATGTTACCTCTAGGTTCTACATTGACAACATCAAGTAGATCATCATTATTACATCTATTATTCTCTGTTGACCAAAATCTCTCTTTAGAATTATCGACAATATATTTTAGTAACTGTCTTCCAAATAAGCGATCATCAGATATATTATAGAATTGACGTAACTCGAAATCAGTATAATATTTAATGGTATCTCTTACTTTCTCCTCACCCAATCCAATTAACTCCGGTGGATCTTCCATTCCAATAGGACGATTGAAAAACGTTTCAGAATCACCAGCATGATCCTTAATGTATGATAAAATAACTGCAAGAGATTTATCTGAAGGATAATACAATCCCAGTCGAGTCAGGGTATCTCTCGCATTCTCCAAGGTAATATTATTGTAAAGATACAGAAGAATGGGAGTTATCTTGTAGTGTTTGAGAGCAACATATAGATATAACGCTCGTAGTTTATATTCCTCTCTCGATCCATAATCTCTCTTCAGGGACCAAACATCAATCGGAGTTAATGTCCTAATATAGCTATAATAATCAACATCTAATTTTCCTTTGCTTGCATCGTCAGATAATCCCGATAACACTGCGATAGTAAGGCTAGCTTTATCAGTGTATCCTTTGTAATTTAACGGAGTAAGTATTTGCAATAGTTCATCATTTAATAGTCCTGAAATATAACTTAGTATTTCTCTAGGAATATTGTAGGCGATTAATTCCGTAATAATAATATAGTCGAGTAAATCGATAAAATCTGGCAATTGTCCCGTATAACGATCGAGTCCGAGTATGTTAAAGATATCGACTATGAATGATTTATCCCTTTCTGATACATATTTCATAATGGACACTCCCTTATTATTAATTTCTATCTTTGAATTATTCAAACCTGATATAATATCGTTAGGTGTCAGATCGGTTCTATAGAATCTCTTTGGTTCGTAATTATAATCGAATTCCCCTTCCGCCTCAGCTGGACCATAAACCTTAATTTGTTTAAGAGAATAAGTATCTTTAATCCATTGTGTCATACCAGGGATAGAGAACGATGATGGTAATCCTACCGGTCGATCTCTTAAACGATAGGGAAGCATTTAATATATAATATATAATTTAATACATATTATTTAGTTAATCTAAACAGTCTGTTCAGAGAGAAATATAGTACCATTTATTATGGTTGATCTCATTAACCACTCTTTGTTAGGAATATCATAGTAGAGAATTAATTCTTTATCAGTATATTCCCTGAGTGTTTTGATAGCATTTCTCTCATTCATTCTACTTAATTGTTTTAATGATGGAGGTACAGATATATCTCCTCTATTAATAATTATACTGATATCAGGGATAACTTGGTTGAAATAATCTAATATAAATCCGATATCTAATGGTGTATAGTCGGAAATATTAAAACCGTAATATTCCAATACATTCCTGATATTAGTGTAATCGATATTTGAGTACACGTAGAGTAATATTGGTTCTATCTTAGGTTGTACCGTCTCTGAGACATATTCATATGGTGGTGATAACAATTCTAGATCTCTTTCCGAATTAATTCCATAAGCCTTAGCCAACAACCACATAACATTAGGAGAATATCGGGTTAATAAGGAATATCTCTCACTATTATTCGCTTTTGATTCATATCCGACAGTTCCTGTTAGCGTTGCGAAAGTAAGATCGGATTTACTCCTAGGTCCAAGATAAAAGAATGGTAATAATACTTCCTCCAAATCACTAATGGATAGTCCTGAAACATAACTTATTACTTCTCGAGGTATATTGTAGTTGAGGAAGTCAGAATAAGCAATTAAATAGAAGAGATCGATAAAATCTGCCAATACTCCTTGATACTTATCGAATCCAAGAAGATTAAACATTTCGACAATAAAGTCTGAAGAAGCAACAGAGATAGCATCCATAATGGTATCTGGTTGGTCATTCGTCGATAATCTATTGGCTGGTAGTATTGAGACAACATCAAAGGGTGTTAATCCATCGGCCGATTGATACAGATATTCCTTCTCTTCTGAGTTAACATTTCTTTTTCTCTTAACGATCTTGATCAGATTTAGATTGTACGTTTGAGACATCCAGTCCCGTATTCCTGGAATGGAGTAGCTTGATGGCAGTATTGCTTCCTTATTACTTCGAGGTATATTAACTTTACCAGGATATACTAAGACTGATCTAGTGAAGCCTTCTGGAGGTCTCTCATTCCTCTCCAATAAAGTAATAAGAGTCTGTCTATTATCGAGTTGTTCATTAGTAACTGGAATATTTTGACTTCTAATTAATCCTCGTAGTTGATTAAGACTTAACCTGGCATATTCATTAGTAGGATTCATTTAATAATATTTATATTTATTTTAAATATAAATATTATTTATATTTATTCGTTATTAGTCCTTGTAGACAAACATACTTTTATATACGAGGGTATATCATGATATTGTTGTGTCTTCTCATCAAAAGAAGGATTTTTATATTATTATTTATTGGTAATTAAATGTTTCTCCGACTGTTCCTGCTTCTACATGACCAGTGATACTAAAATCGATAGGATCGAGGGGATCTTGTTTTACTCCAAGATATTCGTTAATAGCATGGTTAAATCCTTCAAGATTTACATTAAATAAATTAATGTAGTAGAAGAAACCTCCTTGTGTTGCGATATCGGAAGTATCGGATTGACAGTAAACTCCCTTTGATGTTAGAAGGATAACCGGATATATCAGATCGAGTCTCTTATCTATTGGTTCTTGATCATTATTGATCGGTTTAGCAATATTACCATCATTAAGAGAAGTGGAAGTCCAGCTATATTTTACGCGAGGTATCAACTTTAACCAAGTACCCAATGTTTCTTTTGTAGTCTTATTGATAATGTGTTTATCGGCTTCCTCTATTGTCTTGAAAAAGAATTTCGAATTCTTCTGTACGATCTCCTCTCTTGTTTCTTGTTTACATGTATCGGCTTCATTATAATTAAATCTCTTTGGCCACGGATGTCCAGGTCCTTTCCAGTATCTGTTATACATACCAAAAAGGAACAACCAAATAAGATATCTCTTTATTATGATAATATCTTGAGCTGACATAGTACCAAGAGTCTGTTTTAACTTGGATAACAATTGTTTCCCGGCTGTTACCTCTATTAGTCCTAGTTGTATTCTTGAGTATAACTGTGTATATTCTGGTTTACCATCCAAGAGAAGAGATAACTGTTTCATGGAATCTATCGAGAAATCGTCTATTAATTGATCAGGTGGTTTGTTATCTGGATTAGCAAAGGAGAATTGTCCAAGAGACCAATTGAACGATGTTAATAATTCATCTACAGAATAACAGGAATAGTTACGAGGTGTTCCATATGATAATCTTTTTGTTCTCATCTTCTTTCGTGGCTCAAGTTCCACGATATCTATCCCTTCTAAATTATCACAATGTTTGTCCTTGAATCCCCATGATAGGGATTTTGATTGAATAACAATTGATGCTATCCTTAAGTTTTGCATATTGGGAGTCCCAATATCATGGAATCTATCTAACTCTTTGTCAGAGTATTCTGAGAGAATTTTAACCCATACAGTTCTGGCGGATCTCTCATATTAGGCATTCTTCCCAATACAACGGAAAGATCAGACCCTTTACCAATTATGTATTTTCTCTTTTGCTTCACACTTACTATTGAAGGGTCTCCGATAATTCCCAGTCGATCATAAATATCATCTATGAGAATGTTACCCTGATATAAAGCAATTATATACTTCTCCATGGGACTTTCATCATGCATTGCTGTGTAACCATAGAGAGATCTTAATAATGTGGTATTAAGTACATTACCATATTTGTAAATGATGGCTGCCAATATGCAAACCATTTTGGGTGACAAACTTACTGGATTGTAAGCAGCAAGATCAACTTTGAAGCCAGTAATGATATAGAAAGTAAGAGCAGCCTTATCCTGTATTCCCTCGTAATTGTAACTATTAACAACATATAACATTTCTTTCACAGAGACTTGAAATATATGACATAGTCTTTCTTGATGTTTTCATTCTATCATAAATACCAGCATAGACGAAATAAAAGAGAAAGTTGTAGAAATCATCGATATAACCAGTGTATCGATCAAGACCCAGTATGTTGAAGAGATCGGTGATAAATTGACGACTTCTTCCACAGACATATTTTATCACTGCTTTCTGGCGGCTTCTATTATTAACATCGTTCGTTATTGTAAAGGAATATGACGAGACTAGATGATACATTTTATTTGCATTATTCTTATCTCGTTGATATACGTTGTTAGATTAAGTATTTTACCGACATATTCGTAAGTAGCATGAGTAGATTTATAATCGGTGAGCGGATGATTTCTGATAAACCAGTCCTTCAAACCTTGAAGAGTGAAATCAGTCAGATTATCGAGAGTTGTAACCACTTTTCGATAATCAACAAGGTTAATTGCGACTAATCGCTGTCTGTCCTCCATTTTATATTAAATATAATGTTGATATTATATTTTAACTTTTTTAATTACTCTAGATATCAATATATCATTCTTCAATGAGGAGATGATATGTAGCGGTTGTAGGATGTTCTGTCTTAATGAATTCAGTTGGATTAAAGTCCTCCTGATTAGGATCAATATATGTTTTCAATAGATCATTAAATCCCTTAATATCAACGTCTAGGAAGTTAACTAGATAATGATAACTGTTCTCAATAGAGACATCAGAAGCTTCACTTTGACAATTCTTACCTTTCAATGTAAGAGATATTACTCCATATATTAAATCCAATCTCTGATCGAGGGGTGTGTCCGGTGGCTGATCGGCTTTAATTAGACTAACATTTCCACTGCTCCAATATAATTTAATACGTGGGAGAAGAAGAATCCAATCTCTCAATGTACCATCCTTAAACGAGATATTGGCGATGCTATTCAATAAATCGTCAAGAAATGGTTGTTGTTTCAATACTATAGCTTCTCTATTACATTGAGTTTGATCTTCTTCGGTGTAATTCCATTTATGTGGAAAGGGAGTTCCCGGTCCAGCCCAATATCTATTATACATGCCGAAAGCGAATAACCATACCAGATATCGTTTAACATATTCCTTCTGAATATCGTCCATAGAACTAAAATCACTTCTCAAGGACGAAACAACATCTCTAGCCTTAGAGAAACTTGCGAGACCATTCTGAATAACTTTTATGAGTTCTTGTTCCTGTTTAATCCCAGAATAGGGATCAAGTAATTTTAATAATTTTCTTATAGAAGCAACTGGAAAATCAGGTAAAGGATTAGCAGCAATACCTCCTACACCATTTACAGAAGGGACACCGATTTCAACAGAATCTGGATTAAGAAAACGAAAACCTGTTTCTGTTTCTTTGAATGTTTGAGCTAACTCTGACATCTGATAACAAAAACGATATCTAATATTGCCATATGATACTGTGGGATCATTGGGATCATCCTTGTTGGATTCTCCTCTTTTCTCCAGAAGAACAGGATTATATTTGTCATCATTACCACATCTCTTATGTTTGAGGGTCCATTTAGGTTTCTTTGAATCTCTTACTATCATTTCTATGAAGTTCTTCCTCGAAAAGGGAAAAGTAACTTCATAAAATCTTTCTAGTTCTACATCGGTATATTGCAATAGGATAGTATTAGCGGCGATTGGATCGACACCATATAAATCCGGAGGATCTAATAGACCAGATGGTCTATCGACAGTTGATTCAAGATATTTAAGGTTATTGGATAATGTTTCCATTCTCTGTGGGAGAGAACCAGTTCCCTTCTGCAAACTGCCTAATCTCTTTATTACCTTCTTATATGAATCAACATCATTGCTAGCAAATATTAAGAATGGTTCCATTATTCCCTGTGGTATCGATGATAAGATATTGTAGGGACCCATAACAGCAGGAGAATCTCCTAAATCATAATATTTATAAAATAGACTCCTTATAAGAGGAGGTTTCAAAGAATGTATTAGGTAATATCTTTCTGACGTGATATCAACGATATCATTGTTCTTGCCAGTAAGAATGGAAAAAGTAAGACTAGGTTTATCGAATGAACCACTATAACCTAATCCATTTACTAAACGGATCATCTCTTCTACTGATAAACCGGAGAGATAAGTAAATACATCCCTTTGTATTGGAAGTTTAGATACTCCTCCATTCATGTAAAGGTACAGGAAATCCATAAAATCTGCTATTGTTCCCTTATATCTGGTTAATCCAATAGCATTAAAGATACTAATTATATCACTACCCCGTTTATTGATTATTTCTAACATACTATTGACTCTCAAGTTGTATTCATTGACGTATTCATTATGTTGTATCAAAATTAACAGAGATTCTAATGAGAAAAAACCATTTATCTTGGGTAAATCTTCTATGTTCTCCTTTCTACCAAAATCGATCGAATTTGTAAATACACCATAAGTGTTGACAAACCATTGTCTTAACGTGTCAACTAAAGAAGGCTCCATTTAATAATATATAATATTATATATTATATATTATTAATTACCATAAATCTCCTCTAATTTATCGACAAGATCTTGTCGATTATAGAACTGAGCCATCTTGATGAAGGATGCCCAATCATTATCGTTAATAGAATCAATATTGGTAGTTAGAAGATAATCCTGTAGGATATCTAGAGATGCTCCCTTCTCAACTAAGATAAAGGCAATATCCTCGAATGGACGATTATGCTCATAATTACTAAATGATGCTATCAATCCCTCATCTAAGTTTGATGCTCCTTCTTTAATTAATCGATTCATTACTGGTATATTGTAGTGTTTAATTGAAATGATTAACCAAGCATTAAGATCTGGTTTCAACATTAGAAGAGAATCTAATGTTTCATTCGCTGCTTTAACTGATGATAGTTCTTCTTTCGCTTCTTCCTCAGTGAATCCTGATGATTTTAATGATTCTAATGTTTGTTCCGTAATATCTTCGGAGAATCTTTCAATGAAGTAATCATTAGAGAGGAAGGTATCAAAGATGGTATTTAAATCAGACATGGTAATATTGAGTAATACATTGGGATCTAAAACATACTGTCGATATTGTTGAAAAAGAGAAACAGCGAGGAGTAACTTATTATAATTATCGAGTGAATCAGTGAAGAATGTCTTATATCTGATATCGGTCTCTTTTGAGTTAATGAAAGTCTTGGGAGAACCACCATACTTCGTTAACATTTGTAACGAATAAAGTGAAGGCTCGGAATATTTATTCGGTATATGATTGATAGCTGTCGTAAGATCTTCGTTTGACAAGTTAAATGTCTCTATCATAAAATAGATTAGTCGAAAATGAGAACCACTAGCAGCTCCATAAAGGAGATTACGTTGATCTATTCCTATCTTGGCAAGCAAGAGATTAATACAGTCTTTTGAATCATACTTCCCAGCATGATATAGTAACTTATTGTAATCCGATAAATTGAAGATATTCTTGTTAATGAAAATCTGAAGTATATCCTCTCGATCATTCTCAATTGCTCCTTCTGCCATACGAATCCAATCATCGGCACCAACAAGAATAGCGAAATTCAACATCACAGTATTGCCCTTCATACTGGATTTATATCCAAGGGAATTAGCAGCATACTTGGGAAAATCCTTCTTCTTCAGTAATTCTTTCATCTTATCTATGAAGAAGACTTGTACTGTTGGTGTTGAATCAAGTGATTCTTCCAGATATAAGGTATAATCGTGGAATGACCTATCACGAAGTGCTAGTATCTTAGATATTATCTCAATGTTACCTCCTGACATCGCAGCTTTCATCAACTCGTGTTCATTACCTTTATATGAGGGAAGAGATCTCTCGAATCCAGAGAGATCACCTTTCTTTGCGTTGTATATTGTTGGATTCTTCTCGTGATTTCGCATGATATAAGTCATTATATATAAAATTCTCCATGATGCAATATCCTTTGGTACATCATCTGGAATGAAGTCCTTAATATACTTGTCTTTCCAAAAGGTATCATCACCACAGATGATATTATAACTATGATTAGTTTGACAGAAACTAAAGAGATCAGACAGCTTCTTCGTATTAAGGAGTATATTGTATTTGACCTCTTGTGGTACATTATCTTCCTCTTCTTTTCCCGATGACGGAGATCCCTGTTCCATTTATGATAATGATATAAAAATATCCAATAATAAACCGTTCATTCTAAAATGGAAGATTTCGATGTTTTAAGAAAAGAATATCTTAGTCGTTGGATCTGGAAGCAATAAATGATACTCTCGATGTATTAGAGAATAATTATGGATGTTCGTCACGTATCGGAGATACCTTTGCTTTTGGAGGTTGATCATTGAAGAAGGGTAGATCGATCATCGATATTTTTAGAGACATTACTTCGAAGAGAAAATATAAATGTGCTAGTTACTACATTTCATGGGATAGATATGGTCCATCTGCCGGACCAATTAATAGTAAGAGAATGATACAAATACATTCTACTTATATCGCTATTTTCTGTTATGACATCAAGAGTGATCATAATACCAAGAAATTTATCTCGTTATTAATTGATGAGTTATCGTCGTGTAAGAGTTTTAAACCAATAGTCCTTCTTAATGGTGTTGAGATTAGGATTGATAGTCTCAAAAGTCTAATTTAAAAATTCTAACTAATATCTTACTTGAGATATTATTAAGAGTAATATCTTACTTGAGATATTAACGTAAAAATCTATATTGAGATATAGATGTTTTTAATATAGAATAGTAACATTGTCTGGATTCTGTCCGACCTTTTGAATAAGATCTCTTCTACCAACTTCTAGAGATAAACTGAACATCATCATCCAGATAGGATCATCTAAATCAATATTATGAGATAGATCTAATATTAAGTTGAAGAGAAATTCAATGTCTCCTCCTTCCCTCAATAGAGTAAGAGCTATTCGATACTTGTTTTCATCAACATTTATATCACACCATCCAGGCGATATAAGAATTTCTTCTAATAAAATGTTAATATTAACATCATGATCACCATTCGTAGATATTCTATCAAAAAGATATTTATGTCCATGAGTAACAATCACGATTAACCATTCATTAAGATTTGGCTGTAACGACAAAAGATCAGAGAATATCTCATTTAATCTTATATTGTCCATTCTCCAACGATAATCATCAACAGGGAAGTTATACATGAATGTCTCTAAAATAGCATTAAGTTGTTCCTTCGTTAGACTCTTTGCAGAAGCAATATCAAGATTGTATTTAAAATAGATATCGCTTACAAAAAGAGTAACTTGATCATAAATGTCCATCGTTGGGAATATTTCGTTCTTATATCTTTTATCCACTCTATCTCTTGAGATGAATTGTTTAGGATCTCCTCCTTTCTCAATCAACATTTGAAGTGTATAATAAGAGCAATCTGAATAATTTACATCAACATAACTAATTCCCTCTGTTAATTCATCTAGTGTTAATGTGCAATTATCAAGAATATGTCTGACGAGATTGAAGTGAGAACCATGAACTGCTCCGTGTAGAAGTTTACTCTTATCTACACCATTAATGCTTAATAGAAAATTAACACATTGTCTACAGTCATTAGAAGAAGCTGAAAATAACAACGCATTATTTTCTGTTACATCGTAAGAATATTTGGTGTACAGAAATCTCAGACCTTTAACATTATCATTCTTTAATGTATTCATTGCCATTTTCCACGGATTTGCCAGATAGTACTTCGTCATAAATTGATACACAAGATCTCCTCGGAATTTCCACTGAGAATCATTGAGAAGATCCTTACAATAATTCTTATGTTTATGAGGATAATCAACCTGATAAGCATCAATCAAATTAATTATTATCTTTATGAGATAGTCTATTATGACGTCTGAACTGTTACTGGCAGGCAGAAGATAATCTAGAATGTATTCCTCAATAAGATTATATCCGGTATTGTGACCTTTAGAATTAACATATTCAACGGATATTTCGAATATCTTTAGATTCTTACCCATAGCTGCCGCTAAGATCAACTTTTTCCCAAAAGAATTAGAGTATTTCACGTTATTTGGATTAAATACTCTTGTGTTCCCCTCAATAGCACTATTGAGAACTAAATTCTTATCCTTCTTATTAGTGGTACGAATCTCTTTCTTTCTTCGGATATATAGAATTCTATATCCTACGTGTTCATTCTCAATACATGGCCCGAAGTCTCTGATATACTTCTCCTTCCAAAAATCTACCGTTGATAATCTCGATATTCTACGATTGACTTTGAGAAAATTAGAGATATCTTCTATGTTGATCGTCAGAAGGAGGATATTCGATATAACTTCATCAGGTAGAGAATCCATATTTCTTTGCACGATTCAAGACAGTCAATATTATATATCATCAAATATATAATACTGTTTTTAAAATGTCTCCTCTTTAATCTCGCTCCTTATTTTATCGATAAGATCATATCTTCCTGCTTCTTTAGCTAATTCGAAGGCAATGGTCCAATCAGTACTCTCAATATATTGATTATGTTCTAGTGTCTTAAGGAAGTCAAAGAGTTTATCTATATTACCTCCATAACTTAACAGTATGGAAGTAATACTTTCTGATGTCTGATCTGGTTCGTCCAAAGAGAAAACTAATACAAGAGCTTCATCTATTATAGATGATGAAAAGGAACCACTGTCCAATATCTTCGATACGAGAAAATAGTTATTACTTCTTACTGCCATTAATAGGAAGACATTGAGATCAGGATGTAGTGATAAAAGAATATTTAAAATGTACCTTAATTTGGTGAATTCGCCCGATGCTGGACTATAGTTATGCCAATCACCATTATGATATTCGATAAAAGTATCGAAAGCAACGACTAACTGTTCTGTTGTAATAGACTCCATGATACCTGGTGTTATATTAAAGTAATAGTTAGTATATTTTACCATGAGAATTAATCTACTGTAAGGTGTGAGATATTCCTCATATTCTAATTTATATTTAACATCTATTTTATCAGAATTAACCAGAGTAGTTGGATTAGCACCAGCGTCGACTAATAACTTAACAATATAAGCATCAGTGTCGTTATAAACCGTTCCTCCAATATGATTAATAGCGATAGTTAATTCTTGTTTTGCTGTTCTCTGATCGATGTTATCGATAAGATACTTTACTAAATTAAAATGAGATCCTCTTGCTGCTCCGTATAATAGATTATTCTTATCGATTCCTTTGATTAATAACAATATATTAATAGACTTTCTTGCATCCAATTGACCAGCTCCATAGAGTAATTCATTGCTTTCATTCACTGGATAGTCATGTTTTTCATATAGATATTTTAAACTATCAGAGTTATCTTTCAGAAGAGAATTATTAGCCATGAGGAACCAGTCAGTATATCCGCAATCAACCAGGAGTTTAATGATATCTAAACTACCAAATCTAGAAACATTAGGACCGATAGAAGCTATACCATAATCTCTGCTATCACCTGGATGATCTCCCTCGTATGTGGAAATCATATTTCTAATCTTATTTAGTAAATAAGAGATTATCTCAGAAGAAGTATCCTCACAATTATTTAGATATGTTAGATATCTTTCAATATCCAAACGATTGATTATTGGATGTAATCTGCGTGATTGTCTATACACTTCATCACGAATAAACTCCAACGTTAAAATGACTATCTTTAAGTTCTTACCTTTGACTGCTGCTTTGAAAAGGGGTATGGGAGGAACGGGAATATAGTTAGTATTAAATGGCGGATTATAGTTCTTGTTAACATTAATTACCTTAGATAACTCCTTCTCAAAGGTCTCCAATGATCCTGTCTCAGCGGCCAATATTCTCTCATTAAAAACTGCATTTTCTTTCCGATATTTCTTGATATAGACGTTCTTCCATGTTTGTTTCTCATCTTTTTCTGATAGTTCGTTTCCGAAGTCTCTTTCATATTTCTCTTTCCAAAAGAGATCATCTTTACATATAGCAGAGTAAGAACTATCAGTCTTACAATAACTACTAAGATCCTGTAATGACTTGATATTTAGGAGTATCTGACGTTTAATCTCTTTTGGTGGTGTTACTATCTTCGTTGTTTGTACCAAAGGTTTTCGAGGTGTCCGTTCCATTTAATCTTACGTTATAAATTTATAGTGATTAACATAGTCATTATATGACATTAATTAATGTCATATAATGGAGGTAGTATTATTACCCCATGGTGTTTTAATTTGATAAGTTCAGAGTTTCGAAGCATCCGCTCGATTTAGTATGTCATAATTATATATCAATATATAATTATGTTATTTTTTAATAGCTATTTGGATTTAACTTCAGATTAGTTATAAGATCATTACGTCCTAATTTATGTGCGAGTGATAATGCGATAAACCAACGAAAATCCCCATAATCATCACTAATAACATCGGACAAATATTCGAAGATATAATCCAAAGTAGGAGGAGACGATGTTACTAAATCTTCGATAATTATTCGAGTAATATCATCCAACTCCTCTTTTTCTTCACTGAATGCCTCTCTTATTAATTCATTAAATTGTTCGGTAGTGAGCAATGGATTGGTTAAGAGTATCTTATAGACAACAGATTCATTATTACTTCTTATGGAAAGGGCTAACCACGCATACAGATCAGGATCCAACTTTAAAAGTAAATCAAGAATAGAGATTAACTTGCGATAGTTAGGTAATGCTATTTTCGAATTATAATCTATATCATCTCTCTTGAAATCATGGCTGTTTAGATAGTATCGAAAAATATCGTTCAGTTGATCCACTGTAATATTTTTCAGAGAATTGGTATAGGAGGGATAATCATAATTAAAATCTGTTACAATGGAATATAACAAGTTATAAGGTGTTAGCCAGATGGCTAACTCTCTTTTGTATTCTATACTTGTAGAAGAATTAGCAAAGGTAGTCGGATCTCCTCCTTTTGATATCAACAGATTGAGAATATGTGATCCTGTTTGTGAGTAGGAACCACTCAATTTATTGATCGTGCCTGTTAATTCATCCTTTGTTAGTTTGGTATTGCTAATGAGATATTCTACCAGATTGAAATGACCTCCTACCACTGCTCCATATAGTAAGTTGGAAACATTAATTCCCTTTATTAACAAAAGAAAGTTAATACACTTTCGGGCATCAGCAATACCAGCATTGTATAGTAATTTATTACTATCATCAAGAGTATATCGACGAACGGAGTAAAGATATTTTAGTGTCTCAATGCTGTCTTTTCCAAGTGATCCATTCGCTAACTTCATCCAATCAGTATATCCATGTCGGATAAGAAATTTAGTGATATCAATATTATTATACTCTGTAGTTGAATTTGCCAGATAATCCAAATTATAATCCTTCACTGGATCATTCGTAGGATAATCTTTCTCATATTGCTGAATCAGGTCATCTATATAATGAATCAGAAAATCTATTACTTCTATAGATGATCCACTCGATATCGCCAGATATCTAATATAATCAGATATTTTCGTACGTCTGATATTTTGATCACCAAGTTCAGCAGCCATTTTCTCTAAATATATAGGAAGATCTTTTGCATTTTCTCCAGATAATTGTTGATTGTATATCTCGATGTTGCGATTGATTTCGAGTGTATTTCGAAACTCAAGGTATTGTAATGCTAATTGTACCATATCCAAATTCTTACTTTCTGCGACTATCTGAAAGAAGGAAAGTTGCTGAAGAGGGGTTAGAGCACCATCTGTCTTTATCATTGTTTCATCTTGTGCCTTTCTTTTATCAAGTTCTCTTCTAAATACTTCCAAATTTCCTGATATTGCACTTGCTATCAATGTGTCACCTGATGCGGCTATTAATCTGTATCTATTGCCATACAGAATTCTCCACTGAGTGTTATTTTCATTTAATGGTAATTCTCCGAAATCCAATTGATATTTTTTCCTCCAAAAACCATCGTCATTGCAGATAGAAGCATATTGTTTGTCGACAGTACATTGCTTAACTATATCTTCCAATCTCTTGGTATTGAGAAGGATATTATATCTGACATCGCGTGGTAATTGAGGTTTTGTTTGAAGTGCAATTTTCGGGATTCTTCGTCTCTGATTCTCCATTTATGAACGGTAAAAAAAAGTAATATTATATTTGATCAAAAAGATTGTAAGTATCGTTACTTAATATAATTAACGATGTCCATTATATTGTTGCCTTCTGTTGTTCTTATATCAATTAATGAATATCTCGAAATAAGAGATATCATCTCGTTGTTATGTACTTGCAAGATCTTAAATGGCTGTCTCGATGATATTTTCTGGAGACAAAGATTATCATTGATAAATAAGGAGTATCTTAATCTAAATGTGAAATCATGGAGTGAACTTGCAATTAGAGTAATGTTGGGTAAGATGTCCCTAATACCTCTTACATCTTATGGTAAAAGAATAGGGAATATCTTAGTAGATAAATATAGAAATAAGTTGAGATATATACCAGAAGAAGCATTCAGAATATATGGCAAGTTTAAGCGTAATAGTCAATTCTATTATTCCATAGTGGGGAAAGAGGCTATTATGTTCTGCAACGCACACACGGTAGCATCGAAGAACGCGAGATTCTCTATTGGGTATGGTGTTGATGATGATGTTCGTATCGTCGATTTGAGTTATAAACTTAAATTAGAGGATATAACTATGATTAATATCTCTCAGATACCATCATATCGAATAATTATGATATTTGATAATGACAAAAGAGAAGAGATGTGGTTTGATCCAGATACTACTATGGATGAGATGTGTAATAATATAATTAAAATAAATTCTGGAAGTTACCATGTGAGATTGATGGATGGTAAGAGCGGTAGATTGAACTCCGTGTTTAATGTCGATGTATTCAAAGGAGGAACAGAGACAATACTAAGTTACATCAATAGGTCTTTCGTACTTTATGGTCGAGAGATAGACGATCTTTATTACATCTTCGCCACAATAAGTAGTAAGTAATAATATAATTTGAATAAAAACCATCAGGGTTGATGGTTTTTATTTGTAAAATGGAGTCACTATCTGAAGAGATTATCATTATGATTTTTAATAATCTAGTATTATGCGATCTGTGCAGTATGGTTAGAATCAATCATACATTTAATAGAATAATTACAGATCCATCTTTCTGGAAAAATAAGTTAATTCTAGATTACTCCGTACTACCAGAAGACTTAGAAGAAATATCATTCTTCGAGAGATATCTTGATTTCTATCATGGAATGATCAAGTATATCAACATATTACGAGATGGAGTTTATTTCGATAGAATATTAGTTAGAATGAACTTTGTTATCAGTGATTTGATAGAGAAATGTGGTGATATCGTGTTCGACGATAATATCTATGTTATACCAGAATATACTATGATATATTCTACTTGTATAATACCATTAGGAGAGTACTATGATATGGAAATAATCAAAGAGACGATGAGAAATAAACTATCACACACTAAATTTGAGGATCTAGTTGGAATTACTCTAAACATTATTCCGGGTTTATTCAGGATAAGGTTATCGATTACCATTGTCGATTACAATAGTAACGAAAGCTTCAACTGTGGTTATATCGACGAATGGTATGAATCGGATATGAAAGTGGATAACTTATTAGATTATATTAGGGAGCACCGATCAGTCACTTCGATACAAGGATATCATCCTGTCATATTGGTAATAAGAGATTTCTATTCTTATAGTGGTGAGGATGATATTACCGACAATGTCATTTCGTTTAATCTATCATACAAAGACAATACTCGAGTGATCGGCGATACTCTTAGTAAGTTTGATAAGAATAAACTACATGGATCTGTCATACTAAATCCTTAGTAAAAACAAATATTGAAAATAATACATGACAGTTTATGTATTATTCTTAAATGGATTTTGAGAGATTGTCAACTGATGTCACCACTCTCATTCTTCTTGAATGTGATCTTCTCGATTTATTGAGAGTGACATGTTCCAATAAATCTTTCAACCAGATAATCTCTAGTGATACCTTCTGGAAAAGAAAATTATATCATGATA
>Ga0182016_10003777_pt1 | contig 17107 bp, 16 predicted proteins | sample 712S2MmetaG_FD_120491 | JGI IMG/M metagenome (GOLD analysis project Ga0182016, IMG submission 120491) | Permafrost microbial communities from Stordalen Mire, Sweden - 712S2M metaG | ecosystem: Environmental > Terrestrial > Soil > Wetlands > Permafrost | place: Sweden: Stordalen | collected...
CGCGAAGAAGAGATTGCCGCCATCTTCGCCGATCCGTTCGTGGCTGAAGTGGCTGAACTTCTGCCTCGTCTGGTGCAGTTCCATCGGACGCTGTTTCTGGGCGCCGTGAAGGACACAGCAACGGGCCGCCGCCGCTCAGCGTAGACGGCTTGGCGCCAGTTGCTAGTCTGCCCCGCCGGCCATTGGCCGGCGGCCAGAACGGCCGCTGCTCGAGCGCCTGGCTGGCGCCGTCCGCTTGCGCGCCTGCAGGTGTAGCGGCGCTCCTTTGCAGCCCCTCGGCGCTTGTGCTAGGGTCGATTGTGTAACTCCACGGTTGCGGCTATTGGGGTTTCGTGCGCCGGCCCTCGGATCGAGCAGGGGACACACCCATCATCCGGACCGGGCGAGAACTCTTCTGCCATCGATTCCCGATTGTTTCCGGGCGCCTGTCCTGGAATCCGCAAATGTAAGGTTGAGGCGAATCCTTTGTATAACCCCGGCACGCTGCGCATCCATGAACTCACCGATGATGAGCGCGCCATCTACGCGACGCTCAAGCCCGAGCGGCTGCCCGAGCATGTGGCCATCATCATGGATGGCAATGGACGATGGGCGGGACAGCGCTCGCTGAAGCGGTTCCTCGGCCACCAGCAGGGCGCCAAGAGCGTGCAAATGGTCACGGAGACCGCCTCGCGCATCGGCCTTCCCTGGCTCACGCTTTACGCCTTCTCGCTCGAAAACAATCTGCGCCGCCCGCGCGCCGAAGTCAGCTTCCTCATGCGCCTGCTCAAGAACTATCTTGAGACCAACCTGCAGCGCATGATGGACAACAACGTGCGGATCCGCTACATCGGCCGCACCCGCGAGCTGGCTCCCGACGTGCAGGAAAAAATGGCCTGGGCCGCCGAAGCCACGGCGCGCAACACTGGCACCACCCTGACGCTGGCTCTCAACTACGGCGGCCGGTCAGAGATTGTGGATGCCATGCGCGGACTGGCAGCGGAGATGAAGCAAAAAAATCTCAGCCCCGACCGCATTACCGAGGAAGATGTTCACCGCCATCTCTACACGGCTCACATGCCCGACCCCGATCTGCTGATCCGCACCTCGGGCGAGATGCGCCTCTCCAATTACCTGCTCTGGCAGATCGCGTACACGGAGATCTTCGTCACTGAGCGCTACTGGCCCGACTTCCGCGGCATCCATCTGCTTGAGGCAATCGCCGACTTCCAACGCCGTGAGCGCCGTTATGGCGGACTCGGCGAAGATTGCGGCGAGGTAGAAGAAGATCCGGAACGCATCAGCAGCGCGGCCGGTTGAGAATGTGAATCCCCCTGGTTGGGGGAAACCCGTTGACACCCGAACCCGGGTTGCGGTCCACTCAGAGAACACTGTTCGAATCCCCTGCGAATCCCTCGCAGCAGTGCGGGACCTTTACTTCACTCAAATCTGAAAACCAGAGGCACCAGGGCACCGTTGAAAGGAGCGGCACTCGATGACTTTGTCCAGAGGACTTTCCCGGCGAGATTTTCTGATGCGCGTCGGCCAGGCTGGCGGTTATGGCGCAGCGTTCATGACCATGCAGGCAATCGGCCTTGTTCCTGCGCGGGCTGCTGGAGTGCTTCCGCTGGGCGTTGCGCCGGGCACCGGCAAAGGCGTGAAGGTTGCAATCCTGGGTGGAGGCATCGCGGGGCTGGTGGCGGCCTACGAGATGAAGGCCCTGGGCTACGATTGCACGCTGCTTGAGGCGCGCGAGCGGCCGGGCGGCCGCAATTGGACCGTGCGCGGCGGCGACAAAGTGAAGTTTACTGACGGCAGCGAGCAAACGTGCACATTCGACGCTGGCAACTATCAGAACTTCGGCCCGGCGCGGCTGCCCTCAGTGCATGACCACATTCTCGGCTATTGCCGCAAGTTCGGCGTCGAGCTTGAAGTGGAAGTGAACACCAGCCGGTCAAGCCTTCTGCAAAATGACAAGGCCAATGGCGGCAAACCGGTGGTGCAGCGGCAGGCTTTGAACGACACCCGCGGCCATGTGAGCGAACTGCTGGCCAAGTGCCTTCAAAAGGGAGCGCTTGACCAGGAGATGAGCGGGGAAGACCGCGACCGCATGTTGAGCTTCCTGAGAATCTACGGCCCGCTCGACGACGCCAATGCCTATGTGGGCAGCGATCGCGCCGGGTATGACGTGAAGCCGGGCGCAGGCCAGGAGACCGGCGTGCTGAGCAAGCCTATCGACATGCATACGCTGCTGGATGAAAACTTCTGGGACGGCGTTCTGTTTGAAGAGGCATTCGACTGGCAGGCCACCATGTTTCAGCCGGTCGGCGGCATGGACCATATTGCTTACGCGTTTGCCAAGGCGCTGGGCGACACGGTGCGCTACAACTCGCCGGTGACGGAGATTCGCAAGACGGAAAAGGGCGTGCGCATCGGCTACAGGCAAGGTGGCGTCGAGAAGACGCTTGAGGCCGATTATTGCGTCTGCGGCATGCCGCTCTCGATCGTCAAGAAAATTCCCAACGACTTCAGCGCGCCTTACAGCAAGGTGATCACCGAGTGCAGCTACGCAGGCGCGTACAAGATTGCGTGGGAGAGCCGCCGCTTCTGGGAGAAGGATTACAACATCTATGGCGGGCTGGAATTTCTCAACTCCGGATGCAGCCCGGTGTGGTTTCCTTCAGCAAAGCTGTTCAGCGAACGCGGCGTGCTGGTGAGCGGGTTTAATTGGGACGAAGGGCCGGAGTTTGGCGCGCTCAGTCTCGAAGGGAAATTCGCCGAGTCGCGCCGATCCATCGAACGGCTGCACCCCGGCCACGGCAAAGAGCTCGAAAAGCCGATGTTTGTTGGATGGGGAAGGGTTCCGTATAACGAGGGCTCCTGGATTCAGTCGTACGGGCCCGGCGAGGATGCGTACGGCGTGAAACTGGGAGCGGGCTACGCAAAATTGATTGAGCCGGACGGGCCGATCTACTTTGTGGGCGACCATGTGAGCCATATTCTGGGATGGCAGGAAGGCGCCGCGGTGAGTTCGTTGCGCGCCGTGCAGATGATCAGCGACCGGGTGAAGGCGACGCGCGCTTGAGCGAGCGGGCCGCCGGCATGGGTTTGGCCTAGTCAGCCCGCAGCGCCACCATGGGGTTGATGCGCGAAGCGCGGCGCGCGGGGATGTAGCCTGAGAACGCGGCGACTGCGAATAGCGTAAGCGCCATGGCTGCATAGGTAGCCAGGTCCCATGGCGAAGTGGCGAACAGCAGCGAGGCGATGAGCTTTGCAACAGCGAGCGAGGCCGCCGCGCCAAGCACTGCACCCGCAAGCGCCAGCCGGAGCGTTCCTGTGAGCACCTGCCGTTGCACGCGGCCTGCGCTTGCGCCCAGCGCCATGCGAATGCCGATCTCCTGCGTCCGCCGCGTCACCGAGTAGGAGATGACGCCGTAGATGCCTAGCGCGGCCAGCAATAGCCCGAGGCCCGCAAACGAGCCCACCAGCAAAACGAAGAAGCGGCGCGGCGAGACCGCATGGCTCACCAGCGACTTGATGGGGCGGAACTCCGCGGCACTCTGTTTCGGATTCAACTCGCGCAGCACATTCATCACGCTGCCGGCCAACTGTCCTGGGTCGAGCTGAGAGCGCACCACCAACTCAAGGCCATTGGGTCTTTGCTGAGTCATGGGGTAATAGATCTGCCAGCCCTCAGCGCCATCCACGCTCTCTTCATGGACGTCTTGCGCCACGCCGATCACATGAAGGTCCTGACTGCCGTTGGTAAGTACTTGGCCAACGGCGTTCTGATTCGGCCAGTAGAAATGCGCCATCGATTCGTTGATCACAACCACCTGGTCATTCGTAATGCCATCGTCCCAGGTAAAGTCGCGGCCGCGCAATGCGGTGCCCATGGCCCGCAGGTAGCCGGCCGTGACCACGTACACCAACGGACCAGCAACACCCTTGTAGTCGGCCCGCGTCTTGCCCTTGGGAATCGGCGTTCCCCAGGCGCGATTCTGGCCGAGTGGCAGGTAATCGACCATTCCGGTTGCCTCAACTCCCGGTAGTGCAGAAACCCGCGAAAGAATCTGCTGCAGGCTGCTCTTGAGTTGTTGCGCCTGCAACTGCGGCGGGGCGCTGTTGAAATCGGTGTCCACTTTTACGGCCGCGGCGCGGTCCGGCTGGAACCCCAGATCGACATCGAGCACCTTCAAGAAGCTGCGCATCAGCAGTCCTGCGCCCACCAGCAACATGCAGGAAAGCGCCACTTCAGTGACCACCAGAACGGAGCGGATGCGCTCGTGCTTGCGTCCCTGGCCCGAGCCGGGACCTGAATCCTTGAGTGCTTCCTGCAGGTTGCCGCCGGCAATCCTCAATCCCGGAACCAGTCCAAAGACAACGGCAGCAAAGACGGCGATCAGTACCGTCCAGCCCAGCGCTGCCGCGTCCAAATGCAGCGTGCTCAAGAGCGGCAAGGCAAGCGCCCCCTGGTGAGCGAGCCACGCAACAAGAATCGAAGCCAGGCCCAGTCCGAGCAGCGCGCCGGCTCCGGAAAGGATGAAACTTTCAGTGAGCAACTGGCCGACAATGCGTGCGCGGCTTGCGCCGAGTGCGCTGCGCATCGCGAACTCCTTGCCTCGTGCGGCGGCGCGCGCCAGCATGAGGTTGGAGAGATTGACGCAGGCGATCAACAAGATAGCGCCCACGGCGCACCACAACACCACAAGCGAGCGGCGCAGCCTTCCGCCGATGTAGTCCTTCAGTGGCACAGGCACCACGTTGCCCTTGTAGTCGTGGCAGGACTCGGGATACTTCAGGTTCCAGCACATGACCGTCGAGGCCGCCTGCGCATCGCCAACCGCCTGTGCAAGCCTGACTCCCGGATTGAGCCGGCCGATCATGGTGATGATGTTTCCCTCGTCGCGCGGTGGGCCGTAGAGGTTGAGCGGCGTAATCGCGTCGACTTTAACTCCCGGCGAGAACACGCCGCCAAAGTCGAAACTTTTTGGAAGGACGCCGATGACCGTTGTCTGCTTGCCGTTCATGTCGAAGCTCTTGCCCACGATGGCCGGATCGGCCCCAAACTGGGTGCGCCACCAGGCATCGGTGAGCAGAACCACCGGCGCGGCGCCATTCAGCCCGTCGGCAGCCGTAAACGCGCGCCCCATGGCAGGCTGTACGCCGAGCACCTGAAAGAAATTGGCGATCACGTCGATGCTTGTGGCCGGGATGGGCTGCGCTCCAAGATTCAGGCTCAGATTGTCAGTTCCTGAAAAAGCAAAATAGCCGGTCACGTCCTGGAAGGAGTGCGTTCTGGCGCGAAACGTGTCGTACGCGTCGGTGGAATAGGTGGCGCAGGAAAGGCCGCACTTGGTGGGAGGAGGCGCGATCCAGACCAGCTGGTTTGCATCCGGAAAGGGAAGCGGCCGCAGCAGAAGCGTGTTGACCACGCTGAACACCGCTACGTTGGCCCCGATGCCGAGGGCAAGGATGAGGACTGCGACGATGGTGAATCCGGGGTCGCGGCCCAGCGTGCGCAAGGTGTATTTCACGTCCTGCAGAACGATGTCGAGTTTCATTAGACCCCTCGCCTCCCGGTGCAAGTCCTTCGCCTGTTCAATGCCTCCCATGCTTACAAGAGCGAGCCGGCGTGCTTCCACCTCTGAGAGTCCGCGCAAGCGATTCTCCTCAGTGGCCAGCTCCAGGTGGGCAGCAATTTCGGCTTCGATGTCGGCATCCAACCCCTTCTTGCGAAAAAATGCGCAGCATCGCTGCCAACTCCGTCGCAGCAGGCTCATGCAACACCCTCTTCACCACCCGGCTCCTTGCCCATGGAAAGCACCTTGTCCATTACGCCGGTCAGTCTCTCCCAGTAGCGGGCGCCTTCGGCCATCTGCTGGCGGCCCACGTGGGTAATGGAATAAAACTTGGCCCTGCGGTTGTTGCCGGAGATGCCCCAGCTTGATCCGATCCATCCCCGCTGCTCCAGCCGGACCAGTGACGCGTAAATGGTTCCCTGGTTCAACAGAACTTCATTGCCGCTCACCTGCTCAATCCGTCGCGCAAGACCGTAGCCATGCATTGAACCCATGGCGGACAAGGTCTGGAGAACCATCAGGTCGAGAGTTCCCTGTAAAAGGTCGATTTTGGTCAAAGTGAACCCTCCTGTGCGAACACCACATTAGAATGTAACAAAATATGTGGATATGCCACATTAAAATGTTCAAAAATATGTGGAATAACCAACGGAGTGGTCGAAATATATGTGGTATGGCAATATGAGCTGGATCACATTTCGGTTGGGTTAGCCACAGGAAAGGGTTTCCTGGTTACCTGACCCTCTGGTGTTGGCACGGTACCTCCCGCCCGGAAATCGCTGATTTCCGTTTGACTTGGAATCGTGAATCGGGACCCCAGCGGTGTATTCTCAACGCTGGATGAAACGAGTCGTTACAGCAGCTGTTCTGATTCCGTTGGTCCTGTTGCTGGTGTTCCTGGGCCCCCGTTGGCAGTGGCTTTTCACGCTGGCAGTCGCCACGGTCGCGGCGCTGGCCGGATGGGAGTTTATGGGCCTGGCGGAAAAGGGCGGTGCCAACCCGCCTAGGGCTGCCGTTCTGGTGGCTCTGCTGGCCTTGTTTGCCGTCAACTTTCAATGGCCAGATCGCACTGCGGCCATCTTCGGCATTCTTTCGCTGGGCCTGCTGGTTTATTGCACCTTCCTAAGGCCGGTTGAGCAGGTGATGGCTGATGCCGCCACATCCATCTTCTGCCTGCTCTACGTTGGCTTTACCCTGATCGCCGTGGTCTCGCTGCACGAGGAGGCCAATGGGCCATCGCTGGTGGCATTTCTACTGTGTGTCGTCTGGGCGGGGGACTCGGTAGCTCTCTACGTGGGCCGCGCCTGGGGCCGTCACAAACTGGCGCCCACGCTCAGCCCGAAGAAGACCTGGGAGGGATCCATGGGATCGCTGGCGGGCAGCCTGCTGATGGCGGGCGGGCTCATTGGCCTGGCCGAGTTGCTCACGCAATGGGATTCGGCAGTGCTTTCCTATCCGGGCGACATCTGGTACTGGCTGGGGCTGGCTGTGGTGGTGAACGTGGCCGCGCAGGTGGGCGATCTGGCCGAGTCCGCCCTCAAGCGCTCCTCCGGCGTCAAGGACTCAGGCAGCCTGATTCCCGGCCACGGCGGCGTCCTTGACCGCATTGACGCGCTGCTGCTGGCAGCTCCGGTGCTATGGTACGCTCAGGTTATTCACCAGTCTTTCTGATGGGCTCTTCCCAATAATGAACTCTGAAAAGTACAGCGCTGAGGGGAAAAAGGCCCTGAAACCCGGGCTCAACGCCATTGCCGTTCTCGCGCTTGCGGTGGTCTTTAATCAGTTTTTCTCCTATACCAAGCATGCACCGGCTCTTGCCGCTGTCATTCCGTTTTCCGAAGATCCCTACGATGCCGTCAATTCGATTGCAATGATCCTCTCCTGCCTGCTGGCGGTTCTCTCCGCATTTCGCGTCGTTCAGGCACACCTAATGCGATCATCCGGGGCGCCGGACGACTTCCTGATAGCGCGTACCCAGATTGCGGTTCCGCTCAGCGTGCTGGTGGCCCTCGGCTCCGATGCCGTCGCTATGCTTCGCCACCCTGCCGAGTGGATCGGAAAAGCCGCCACAGTCGAGCTCCTTGCACTCTTGGCTGCGATGGCCGCGCTTTCGATTGCTGTTCTTCTAGTAGTGCGCGCGTCGGTCCTCGGAATCATCAATTCCGCCCGGCATCGGACGCAGAATCTTTGGAAGCGGGCCTCGGTCATTCTGCTCCTCTGCATTGCCGCGCTGGCGCTTTTCCCTGAGAAAGTGATCCAAAATGTCTCACTTCACTTCATGGCGATCCTTCTGGGTTTCGTCATTCTCATTGCGCCCCAATCCGCACTTGCTGTTGCGCTTTTGCCCTATACCGTAGCCGAAAAACGAATCAACGCTGAACCCTCCCGATTGTTTTCCAGGCCCTGGATGCAATGGTGTTTCATCGCACTCCTCGGCATGGCGGTCGGGGCATGCGCCTTGCTGGCAGAGGTCTTCGAACGGGGCGGGGGCAGCGTGGCGCCAGCCCGGATTCTGCTGGTATCCTCTGTATTCCTTGGGGCCGGTACTTCCGGTTTGCTGATTGCCTTCGCCTTCCTCAACAAACCACTTGGACTTTTCAGAAAGACATCCTCTTGAAGCGACTCGCCATCCTCGGTTCCACCGGCTCCATCGGCCAAAGCACCCTCTCCATTGTTGAGCAGTTTGCCGACCGCTACCAAGTGGCCTCTCTGGCAGCCGGCCGCAACATTGACGAGGCGTTTGCCCAGGCCTCCCGCTGGCGTCCAAGGCTGATTTCGATGGCCACGGAAGAGCTGGCCAGTCAGCTTGCCGCCCGCCTCAAAGCAGCCGGCGTCACGGGCGTTGAAGTAGTTCATGGAACCGAGGGCACGATCGCCTGTTCCACACTGCCTGAGGCGGACTTTGTGGTCTCAGCCATTGTGGGCGTGGCCGGGCTTGAGGCGACGCACGCGGCCATCCTGGCAGGCAAGCCCGTGGGCCTGGCCAACAAGGAGTGCATGGTCGCCGCCGGCGAGATTCTTACCCGCGCGGCCCGCGAGCGCAATGTGCCCATCCTGCCCATCGACAGCGAGCACAACGCCGTACACCAATGCCTGCGCGTAGGCGAGCACTCTGAGGTCAAGACCATCTGGCTTACAGCCTCCGGCGGACCCTTTCGCCAATTGCCACCAGAGCAGTTCGCGGCCATTACGCCCGAACAGGCGCTGAAGCACCCCACCTGGGTGATGGGACGGCGGATCACCATCGACTCGGCGACCATGCTCAACAAAGGGCTCGAAATCATCGAGGCCTGCCGGCTGTTTGACGTGCCGCCATCGCAGGTGCGGGTCATTGTCCATCCCCAGTCCACGGTCCACTCGCTGGTGGAGTATGTTGATGGGTCAATCCTGGCGCAGATTTCGGTGACCGACATGCGCCTGCCGATTCTGTACGCGCTGGCTTGGCCGGAGCGCCCGGCCTCCACGCTGACCTTCGATCTGGCCTCGCTGCGCCATCTGGACTTTGAGCCGCCCGATTTTGAACGATTCCCGTGCCTTCGCCTTTCGTATGAAGCTGCCGAAAAGGGGGGCGCGCACGCCATCGCCCTCAACGCGGCCGACGAGTTGGCCGTGGAAGCATTCCTTGACCGCCGCATCCCTTTTATGGGAATCCCGCGTACAATTGAGAAGGTGCTTGCAGCCACGCCGGAGGCCCACCCCGCCACGATCGCGGAAGTGCTGGCCGCCGATCGGGAAGCGCGTGAAACAGCGCGCAGGCTGCTGGACTAGCACGAGTTCGGCCGAGTGCCCTGTATGTGTTATGTCGCCGGCCGCTGGAACGTGAAACAGTGAAAAACAGCCGCCACAACGCCTTAAGGATCTAACCGCAAATCTATGCATGAATTTCTGGTTTCTACCGCAGCCTTTGTCGTCCTCGTCGGCATCATGGTGATCGTCCACGAGTTTGGCCATTTTGCCGTCGCCAAACTTTGCGGCGTACGCGTTGAGGCCTTCTCCTTCGGCTTTGGACCGCGCCTGTTCGGCTTCAAGTACGGAGAAACCGACTACAAGGTATGCCTTCTGCCCCTGGGCGGCTACGTCAAGATGACGGGCGAAACCCCTGACCAGATCAGCGGCGACACGCCCGGTACGCCGGTCATCGGTCAGATGCTGGAAAAGCTTCCAGGCCAGGACGCACCGGCCCTGTTGCCCAAGGGAGACCCTGGTTCCTTCACCAGCCATCCGCGCTGGCAGCGGATTTTGATTGGACTGGCCGGTCCCTGCGCCAACTTCGTGCTGGCTTTCGTCCTCATGGTCTTCTACTTCGGCTGGATCAACGAGGTCCCTTCGATGGAGGTGAACACCACTGCCGTCGAGTGGGTCACCCCGGGATCGCCCGCCGCGCAGGCAGGCTTTTTGCCCGGCGACCTTCTTACCCGCTTTGACACCGTTCAAAATCCCGATTGGCAAAAGGTCTTCGAGCAGACAAAGTTGAATGCCAATCAGACCGTGCCGGTCACGGTCGATCGAGGCGGCCAGTCACTCAATCTCATGTTGGCTGTGCCGGCCAGCGCCAAGAACGACGACTTCGACCTGGGCGAGACAGGACTGCTGGCTCAATATCTTGCCGGTCCGATTGGCGTACAGGAAGTGCAGCCCGGAACGCCCGCGGAGCAGGCAGGCCTGCGCGCCGGTGACCAGATTGAATCGGTTGACGGCCATGCCTTCCACACGGTTGAGACGCTGGTGGCCTACATGCAGGTGGGCCAGGGAAAGCTTGTCACACTGACCGTTCTGCGCAATGGCGCCACGGTGACCATGGTGGCTCATCCAGCCAAGATGGATGCCTCAGGCTGGAAGCTCGGGTTCGCTCGCGTGCCCACACCCATCCGCGATAACCCTCTGCCGATGACCGCGGCCATCAGCAAGGCCACAGACTACTGCGAAGACAACGCCCTCCTCATTGTTGAAGTGCTGCAGCGCATCTTCGTGCACAAGATTTCGGTGTCTCAACTGGCCGGGCCGGTGGGCATTGCCCGCATGGCCGGCGACGCAGCCGAAATGCAGGACTGGTATCCCAAGTTCGGGTTGGCCGGAACAATCAGCCTCAACCTCGGCATCCTCAACCTGATGCCCTTCCCGATTCTCGATGGCGGCCTGATTGTTCTGCTCATCATTGAAAGCTTCCTCCGCCGCGACATCAGCATCAACGTGAAGGAGCGCATCTACCAGGCGGCGTTTGTAGTCCTGGTCGCGTTCTTCTGCTTCATCATTTTCAACGACGTGACCAAGCTGCCCATCTTCACGCATATAAAGCCGTGAGAACAGTTGTCAGTGATCAGTGGTCAGTTGTCAGTAGGCCCCGGCGGCTCGCGCAGCTGCGGCCAGTGACAACTGAAAACTGACGACTGACCACTCGCTTTTCTGGAGTCCGCTCCATGCCTGTTACAACCCAAGTCCGGGTCCGCTACGCAGAAACCGACCAGATGGGCATCGTCTACTATGCTAACTACCTGGTCTGGTTTGAGATCGGGCGTGTCGAACTGCTACGATCCCTGGGCCTTGCCTACAGCCAGTTGGAGACCGAGCACGAGTGTATTCTGCCTGTGGTTGAAGCTTCCTGCCGCTATCGCTCACCGGCAAAATACGACGATGAAATTCTGATTGAAACCCGGCCTGTGCTTTTGCGCGGCTCGGTCATCAAGTTCGGCTATCGAATTCTGCGCAAGGCGCCAGCAGGGGAACAGCCTACACTGCTTGCTGAAGGCGAAACCGTGCACGTGGTCTGCGACGACCAGTTGAACAAGAAGACGCTGCCCGCTCACTACGCCGTGGCGCTGCGCGCGCTGATGGCCGGATGAAGGCAGCTTTTTGCTGCTAGCGTCTGGCTCCTGGCTTCGGCATGTTGAGATTCAACGTTGTCATGCCCCGATTCACTTTCGCGAAAATTGATGCTTGAGCAATCCACAAGACGTCGGTTTCGATATGCTGTTGGGCATGGAACCGGAACTTGTGACTGCGCCCGAATTGGAAAGTACTCTTGCCGAATTGCTTCGTCTTGAGCCCATCTTTCACTGGCCGCCTTCTGAAATGACACAACCCCATCTTGAAGCCATGACCGCCGCCGATTTCTGGGAGGTGGGTGCGTCGGGACGGCGCTACTCACGCGCCTTTTGCCTCAAGGTGCTTGAGGAGCGGCGTTCGAAGCTTGAGTCCGCAGTGTGGAAGATTCGAGATGCGTGGTGCCGCAGGCTGGCCGGCGATGTGTATCTGCTGACCTATACGCTGCTTCAGGGCGAAGTGCGGCTCACGCGTCGGTCAACGATCTGGGAGAAAGCTGCAAGCGGTTGGCGGATAGTGTTTCACCAGGGGACGGTGGTTGAGCGGTCCTGACTTTTCGCCTGGAAAGCGCTATCTCTTCACGTAGGCAACAGCAAATCCGTCGAGACCTTTCACCCCAACTGTCTGCAATGCAAAGGCGCTCAGGCGCGGATGATTTGCCATCATCTCCATGCAGCGCCGCGTGCCCACGATGTCGGGCTCGCTGCTTTCGCCTTCAATCACATGACCGTGTCGCGCGACGTTGTCCACCACAATCACCGTACCGCGACGCGCGAGCTTGATGGCCCATTTGAGGTACTGCGGGTTGTTTCCCTTGTCCGCGTCGATAAATATGAGATCAAAAGGCCCGCTTCCCACCAGAGCCGGCAAACTGTCGAGGGCAGGTCCCACGCGTATATCCACGCGCGACAGCAGGCCGGCGCGCCTTAAATTGCCGCGGGCCACCTCGGCATGCTTCGCGCTGAATTCGAGAGAAACGATGCGTCCGCCACGGTGCAGCGCGCGCGCCATCCAGATGGTGGAGTAGCCGCCCAGCAATCCAATCTCGAGCACGCGGCTGGCTTGTGTCATCTGCACCAGCACGTGGAGAAACTTGCCTTGCAGCGGAGAAACATCAATGGCGGGCAGGCCGGCTTCCTGGTTGGCCTTGATCGCTGCCTCGAGCATGGGATCGGTGGGCGCAAGCAGATCTGTGAAGTAACGGTCGACCTCGGTCCAAAGGGCCTGTCCGGATCTCTTGCGCGCCATTACTTCTCCCGGGCTACGACAAAGTCCGGCACCCACAGCAGGGCGCGCTTGAACTCAGAGTCAGGAAACGGAGCCAGCGCCTGGCGGCTCTGCTCGGCGTAGCGGTCGGCCACGCTCATCGCGTATTCGACTGAGCCATTGCGCAGCAGGATGTCCTTGATCTGCTGGCGGCTCACGTTCTCAAAGCTGCGGTCGTCCAGGACCCTCTGGATCACCTGGCGGTCCTTGGCCGTTCCGTGGTCGATGGAGTGAATCACGGCCAATGTCGCCTTGCCTTCGCGCAGGTCGCTCGCCACCGGCTTGCCCAGCACCTCTTCGGTAGCGGTCAAGTCGAGCACGTCGTCCACAATCTGGAAAGCCAGGCCGACGGTCCGGCCGTAGGTGGCCAGCCGCGACTCCTCGGCTTCGCTGGCGCCGGCCAGCACCGAGCCCAGGCGCATGGAGACCGAAAACAAGCAGGCGGTCTTGCGGAAGATCAGATCGTAGTACTCGGCTTCAGAGACGGCCTTGCCGAGCTTTTGAATCTGCAACAGCTCGCCCTCGACCATCTGCTGGGTGAGGCCGATCAGGAGTTCCAGCACGCGCAGGTTCTTTTCTTCGAGCGCCACTTTGAAGGCCTGCATGTAAAGCCAGTCGCCGGCCAGCACGCACTTCTCGTTGCCCCAGGTGGTGTTGGCTGAAGGCCGCCCGCGCCGCATGTCCGCGCCGTCGATAATGTCGTCGTGTACCAGCGTCGCGGTGTGCACCATCTCCACCACGGCGCCCAGCCGGACGGATCCCTGGCCCGAGTAGCCCAGCATGTGCGATGCCAGCAGCAGCAGCGATGGACGGATGCGCTTGCCGCCGCCCTCACGCAGATATTCAGCGATCTCGGTAATCGTGCTTACGCCCGATGCGGCGTCGCGGCCCAATTCCTGCTCGATTGCAACGAGGTCATCCCGCAGCAGATCGAAGACCTCTCTCGCCGTCGCTATTGCCAGTGTGCTCAAAGCTGTTCGGATCTCATCCCGATGGTCCCGTCCCGCCTAATTCGTCCGGTAATTCGTAAACTGCAGTTCCAAGCCCATTTCTTTTCCCCGCAGCAGCGCAATAATCGATTGCAGTGTGTCGCGGTCCTTGCTTGAAATCCTTACCGTGTCGCCCTGGATGCTGGCCTGCGCCTTCAGCTTGGAGTCCTTCACCAGGCGCACGATCTCCTTGGCCTTTTCAACCGGGATGCCCTGCTGCAAGGATATCTTCTGGCGCACGCTTTTGCCCGCCGCGGGCTCAACCTCGCCATAGGTCATGTTCTTGAGCGAGACACCGCGCTTGACCAGCTTCTGCGCCAGGATGTCTTTGACCGCTTCAAGATGGTACTCCCCATCGGAGGCAAGCTGAATGGCATCGTTGCCCTCCAGCTTGATCTCGGAGTTCGAAGTCTTCAGGTCAAACCGCTGGTGGACCTCCTTCAGCGCCTGATCGAGGGCGTTGCGGACCTCCTGCATGTCTACTTTGCTCACAATATCGAAAGAATTTTCCTGGGCCATGTTCTACCTATCCTCGAAAACAACCAAACCAAAGGGCTGCTGCGTGCAATGCCTGCTGCATGCAATGCCTGCCGTACGCAGTGCCTCTATCAGTTTCCCACGTCCGGCCTGAGGTCAAACAGTCTCATAAAGTTTTTGCTGGTGGCAAGGGCTAATTCCTGCTCGTCCACGCCCAGGAGCCCGGCCAAAACGCCTGCTGTCTGCGCCACCCAAGCCGGCTCATTGCGCTTGCCGCGGTTTGCCGCCGGGGCCAGCCACGGGGCGTCGGTTTCCACCAGCAGCCCGTCGAGCGGCATCCGCGCGGCCACATCCCGGAGCGGCTGTGCCTTGGGATAGGTGACATTGCCGGCAAATGAGACCAGAAAACCCAGGTCCAGCGACCGGCGCGCCTGGTCCCAACCGGCCCCGAAACAATGCATTACGCCGCCCAGCCCAGTCGGACCCCAGTGTTCGTCGAGGATGCCGAAAAGATCAGTCCAGGCGTCTTCTGTTCCGTCTTTCGGCCGGCAGTGGATCAGGATGGGGCGCTTGCGTGCGGCGGCAATTTCGAGCTGCTGGATCAGGCCTTTGCGCTGCACGTCATGGGGCGCGCCCTCGTGGTAATAGTCGAGGCCGATTTCGCCGCACGCGATCACTTCCGGTTCGCCGAGGAGGCTGTCAAGCTTCTGGAGGGCTGTTTGGTCCGCTTGGTGCGTGTTGTGTGGATAAATGCCTGCGCTGGCATAGAGCCGGGGCAGATTCGGCTTTCCGTTGAACTGGCGGCAGATGTCGAGCGCCTGTCGCATCTCATGTGGCCCCTCGCCAATGCCGATGGCCAGCACGGTGCCCACACCCGCCTCAAAGGCGCGGGACAACATCGCCTCGCGGTCCTGCGCATAGCGCGGGCTGTCGATGTGGGCATGGGAATCGATGAGCAAAAAAGGGGACCTCGCGAGAAAGGGAGAAAAGCTAGGTATTTATTTTATCGGAGTCGCAGACTACGGATGGATTACTGCAAGACCCAGATGCTCTTCGAACGGCTCAAAGTTCCTGTCGCAATGCAACAACTCGAATTCCTCGCGTATGCAAAAGGATGCGGTTAGGCAATCGATCGTACTTCGTATGGTGACGCCCCGCTTCCGTAAAGCCCGGTAGTTGCTCGCGGACCGAACGGCAACCTCCCGGCTGCCGCCCTCGTAAATAGCCAGGTGCCTCAGTACTTCCAGCGTCTCGGAAAATTGTTCATCCTCGCGAATCCCCTGCAGGACCTCGGTCAGAATCAGTGTTGTGATCCCGATGCGGCGTATTTCGAAATTCTGTTCAAGCCAATCTGTTTCGGGCGTCGTGCGATCGGCCAAATAGTCGATCAGGACTGAGGAATCCACAATCACAGCGGCTGGGGTACCGGCCCTGCGCACAGTTTTCTTCATCGGTTTCGGACCCTAGGCAATCCGCCGCGCTTTGGCAGGAGAGGCGCGTTTCGCTGTTTCCCGCGCGGCAATAACCTCTCCATCCGATCCAAACCAGTTGTCGTCATGGCCGCGCCAAACCACCTTACCGCGAAGCTTGCGCAGCAATTTCTGGCCGTGAATCTCAAGCGCTTGTCGCAATGCCCTGTCCACCGCCGCCTTCTTGGTCTCAACACCTAAGGCCTTCATCGCCTGCTTCATCAACTTGTCATCGATGTCGATATTGGTCCGCATACGCCGCGCCTTTCAATGTGTAAGTATGGCACGATTTATGTGTATGGGCAATGGGTCATCTGGCCGATTGAAACTCCAATCAGGACCTACTTCAGCCGTGCGCCCAGCGGAACCTCTTCAAGAAATCCGGCCAGCACCGGCGCGCCGTCGGGCAGAGAGGCTGCGAGCAACATGCCGTTCGACTCCAGCCCACGCATCTTGCGCGGAGCCAGGTTGGCCACGATTACGATCTTGCGGCCGATCAATTTTTCCGGCTCGTAGTGCTGCGCGATACCGGCCAGGATCTGGCGCTTCTCGTAGCCGAGATCGACCTCGAGGCGCAGCAGCTTGTCGGCTTTGGGAACGCGCTCGGCCACCAGAATCTGTGCAACGCGCAGATCGACCTTTACGAAGTCGTCTATGCTGATGTGCTGCGGCTCCGCCACCACGGCTTCAGTCGCAGGAGTCAGCGGAGCGCCCGCAGGCGCTGCAGGCGGCGTCGTGCTCAGCCTCGCACTTTCAAGCGCTGCTGGAACCTGGTGAACCTCGGCCGTAGCGATCGGTTGGGCGGTATCCACTGGCACCACTGTGGTGGGCGTCAGCGTGCCTTTTGCCAGCGCCTCGGCATTTACTTCCGGTGCCGTTGGAGCTACCGAAGGCGACGCCGTCGCTGCTGCCGGCGCCTCGGATTTGCCGCCTGCCGCTTCAATCACGCTCTTGTTGTTCTGATCTTCGATGTTTTGCATACGTTCGACCGCATCCTTCTCCGCGCGGGGAAACAGAGGCGCCGGTTCGCCAAACTTTGTTCCGGCCTTGAGCCCGCCCCACGCGAGGGTTGTCAAAAATGAGTTCTTTGCGGCATCCGCAATCTCGCCCTGTCCAAGCTGACGCCACACCTTCGCCGCCGAGTCAGGCAGAATCGGATACACAAGTCCGGTGATCACTCGAATGGCTTCAGCCGCAGTGGCCAGCACGCGGGCCTGCAGCAGCGCATGATCTGCATCCGAGCGCTCCGGAGGCTTCTTCCACGGAGCGTTCGCCGTCAAGTAGCCGTCGGTCTCCGCCACCAGGAGCCACAGGCTCTTTAAAGCTTCAGAGAAATTCAACTCGTCAAAAGCCGGGCCAAAGGCGCCAATCGCTTGCACAGCGCTTTCGCGCAGAGCCGTCTCGGCATTCGTAAGCGCGCTGGCGTCGGGTACAACTCCTCCGAAATATTTGTGCACCATGTTCACCACGCGGCTCACCAGGTTGCCGTAGCCGTTGGCGAGGTCTCCGTTGTAGCGCTGCACCA
>Ga0182016_10003778_pt1 | contig 17098 bp, 11 predicted proteins | sample 712S2MmetaG_FD_120491 | JGI IMG/M metagenome (GOLD analysis project Ga0182016, IMG submission 120491) | Permafrost microbial communities from Stordalen Mire, Sweden - 712S2M metaG | ecosystem: Environmental > Terrestrial > Soil > Wetlands > Permafrost | place: Sweden: Stordalen | collected...
ACAGCGAGAGTAGGATCAAAGAAGAAAGAACGAAGAACAATTAACAAGCGCCAACGGGTAACACGCCTTTTGGCACAACGAATCACCCTTCCGGGTAACAGTTACTTTTGGCGCACGGCGCCGACCACAAGGCCGTACGCTAAGGTTAAGATTTGCCGCCGGGTTTGGAGTCCTCGTTGAGTTCCAGCCGCAGGTAGTCGTAAACGACGCCCGACGTCAGTTCGCCCGCGGGCACGGTGAGCTGCATTTCATTTTCCCCGGGCCTTAAGAGCGCGGCGTCGAAAGGCTGGATGTATTGCTCCCAAACACCCGTGTCGGTATTATATCGGAGAGCGTTGGTGGGGACAGGGTGGATGACGCCGGCGTTCGTGCCGTTGACAGCCACGGCGAGCCTGCCAGCGCCGTCGGCCCCAGCCAGGGCCACGCGCAAGATCGCCTCGCCTTTCGGCGCTTTGTCCATGTTAAACCTGATCGTCCAAGTAGTCGCCCGGCCCCGGCCGATGGCGCGCCACATGTCTTCCCCTGGAGTTCCGGCTTTGACCCAGCCAAAGCGCTGGTTCAGCGGGTCCTTGGCCTCAGGATTCTTCCACGCATCGGACAACGCATGGGGCACTTGCTCGAAAAACCAGTCCTTGTGGTAATCACTCTGGCCGATGGTGTAAGTGATGTCGTTGGGGAACAGCTCGCCGTAACGCAGACACCAACCCCAGAGCCAGTAGTTCGAGCCGTCGCCTTTGTAGAATTTGCCGCCAGTGCGGTCGGGGTATCCGATTTCCCACACTTGTTTGCCATAGCGCACGGGCTTCCACTCCAGGTTGCCCAAGTCCAAGGTCTGTCCCGGCGCGACAGTGATGTTGAAATTCGTGTATTCGCCCAGCACGCCATCGGCGAACGCGTGCAACGTATAGGTGCCGGGGCGCACGTTGGAAATGTTGAACTTGCCGTCGCCGGCGCCGTTGTTCCAAAACTGGTAGTAATTCCCGTCGTGCTCCCAAGTGATCCTGTTGCCGTTGCCCGACCGCAGAACAAATCCACCGGCATCGGAGGTGAATTCCGGGTGAGCCAGGCCCACGGTCAGGTGGGGCAGCTTGGTGGAGCTGGCCTGCGGGTCGTTGAGCACGAGTTGCCCGGTAACAGCGCCGCGTGCCTCTCTGTGCGGGTAGTCCACGCCGTTGACCCAATCATAGGGCCACCGTGCCTTTTCCTCTTTGGCCCGGTCGAGCGCATCCCGCCATAGGGCAATGGCATTGTCGCGCCAGGCGGGAGGGACTGTGGGGTTGCCCGCGGTGGCCGCCAGCGTATCCAAATCGGCTTGAGCAGGAACCTCCGGGTCAGCCAGAGCGTTGCAATAGACAAAGATCGGACCGATGACTTTGTTCCAGTTCTCGCCGGCGGGGATGTTGCAGCCGGCGCCGCCGGCGTAGTGGCCAGAGCACCAGTAATCGAGGATGGTCGATTGCATATGGCAAACCAGATCCAGCTTTGAGGCGCCACCGCTGAGATATTCGGTGGATGGGTTGATGAAAAAGAGGCCGATATGCTCCTTCGTGCTGGAGAAGCCATAGGCGGGAATCTTGTACTGCACGGCGCAATAGCTGTATTTGTGCTCGACCGAATTCTTGTAGTAACCAGTGCTCAAAATGCGTTGCTCTTTGGCGTGGATCACGACGCCCGCGCGCAAGTCTTCCGGAGTGGGTTCAAGCATGTTGCGATCCTCGTCCACTGAGAGCCAATCAAAGAGGGGATTAAGCTGGGTGATGAAGCGGCTTTCGCCCTCCCGCGCAGCCAGATAATTGGTCCCGTGCGAGAAAATGGCGTAAGTGTAGATGCCGCTGGAGCCTCGTTCCACGGCGTAACGCACTTCGATATCCATCCGGCCATTTACCCCCTTCAAGGCCACTTCGGCGCGCTCTCCGCCGTTGGTGGCCGGATCAATGGTGAGGGACTGCGTTACCTGGCCGGAAGGTGTTTGTTCCCAGATGCCGCCAGGTCCCATGGTGTTGGTGCCGTGAAAGACCAGCGATGTCATGTGGCTGTTGCTCTTATTGATGGCTGCCTTGACGATGCCGTTGTCCAGCGTCCAGGTCGCGCCATTATCGGTGACCGTCACTGGTGCACTCATCGTGGGTTTGGCAATGCTCGGACGGCCATTAGCGGCGAGGGGCATCAATCCCGCGAACGCTGTGAAAATGAGCGCCTCGAGGAGACAACGCGGGACGGCAAACTGGCATTTTCTCATAGGCATGGTCGAGGTTGAAGTCAGGATTAAATTAGCACGTTCTTGAAAACGGGGGATCCGCAAGTGGAACTTCCCTGGTAGGAGTCTCGTGCATGTTGAAGTTATGGATATTTAACGGAACCCCGAGAGGTAGCGCTTGCGGTAGGTCCCAGGGGGAATGCCAGTGACTGCGCGAAACTGGTTGGTAAACGCACTCTGATCACTAAAGCCAAACATCAACGCGATTTCCGCAATGGATCGATCAGGGCGAATCAACTCACGCATCGCCTCATGCACGCGGGTTTGAATAATGAATTGCCCCACCGTAATGCCGAAAACGCTCATGAACTGGCGCTGCAATTGGCGCTCCGAGAATCCGGATTGGCGGGCGATTTCCGGCACTATGAGCTGTTCACCCAGGTGCCCCCGAATGAAATCGGCGGCCTTGCCCGCCGGACCAATGTGGGTCAGAAGTTCCAAACGCCCTTGAAACGGGCGCGTGGTGCCGATCAGGCCAATGACATGCCCGCGCGCGTCCCGCAAAGGATATTTGTCCGTGACCAGAGAATCGCAAATCCCTCGCTCGTTGTAGTAGGACTCGACAATGTTGCACAGTGGCTTCCCGCTTCGGATCACCCAGCTGTCGTCCGCCACATACTTATCGGCCAAAGCGGGCGGCATGAACTCGTGGGGCAGCCGGCCGGCAATCTCATCCTCCGACTGAAATCCCATTCGCACCACCGCCTCGCGGCTAATGGCCATGAGGCGGCTCTGCGTGTCTTTGACAAAGTAAAAGATTCCGGGAAGGCGGCGAAAGGGCTCGAGCAGTTGCTTCGCGTCGATCTGCTTTTCAAAAAAATGATTCCGCAATTGGAGCCTCGCCCGGGCGGCAGCGTTGGCAGATCGTGTCGCGGTGAATGGCTTTGGGGGGGATTCTCTGACGGACCTTGCATCGTTTTCTGGTGGCTTCACGGAGCAGAACCTTACATCAGAATGGCATGATTATCCAATGTAAGCCGCAAAGGCCATTAATCTGGTTCTGAGGGGATGGACGAATTCTACAAGTTTTTGTCGCCGAACGACAAGAAACCATTTTATTTCGAGCACTACAGTAGTATATTGCAACCTCTAATGAAGCCACCGATGGAGCAAAGCGTTCCGGCCCAAGCCATTGCACGTGGCCGCCCTTGCTACGGGCGATTCTTCGCGCTCCTATGCGTTTTGGGAGCCTCTGCCGCGCATGCGGAAAACCCAGCGGCAGCGGAATTTCGCCAGGTCGTGCGGCCGGTCCTGCGGGAGTATTGTTATGATTGTCACGGCGATGGGGCCAGGAAAGGACAAATTGCGTTCGATGAGCTGGCCACGGATGATGCCATTCTGAACCACGATCTCTGGTTTAAGGTTTTGAAAAACACTCGTGCCGGTCTGATGCCTCCGCAGAAAAAGCCGAGACCGTCGCCGGTGGAGCAGCAAAAGATCGAGCGCTGGATCAAGTATGGGGTGTTCGGAATCGATCCCAGCCAGCCCGATCCCGGCCGGGTGACGGTTCGCCGCCTCAACCGGGTTGAGTATCGCAACACCATCCACGATCTGATGGGAATCGACTTCAACGCGGACGCCGAGTTTCCGCCCGACGATACCGGTTACGGCTTCGACGATATTGGGGACGTTCTGACGGTTTCACCCATGTTATTGGAAAAATATCTGGCCGCCGCCAATGACATCGTGGCGCAAGCCGTGCCGACGGTATCCAGGGTGATCCCGGAGTACACCTTAGCAGGCAGGCAATTTAGCCAGAGCACAGAACAAGGGGCCGCGGACGGGGGTCGCAAATCACGCAAGGACACTTCGCTTTCGATGTCCTATTACGAAGCGGGATGCGCTTCCAACACTTTTGCGGCGGCGATGGCGGGAAGTTACAGCATGACGCTGAATCTGGCCGTCAAAGGCACCTTCGAGTTCGATCCGGGCCGATGCCGCGTGGTTTTCAAAGTCAATGACCAGGAACTTTTGCGCAAGGAGTTCGGCTGGTACGACAACAAGGTGTTCCATTTCGATTTCGACCAGAGCTGGGCGGCGGGCCCCCAGCAAATGACATTCCAGCTAGAAGCGCTGACACCAAAAGACCAGGAACTCAATCCCCTTAATATGCGTCTCGTGGACGTCGTGGTGCGCGGGCCCAAGGAAAAGGAGCATTGGACGCACCCCACCAATTATGAACGGTTCTTCGCGCATGAAGCGCCGCAGGATCCCGCGGCGCGCCACGCCTATGCCCGTGAACTGCTCGGGAAGTTCGCCTGCAAGGCCTTTCGCCGTCCGGTGGACACCAAAACGGAGGATCGTTTGACAGCCCTGGCTGAAGACGTTTACAACCAGCCCGGGAAGACCTTCGAAGCTGGCATCGCTCACGCGATGGTAGCGGTGCTGGCCTCGCCGCGCTTTTTGTTTCTGCTGGAGCAGCCGGAACGCGCCGGTTCTTCCGCTATAACCGCCAACGTGGACGAATATTCTCTGGCATCGCGGCTCTCCTATTTTCTTTGGTCCACCATGCCCGACGATGAATTGATTAACCTGGCCGGGCGCGGAGAGTTGCGCCAGAACCTCGCGGCTCAGGTCAAACGCATGCTGGCCGATCCGCGTTCGGAGAAGATGGTGCAAAATTTCACCGGCCAGTGGCTGCAGACGCGCGATGTGGATGGGATTTCCATTGATGCGCGCACCGTCTTGGCGCGCGACAGCGGGCAGGAACGCCAATTGCGCGAGCAGCAGGCCGCCCTGCGCGCGAAGTTTGCGCAGAACGCCAACAACAAGCCAGCCTCCACCAATCTGCCAGCTGCTGGCCTCACAAACTTATTAGCCGCGGGTCTGACGAACCAAGCTGCGCAAACCAACCTCGCAGGACAGGAGAAGCGGCCCCAGAAACGCCGCGACCCAGCCAAAGATTTTTTCAAGAAGCCCCGCTTTGAGCTGGACACCGAGACTAGGGACGCGATGCGGCGTGAGACCGAGATGTTTGTCTCCAGCATTGTCCATGAAGACCGGCCCGTCACCGAACTCATCGAGAGCGATTACACGTTCCTTAACGAAAAGCTGGCCAAACTTTACGGCCTGACCAACTTGAACGTGATCGGCGCCGAGATGCGGCGCGTGGCTTTGCCAGCCGAGAGTGCGCGCGGTGGCGTGCTCACGGACGGCAGCACTCTGGTGGTCACATCGAACCCCGATCGGACTTCGCCAGTCAAACGCGGCCTCTTTATACTAGAGAACTTCTTGGGGACGCCTCCGCCGCCGCCGCCGCCCAACATCCCCGCGTTGGAAGCGGCCGAAAAAGACATCAAGGATCACGAGCCGACCTTGCGCCAAGCGCTGCAACAACATCGCGACAAACCCTTGTGCGCGTCCTGCCACGAGCGGATGGATCCGATCGGCTTGGCCTTCGAGAATTTCAACGCCATGGGAATGTGGCGCGAGCAGGAGCGCAACCAGACCATCGATGCCGCGGGCAAACTCATCACCGGGGAGCCGTTCCAAAGCGTGCGGGAGTTGAAGCATATTCTGGCTCATGAGCACCGGGCCGACTTCTACCGGTGTCTGACCGAAAAGCTTCTGACCTACGCGCTGGGCCGCGGCACGGAGTATTACGATGTCGAGACCATCGATCAAATCGTCCACCGGCTGGATCAGGCCGATGGCCATTTTTCCGCTCTGCTGGCGGGCGTCATCGAATCCGCGCCGTTTCAAAAGATGCGGTTGCAGGCCAAACCGGCGGCGACCGCTGCGCTTGAAGGGGCAAAGGATGGCGCCGCGTCGAGCGCCGTCGCGCAAAACGAAAGGTAAACCATGAATACGAACCCGTTGTTAAATCGCAACTTGGCCGCCGAACGGCAAACGAGTCTGAGCAGGCGGCGTTTCCTCCGCGGCCTCGGCGTGTGCATGGCGCTGCCCGCGTTTGAGTCCCTGATGCCCGCCAGGCTCCTCGCCACGCCAGTGGCGGCTCCAGCAGGAGCGGCCAAGGCCGCTCCGGTGCGAATGGCTTTCGTCTATGTGCCCAATGGCGCCATCCCTGCGGCCTGGTGGCCGGAAGGGGATGAGGGCAGAGACTTCGTCCTTTCCCGCACGTTGCAGCCACTGGAAAAAGTGCGGCCTCATCTGCAGATCATCTCCGGATTGGAAGATCGCAGCGCCGATCCGGGGCCGGATGGCGGCGGCGATCACGCGCGCGCGGGCGGCACGTTTCTGACGGGCGTTCGCATCAAGAAAACATCCGGCTCGGACATTTATGCGGGCACCTCGATTGACCAGGTGGTGGCCTCTCAAATTGGCCATCTCACCCGGTTTCCTTCGCTCGAACTGACTTGTGACGCGGTGCGCAAAGCCGGCAATTGCGACACTGGTTACTCCTGCGTCTATGAATACAATTTGGCCTGGCGCTCACCCATCCAGCCATTGTCACCCGAGCCCAATCCGCGGCTGGTCTTCGAGCGGCTCTTCGGCGCGGGCCCACCCAGCGAACGCGTGGCGAACCTCAAGCGCCGCCAACAAGAGCAACACTCCATTCTCGATTTTGTCATGGACGACGCCAGCGTCATCGAACAAAGCCTGAATGGACGGGACCGGCAGAAATTGGACCAGTACTTGACCAGCGTGCGCGAGATCGAGGAGCGCATTGCACGAGCGGAGCGCATGCCGGTGGCTAATCCCGCCGTCGATGCCCCGGCCGGAATTCCGGCCAATTTCGAGGAGCACATCGCGCTGATGTTTGACATGCTGACACTCGCGTTCCAAACCGATTCCACGCGGGTGGCCACCTTGTTGCTGGCCGGTGAAGGCAGCAACCGCACTTTCACAGAGATTGGCCTTTCGGAGGGCCACCACAATCTGACCCATCATCGCAACGTCCAGGAAACGATTGATAAAGTCAAAGAGATCGACCTTTGGTACGTGAAACAACTGGCCAAGTTTTTGGAAAAGATGGAGCAGACCAAAGACGTGGACGGCCAATCGCTGCTGCGCAACTCGATGATCGTTTACGGCTCGGGAAACGCCGACGGCAACCGTCACACCCACACCAATCTGCCAATCCTGCTGGCGGGCGCCGGCGGGGGCGGCCTCAAGCCCGGACGCTATGTGAAAACGAACTCAACGCCGCTCACGAACCTGTTCCTGAGCATGGCAGACCGCATGGGCGCCCAGGGCCTGGAGAAGCACGGCGATTCGACCGGGCGGCTGGAAGACATCAGTTGAACCAATGGCGGCAGAGCGCCAGCGTCGCGTTCGTCGCGTTGCAGTCATGAAATTTTTGCTCATTTGCGCTCTCGGATTATTCCTGCCAGCAAGCATGTCCTCTGGTGCTGCGGCCGATGACGTTTACCTGCTGGGTCCGGATTCGGCGCCCCATCCCGGAGTGCCGCAAGGCAAAATCATTGGCCCGGCTACGCTGCCAAGCGCGATTTTTACCAACACCACGCGCCATTACTGGATCTACGTCCCCGCGCAATATGATCCGGCCAAGCCGGCCTGCCTGATGATCTTTGCGGATGGGCACGCCTATGTCAGCTTGACCGGCGAGTACCGCATTCCATACGTCTTTGACAACCTGATTTACCGGCGCGAAATGCCGGTGACGATCGCTGTCTTTGTCAACCCCGGCCACCATCCGGGCGAGGCGGAACCAACGGATTCAGAGTGGGGCGACCGGACAGGCAATCGTCGGCTGGAATACAACGCGCTCGATGACAAATACGCCCGTTTGGTTATAGATGAATTGATGCCGGTTATCTCCAAGCAATACAACATTTCGCCGGACCCGGAGAGCCACGCCATGGCAGGGGCCAGTTCCGGGGCGATCTGCGCTTTTACGGTGGCCTGGCAACGGCCGGACCAGTTTCGCAAGGTCATCAGTTGCATCGGCAGCTTTACTGCGATCATGGGCGGCGATGCTTATCCCGATTTGATTCGGACTAATGACCCCAAACCCATTCGTATCTTCCTGCAGGACGGCCTGAACGACAACCGGGGAATCGGCCGTGGCGGAAGCGCTTATAACCCGGCCCGTGACTGGCATGGACAGAATATCAAGATGGTGGAGGCTTTGACGGCCAAGAAGTATGACGTGAACTACGCTTGGGGCATCGGCACGCACTCCAACAAGCAGGGCGGAGCGATCATGCCTGAAATGCTGCGCTGGCTTTGGCGGGATTTTCCGCGTAACGACGATCCCAAAGATGGGAGCAATCGTTCCTTTTTTGTCCCTGCGGGCATGCAGACAGCCGCCACGAATACTCCAGCGACCGGTCCGCAAAGATAGAAGACTTGTTAATCTCGCTCCAACACCGTTTCGGCAAGACGATAGTCTCCGCGCAAGGCGATATCCTGGGAAGAACCCCCGACCAGAATTCTAAAGTCGCCCTTTTCAGCTACCCATCCTTTTTTGTCAGGGTCATAAAACGCGAATGCTGCCTCATCCAGCCGCGCGGAGACCTTCTTGCTCTCGCCCGGCTTGAGCGACACTTTCGTGAAGCCTTTTAATTCCTTGAGCGGACGCGGCACGCTGGGCTTCACTTCCTGGACATAAATCTGCGCGGCTTCGGCGCCTTCCCGATCGCCAGCATTGGTGATTTGAAATTCAACGGTCACACCCGGTTTCCCTGGATTCTCGTCGGGCGTCAGCTTCAATTTCGAATACTCGAACTTCGTGTATGACAAACCATAACCAAAGGGGAACAGCGGCTCGATCTTCCTCGTGTCGAACCAGCGATAGCCGACCAGCAGGCCTTCGGTGTAAGTAACCGCTCCGTTTGTGCCGGGATAGGCGTTGAGGGCGTGCGCGGGTGAATCGGCCAGCCGTTTGGGAAAGGTGCAGGGCAATTTACCCGAAGGGCTCACATCGCCAAAAAGAACTCGCGCCAAAGCGTTGCCGCCTTCCAATCCCGGATACCAGGCGTAAAGCAGCGCGGAAATGCGCGAAAGCCACGAACCCATTTCGACGGCGCCGCCACCCATGAAGACAACGGCGGTTTTCGGATTGGCCTGCGCGATTTTTTCCAGCAATTCATCCTGGCCGCCCGGAAGTTTGAGATCGCGGCGATCCGACCCTTCCGTGTCGTATCCACCATTGTGATTGAGGCCGCCGACGTAGATGACAACATCCGCGGATTTCGCCGCTGCCACGGCGTCCGGAATCAGATTGGTGTCGGTAGCCGCCGTGGCCACGGCGTCACCCGATCACGCCGGCCGCGTCCCGCTGGAGGGTTGTAACCAGGGGCGTAGATGATTTTCACGCCGCTGCCGATCCGGTTGCTAACGCCCTCGAGTGCGGTGATTTCGTAGGGAGCCTTTACATTGGCTGCCCCACCGCCGCTGGCGAACTTGCTTACGGCGTTGACCCCAATGATGGCTAGGGTCTTGATTTTTGCCGGATCGAGCGGAAGAAGGTTTTCGTTCTTCAACAGGACAATGGACTCCTCAGCCACGCGGCGGGCGATCTCCTGGTGCGCTTTGGGGCTCAAGACACCTTCCGGTTCGGAACTGCTCGGTGTCGCGGCGGGATCGTGAATCAGGTTCAACTTGAACATGACGCGGAGGTGGCGCCTGACTTTGTCATCGAGCGCCGACATGGGAAACCTGCCGGATTTCAATCCTTCCAGAAAGGGATTGGCCAAATAATTATTCGTGTAAGGCGGGCGGCTTCCCATTTCCATGTCCATGCCGTTCAAGGCGGCCAGTTCGGTGCTGTGAACACCGCCCCAGTCGGACATGACAAGGCCCTTGAAGCCCCACTCGTCTTTAAGAACCTTTTTTAGAAGATAATCATTCTCGCAGCAATGCTGGCCGCGAAAGCGGTTGTACGCACCCATGACGCTCAACACCTCCGCCTCTCGCACGCAGGCGCGAAAGGCTGGCAAATAAATCTCGCGCAGAGTCCGCTCGTCCATCTCCACATTGATTGATCCCCGCTGATTCTCCTGGTTGTTGGCGGCGAAATGTTTGGCGCAAGAAGCCACTCCCTGGGCTTGTTCGCCTTGAATGTAATGGACCGCGATGCGCGCGGTGAGAAACGGGTCTTCGCCCATGTACTCAAAATTTCGTCCGCACAACGGCGTGCGCTGAATATTCAGGCTTGGTCCGAGCATGATGTTCTTGTGGCGCTGTTTGGCCTCCTGGCCAATGGTCGAACCGTAGGCAGTGGCCAGATCGACGTTGAAGGTCGCAGCCAGACCAATCGTTGCAGGCATCGCCGTGGCAAAGTCATCCTGGCGATTGAGATTGCGAAAACCCTCGCCCACTTCCTGGCGCACTCCCATCGGACCGTCATCCATCCACAAATCTGGAATGCCCAAGCGGGGCACACCTTCAACGGCGAAAGTGGATTTGGCGTGAACCATCGCCACTTTCTCTTCCATTGTCAGACGCGACAGCAAATCGGCGACGCGGGCGTCGATGGACTTTGCCTCCTCAAGATAAACTGCTTCTTGCGCACCAAGGGAGCGAAGTGTCGTTGCGGTCAAGGCTATGAGACAAACGGACCAGTTTCGCATTTGCCGAGGATTCATCATACTCCAATTTAATTCCGTGAGTTTTTTCTTTGCAAGCTTCTGTTCCTTGGGCCCCCGGGGAGGGCGGAATCTTCGGGGCAACTGTATAAGCACAGACTGTTCATCGCGCGGCGGCGTTTGGGCTTTACTAGGAGAGGTTTTTCAGGGTCCACTAGAACCATGAATAAGCCCTTTCAGATATCAAGAAGATCATTTGTAAAACGTTGCGCGGCCACAACCGCCGCCACAGGGCTGCCGTTGTGGTTCGTCGAAAGGGAAATGGCAGCGGCGCAAGAAGCCGCGTCCCAATCCGCCAGCCCGAACGACCGCCCCGGCCTCGCCTTGATCGGCTGCGGCGGTATGGGCACGTACGACGCGCAAACAGCCACGCAATGGGGCGAGGTCGTCGCGGTTTGCGACGTGGACGACCATCATGCGTCGGCCGCGGCGCGAAAGTTCGCGCGCGAGGGCAAGACGCCGGACAAATTCAACGATTTCCGCAAGGTCATGGCGCGGGATGACGTCCACGCCATCATCCATGCGACCCCGGATCATTGGCACACGTTGATCAATCTGGCGGCGGCCAAAGCGAAGAAGGATGTGTACGGGGAAAAGCCGCTGACGCTGACGATTGACGAAGGGCGGATCATCACCAAAGCGGTGCGCGACAACAAGATTGTCTTTCAGACCGGGACGCAACAGCGGAGCGGCCGACAGTTTCATCTGGCCTGTCAATTAGTGCGCAACGAGCGCATCGGCAAGTTAAAAACGGTGAAAGTGTTTGTCCCGGGTGGATTGCGCGCCGGCCCGTTTCATTCCGTTCCCGCGCCCGCCGAATTGAATTGGGACTTTTGGCTCGGCCAGGCGCCCAAGGAGGACTATGAGAAGGAGCGATGCCACTCCACCTTTCGCTGGTGGTACGATTATGCCGGCGGCCCGGTCACGGACTGGGGCGCGCATCACAACGACATCGCCCGCTGGGCCATCGGCCAGGATGGGCCGGAAAGCATCGAAGCCAAGGTGGTGACGGGACCGATCCCAGGAGGCTACACCACGCCCAGCGAATATGAAGCGACTCTGCAATGGGCCGGCGGGATCACGCAAATTGTGAAGACGACCCTCGATGACAGCCCTTTTGGAGCCGTCATTCATAAAGATGGGCGGCGCAATGGCATCAGATTCGAGGGGACGAACGGTTGGATCTGGGTCAATCGCGACGGGTTCTCGTCGAGCGATGAGGACATTGCGGCCCAGCCACTGCCCGAAAACGCGGTGCGGTTGGAAACCTCCGGCAATCATATGAAGAACTTCTTTGACTGTATGCGATCAAGGAAGGATCCCGTATCCGCGGTGGAGACGGGCCATCGGTCGGCCTCGGTTGGCCATCTCATCATCATCGCGCTGCGTGCAGGCCGCAAATTTCAATGGGACCCGGTGAAGGAAACGTTCATTGGCGAGGGGGCGAAGGAAGGCAACGCCTGTCTGGCGCGCGAAATGCGCAAGCCTTACGATGTCAGTTTCGTCGGATGAGCAGCGGCGCCTGTCGGTGGCGAATTCAAGCTGCGATTGGCAACTCGAATAGGCCATGACAGTGAGCTTTCCATCTGTAATTTCGAATGTTCAACGGCTGAGGCGTCGCATAGCCGGCCTTTTCATCGGGCGTGGTCCCGCCCAAGGATTGATGTACCCGCACTTGATTGTAGTAACTCTTGAACTCTTTGAGTTTCTGTTCCAGGTCCGTTTTGCTCCAGAAGAAGGCTCGATCCAAATACTCTCGCCGGACCGTGCCGATGAGCCTCTCCACAAAGGGGTGTGACACCGGCGCATAGGGCACGGTGCGCACCGATTCAATCCCGAGGATTCGAAGGTTGGCTTGCCAGCGCTGGAATTCAAAGAGCGGGTCGTGGTCGTAACTGAGTCGCTTCGGTAGCCGCTGGCCAGAAATGGCCTGATTGAACATGCGACAAAGAGCCGGGCCATCCACCGCGACGGCCTGCACGCCAAAACCGATAATGCGGCGGGTAAAAACGTCCATCACGATCAAGACCCAATGACTCTTGAGGAGAATCGATTCACCCCGAAACAGGTCCACGCTCCACAACGAGTCCTTCGTGTGACCCAAGAAGGTGAGCCAGGAAGGGCCGCCGTCCCGACGGGCCTTTGAGTAGTGAGTTGCCAGCACGCGTCGGACCACGTCCTTGTCCAAGATGATTCCGAAAGCACGGGCCAATTGCTGGGCAATCTTGCGACAGCCCAAATGCGGGTTGCGGTGTTTGAATTCAACGATGGCTTGGATGAGGTCTGGTCCGGGGCCTTTCGGACCGGGCTTGTGATGGCGGCCAGAAGAGAAGAGCCATCGGAGTTTGAACTCTGCGAGCGCTCGATGACAGCGCAATAGCGTGGAAGGTTTGATGAGGATGGCAGAACGGACCAACCTGCGTGGAGCCAGGAAAAGGGAGACCAAGCCAAAGAGCAGCCTGTCCAGGCTGCGAAGATTCGGAGCGCGCCGGCGAGAGCGACGCGCGATCAGAACCTGATGCTTCAGCAGGAGGTTTTCCGCCAGGAGGGTCTTGGCTCCTCCAGACCTGAGAAGCATGCCCAAGCAGCGCGTCAATTGAAAAAGGAGGAGCAGGATATGCCGCATTCAGGAAGGCTGCCTCAGTCCTCGGCCTCGGCAGTGAACAGCCAGATTTTTTTAAACTCCCCATTTGCGAATTCGCACCCCACCCGGATTCGGCCAAGCGCTCCTTGGCTAGGGCTTCGACCGTTTCCGCCCTCTTCGCTTCCTTGGCCTCAGCCTCGGCTTCCTTCCGTAGTTGGGCCTGCTGGTGCTCCGCCCTAATCGCGCGCGCTCGTTGCCACGCGCTGACGGTGATTCCCAGCAGAAGCGTCAGCACGACAGCGGCGGCGGCGGCAAAGGCCATTTTGTGCCGCAGCACCAGTTTTCGGAAGAGGTAGAATTGGCCGGGTGGACGCGCCACCACAGGTTCATCCGCCAGATAACGCTGGATGTCTCGCGCCAAACCATTGGCCGTCTCGTGGCGACGGGAACGGTCTTTCTCCAGCGCCTTCATCGCGATCCAATCCAGGTCCCCCTGAAGGGCATGGATGAGTTTGGGTGGTTTCGTCTGACGCCGGCTGGCAACCGTCGTCAAATCGGCTCCCCACATCCGGCGCAACCGAGTCGAAGGCCGGATCGGATCTTTTTCCTGGATGGTGCGGCGCATCGCGTCCAGTCCGGCCTGCAGGAGCTCCTGGGTGTCAAAAGGCGTCTTTCCGGTCAGTAATTCGTAAAGCAACACGCCGAGACTGTAAATATCGCTGCGCGTGTCGATATCCAGACTCGTCATCACCGCCTGCTCCGGGCTCATGTAAGCCGGGGTGCCGATGAATTGTTCAAAGGCGGTGAATAAACTTCGATCCGTCAACCGTCCTTGCGTGGCTTTGGCGATGCCGAAGTCAATCACTTTGGGAACCGGCACGCCATCATTGACCGTCACCAAAATGTTCGATGGCTGTGCCTCCATCAGACTGGCGCCGCTTGGAATCACCATTATGGAGGGATTGAAGTTGTCATAAGACCACGTGCCGATGCCTACATTCCAATTCGGGCGAGCCGTGTTCACCAGATATTCCTTATTATCGTTGGCGTACCGAATCCACGATATGGCCAGTTGTTTTTGAGCATTCAAAGAGGTCGCGGTCATAGCGTTGCTCTTGGCCTTTGAAAGCGCGGGCAGCAGGAGCGAGGCCAGGATGGCAATAATGGCAATGACGACCAACAGTTCAATCAAGGTGAAGCCGTCCGCTTTGAGAGCCCGTCTGAGAATTCGTATTGGTTGAGGAACTAGGCCAGTCGGCGCAAGTTGAAGACGCATCATCGCGATAAAAATCCAGGCGGCGGCGCTGGTTTCGGTGTTCTCATAATCGCGCACCAACCGCCGATAACGCATGAGCCAGCCGAAGGTGCGCTCTACCCCCATCGGCGTGGCAATACTTTAAAGCCCGCCAGGGCGTCAGAGCGTTTGACGACCTCGATTAAACCAGTAAAACTTCCGTTCTGACCATGCCCGGAGGGCATGGGTTTCTCCACTCGACTAAACTACGGCAAGTCTCCGGCTTGCGCTCGGACTCGAAAGAAGATCCTGGGACCAGTATTGGTCACACCAGCGATAGATTTGGAAAGATCGCCGGGAATGTTTCCTGTCCAAAACAGCTGCCAACTGATTGCTGGCAACACTGGAGAAAACAAAACGTCATAAGTGGGTCCGCTGACTCCGAACAACGTCAGGCTCGCTGAGCCGTTTGTCATGGGCAGCGCTTCGAGCAATGGCTGCTGCTCGATAACCGCAACGCGCCCGGCGTCGGTCAATGTCCGCCAGACGGTGTCACCATTCGTGGTGAAATTCGTGGTCACTTCCGAAATCACAAGCGGCACGAATGCGGAGCCATTCGTGACCGCGAAAAACCTCAGGTTGGCGAGTTGTTGTGTCGCCTGGAATGGCTGCCCGCTGGACGCAACGAAATTCATCTGCCAGACATTAGACTCTTTTTGTTGCAATGTTGCGTTTGCTGTTTCCGGTGCCCAGTCCGTCAATGCGAGCGACGTTAGATAGCCTTTTGGCACCTGGATCAGCGCCTCCAGATTGGTCAAGCCGACGCTGCTCGTAACCGTTACCGGCACGCTGCTCGTCTGGCCCACGAGCATTACCGTGCGTCCGAGCGCTAGTTCCAAATAGTCATCAACGGTAATGACAAATGTATTCGTCGCGCTGATCGGTGGCAGACTGCTGTCGGTCATCCAAACATCGATGATGTTGGTGCTGCGCGCTTGAGCTTTGCCAGGTGTCCAATAAAACACCCCATTGGTGCCGACACATGCGCCATCCGGCGCTCCATCACCCAAACCAAAAGTTAGCGGTTGGGACAACCAGTTCGAGTTGATAACTAGGTTTGTGAGCACAAATGGCATGAGAACGTGCGCCGTTTGATCTGCCATTGGTTCCAATGGCGAACTCACTATTTGAGAAAGAATATTGGTGCTGCCGCAGAGATCGGCGGTACCCATGTAGCAAGCGGTGAAGGTGTGGCTGCCGACGCCAAGCGCCGAAGTCATAAATTCTGCTTGCCCACCGGACAAATTGACCGCGCTCAGCACGGTTAAGTCGTCGCAAAACAGGACAATCCCTTCGGGAATTGTGCCATCCGCGCTGACCGAGGCCGTAAGAAGCACGGGTTGCCCGGGTTCGGACGGATTGGCCGATGAAGCTAAACTGATTGTCGTTGGGTTATGGCCGTTGCCGCTCAGATTAAGTTCCCAGCCCAGAAGCACGTTTGTCGCTCCGGAATTTAGGTCAGCAAGGAACAGAGTCCATTCACCGCTAGCTTCTCCGTTCGTAAAGGAGGAAAGTGAGGTGCCACACGGATCCGTGTCGAGGACCATTGCGGGATCAGCCGCGCGCCCGTCCGGCTTCCAGATCCCGGTAAGCGGCAGGCCGACAGGAACGGTCGCGGTCAGTTCATAATTGTGAACGTCGTTTTCCGCGCCATTATCAAACGTGATGTCGAAACCGTCGTCCTGATATCCAAAGGGGTTAATCGCCGTGCGTCCAGGGCGATTCAGGAGCACACAGAAATTCGTGCAGGTCGCCCCGACGTGCCGTACGTAACCATAAAGATCACCATTGAACTGTCCCGCGATGTAGAGCTTTACTTGCACCGAAGAAACATTCACGACCGCAGAAGTCACCGAGCGAACATCGCTCAAGCCGACTGCACTTCCGTCCGGGATGTTTCGATTGAGACCGCTGAAGATGTGTGACTCGATGATCTGCCCGTCGACGCGGAGGATGCTCACGAGCAGCAACAATGCTACTAGCGAGGCCTTCGCAGCGTCAAACATAGATTCGTGGTTTTTCAACAACCTGATTCGAGATTCGACGGTGCCCGGAGGTCCGGCAGGATGCGCGTGCCCACTTCTACCGATGGCCGTCGATTTTCTCATCGCGTCAGCGTTGTTGGTTTCATCTTTTCGAGGCGTCGCCAGTTGTGACGGCGACGCCAGATACTTGATTACTCAAAGTTGGTCAGGGATACACCGAGCTGTACTGCCGCGTTTGCGATGTGGTTGTATCGGTGTAGGCGAACCTGCCTGTGCTGTCCGCAGTCAAACTGACGCCGACGAAGTCTTGCCAGATGAACGGCGAGGTTGTGTCGGAGTATTGCAGTCGATAGGCGTAGCCCGGGATGCCGCTGCCATTGATGAGGAATTGGTCGTTGCCCAAAGCTGTGATGATGAGGTTTTGACTTTGACTGTTGTTCACCTCGATGGCGACTGTGACGGTGG
>Ga0182016_10003779_pt1 | contig 17096 bp, 18 predicted proteins | sample 712S2MmetaG_FD_120491 | JGI IMG/M metagenome (GOLD analysis project Ga0182016, IMG submission 120491) | Permafrost microbial communities from Stordalen Mire, Sweden - 712S2M metaG | ecosystem: Environmental > Terrestrial > Soil > Wetlands > Permafrost | place: Sweden: Stordalen | collected...
AGATCAATCCCTTCATCACCACCAAGGACGACAAGCTGTTTGCGCTTGACGCGAAGATCACTTTTGACGACAACGCGCTCTTCCGCCATGCAGACATCAAGGCATTACGGGATACGGCAGAAGAGGACCCGCTTGAGGTCGAGGCGAGCAAGTACGCGCTGAATTACATCAAGCTAGACGGCTCAATTGCGTGCATGGTGAATGGCGCTGGGCTGGCGATGGCCACGATGGACATCATTCAATATGCAGGCGGAAGCCCGGCGAACTTTCTGGATGTGGGTGGCGGGGCGACGCAGGAGCAGATTGAACACGCCTTTGAGATTCTGCTTTCAGATGCAAATGTGAAGGCGATCTTCATCAATATTTTTGGCGGGATTCTGCGCGTAGATCGGCTTGCGACTGGCGTGGTGGCGGCGGCAAAGAAACTGAATGTTCAAGTGCCGATCGTCTTGAGGCTTGAAGGCACGAATGTTGAAGAAGGGCGAAAGATTCTCGCCGAGTCGGGCCTGAATTTCCTGGTCGGAGAAACAATGAAAGACGCAGCGGATTTGGTTGTCTCCGCCGCAGCAAAGGTGGGGGCATAAGATGGCCGTATTAGTAGATGAAAAGACTCGACTGATCGTGCAGGGCATTACCGGCAAGGAAGGTACCTTCCACGCGAAGGGTTGCGCGGAGTATGGGACAAACGTGGTAGGCGGTGTGACGCCGGGCAAGGGCGGAACGACGCATGAAGGGTGGCCTGTGTTCAACACGGTGGCCGACGCGGTGAAAGCGACGGGCGCGAACGCGACGATGATCTTTGTGCCGCCGCCGTTTGCGGCCGATGCGATTCTCGAGGCCGAGGACGCGGGGATTCCGCTGATTGTTTGCATCACCGAGGGGATTCCGACGCTGGACATGGTGAAGGTGTGGGCCAAAGTGAAGACGTCGAAATCGCGACTGATCGGGCCGAACTGTCCAGGCGTAATTTCTCCGGGCAAAGCAAAGATTGGGATCATGCCGGGGCGGATTCACAAGCAAGGTTCGGTTGGGATTGTGTCGCGCTCGGGAACGCTGACGTATGAGGCGGTGCATCAGTTGACGCAGCGCGGCATTGGGCAGTCGACTGCGATCGGCATTGGTGGCGATCCGATTATCGGCACCACGCACATTGATGCCCTGCGCCTGCTGAACGACGATCCGGAGACGGAAGCGATCATCATGATCGGCGAGATTGGCGGCGCGGCAGAAGAGGCTGCGGCGGAGTTTGTGAAGCAGAATGTGAAGAAGCCTGTGGTCGGTTTTATTGCAGGGCAGACGGCGCCTCCGGGACGCCGCATGGGCCATGCGGGAGCAATCATCAGCGGAGGCCAGGGCACGGCAGCGGACAAGATGAAGGCGATGACCGAGGCCGGGATTCACGTCGTGGTTTCGCCAGCAGAGATTGGCGCGACGCTGGCGAAAGTGATTGGGAAGTGAAGGCGGTTCAGTGTTCTTAGTTCACAGTTCACATTTGAAAGACGAGGGCCCGCCGAGATGGTGGGCCTTTGTGATTGAAGTCCGGATCGCCAATTACAATCAGAGATGCAGGCTTATAGGCCTTTGAGGAGATATATCGATGATTCAACGTACATTTAGCATTATTAAGCCGGATGCGGTGAAGAGCGGCTACACAGGCGCGATCCTGGCCGAGATTGACAAGGGCGCATTCAAGATTGTCTCCATCAGGAAGCAGTCAATCTCGAAGAAAGAAGCAGAGGGGTTTTATGCAGTGCACGCGGCGAAGGGATTCTTTGATTCGCTCACGACGTTTATGTCGTCGGGACCGTTGGTGCTGCTGGTCCTGGAGAAGGAAGATGCGATTGCCGATCTGCGCAAGCTGATGGGCGCGACCAATCCAGCGAACGCCGAAGAGGGAACGATTCGCAAGAAGTTTGCGGAGTCTCTTGAGCACAACGCGATCCACGGATCGGACGCGCCGGAGACGGCTACGTTTGAGATTGGATACTGGTTTGCGGGGTACGAGCTAATCTAGAGCGGTGCCTGAAGTACCAATCGAACCAGAACCATGAGGCATTCAATAGCCGCGGAGAGTCTCCACCTGGGAGCGCACCGCGGCTACTTCGTTTTGAAGCTCAGCTACAGTGGATTCGAGCTGGGCAATCCGCGCCGCTTGAGCAGAGATCAGGGCGTGGATCGTGGGTTGATCTTGACCGGCAATGGGCGCGGAATAGGCAGGTTGCGTAAAGCTAGCTGCGACCGACTCCACCGGCCCGCACAGCAAGTGAGTGTAGCGCGATTCCTTGGTGCCGGGCTGGCGAGGCAGGACGGCAGCGAGCGAAGGCGTGCGCTCGGTGAGTTTCTGGAGACCAGCAAGGACGTCGGCAATCTCAGCGAAGGAGTGAAGGCGCTCAGTGCGGCCGCGCAGTTCGCCCGGAGTTTGCGGGCCACGCAACAGCAGAACGCAAATGAGCGCGGATTCGGCTCGAGTGAAGTTATAGGCCTCACCAAGCCAGTGCTCGTATTTGGTGACGCGGCCATCGGAGTTGCGTGCGCGGCCGGCAAGACCGATGTCTTCAAGGCGGCGCAAGGCGAGATGAACTTCTTCCTCGTCAAGATTGGTGACTGGCTCGCGGTTTGAGCGCTGGTTGCAAGCGTTGACCAGAGCGTTGAGCGACAGGGGGTAGTAGTCGGGGGTGGTCGCTTCCTTTTCTAGAAGAGAGCCGAGGACGCGTGCTTCCGGCGGTGAAAGACGGATTTCGTAATCTATATTCATGCTCACTCAACAATGCGACAGCGAGGCGAAGTCGTCAACGAGGGGGTTGTAAATGCAAATGGATGCGCAGGCGCTTTTGGCGATACGTGTGGTCTACGGCTGAGTTGGCGGCGTCGGCTTGCTGTCTGCTGCATCGGCGGCATCTTTGGGGCCGAGGAGGAACTGGAAGCCGACATAGGCAATCCAGTTGGGTTCACTGTTTTTGCGGGTGACGGCCTGAATGGAGCGGCCGCCCATGAAGAGCAGGCGGATGTGGCCATCGCGGTCGAGGGTCTGACGTCCGCCGAAGTCGGCAGTCAGCGAGCGCTGCTTGGGGGCTGTGCCGATCTGATTGACGTCCTGGAGGTCGTACAGTTCGGCGTAGAGCTCGGTGCGGTCGTTGAACTCATGGCCAGCGATCAGGCCGCGCCCCCAACGGCTGGGGACTTGGCGATTGCCGAACCAGTGGCCGACTTCACCGTTGAAATTGAGGAGGCCTATCTTTGCCGTGGCTTCGATGGGCAAGTAGTACTGGGGGCCGTTCTCGACGATGCCGCGGCGGACGGCGCTGGTGGGGTTGTTGATGGATGCCTGGGGATATGTGCCGAGGGAGAAGAGCATGTTCTCGTCGGATTTGGGCTCGCCTTTGGTGTGGTATTCATACGGGCGCCACTTGATGCCGAGGAGCGACTCGCCGAGGCCTGCGCGAGTGGTGTTGTTCTGGTCAGTGGCCACAGCCATGGGCAGTTCGTACTTGAGCTGGATGCGGTCGCCCCAGCCGTAGTTCATGTCAATGTCGGGTGTCTGGTAGGAGGCGTTGCCGGGATTGTGGTTGGCGATCCATCCGAAGTTGATCTCCCAGTGGTGATTTCCGGGGGTTCCGGGATCGTCAGTGATGAAGGGCGGTCCGCCCTGGGCGCGGGCGATGGACGCGGACAGAGCTGCAATCAGCAGGAGGGCCAGATATAGGAATCTGCTGATGCTTTGAACCACCGGAAGAGTCTCCCTAGTTGGCGGTGAAGGCCGAATAGTCTCAGGCTAAACTAACACCGCTGAATGAAGAGGTGCTTAAGACGGAAGTCATGGGAAGTGAGGCAGATTGGTCGCAATTTGGCCTCCGCTGCGGGGCTGGCTCTGCGATACTGTTTTGTTATGCCAATCGATGACTTGCAGTTAGCTGCCCAGAAAATTGCCGGATTCATAAATACCCTGAACAAGCTTGGCGGAATGAAGTTGAAGTTCCGCATCACGGCTGGAGACGGCGCGAAGGATCCCGCCGGGCTTGAGGCCCGTGTGATCTATGTTGAGCTGGGCGGGCCGGATACGCCGATGCTCACGCAGCACAACGGCGAGCTGCTGCGCGCGCTGGAGACGGTTGCGGCGCAGATGCTGCGCCTGGATCAGCGCGAGCATGACCTGGTGAGCTTTGACGCGGCAAGCTTCAAAGCGATTCGGGCGCAGGAGCTGAAGATGCAGGCGGAAGTGGCTGCGGACAAGGTGATTCGCAGCGGTGTTCCGTATGCGTTTCCGCCGATGAACAGCCGCGAGCGGAGATTGTTGCATATGAGTTTCCGCGAGATTGAAGGCGTGGAGACGGCCAGCTCGGGCGAAGGGCTGGACCGGTTTCTAGCGGTGTTTCCGGCGGGGAAGACGCATTTGCCAGTGGCGGCGCCGGCAAAGCCGCGGAGCTTTGATCGGCCCGAGCGTGGCGGAGATCGCAGACCGGGCAGACGCGACGATCGGCGGGATCGCCGCAGGTAAAACCGCTCGGATGACAATGTTCACAGCTCTGCGCTTGGCCGGAGTGATCCGGTCCGTAGCGGAAAGCTGTGCTACTTTCCCATTTTCCGTTCGGAAGGGCGCGCGCGGGTGTGGCAGAATAGCGAGCTATGGGATACAGATTCGTATTGGTGTTGATGGCTGGGTTGGCGGTGGTGTGCCAGGCGCAGAAGCGGCTGGTGCTGATCGATCAGGATGGGTCGGGGCCGGGCGGTTCGAACCAGATGTCGATACTTGCGTTGCTGCAATCGCCGCAGGTGGAGGTGTTGGGGATAACGATGGTGACGGGCGATGCGTGGCGCGACGAAGAGACGCTGCACACGCTGCGGATGCTGGAGCTGACTGGACATGCAAATGTTCCGGTGGCGAAGGGGGCGGTGTTTCCGCTGGTGAGGACGGAGCGGGAGACGCTGATGGAGGAAGCGGAGAATGGCGGGGTGGCGTGGCTGGGTGCGTGGGGCAAGGGTCAGACGACGCTGATGGAGACGGCGAATGGGGTGGTGCCGGTGACTCCGCCGGGGCAGAGAGCGCATGGGCCTTACGATGTGCCGCCGCTGGCGGAGGGGATGCCGACGACGAAGGCGATTGAGGAGGACGCGGCGCATTTTCTGGTGAGGCAGGTGCGGGCACATCCGCACGAGGTGACGATTTATGCGGCGGGGCCGATGACGAATATTGCGCTGGCGATTTCGATTGATCCTGAATTTGCAGGGCTGACGAAGGGGATTGTGCTGATGGGCGGGAGCCTGAATCCGGCGACGGACGATCCGGAGTTTGCGACGAGCCCGCGGCATGAATTTAATTTCTGGTTCGATCCGGAGGCGGCGCACATTGTATTGCGGGCGGACTGGCCGCGGGTGGATGTGACGACGGTGGATGTATCGATCAAGGCGCCGTTTACCGAGGCGATGGTGAAGGAGATTGCGCAGAGCAGTTCGCCGACGGCGAAGTATATTGCGGCATGGAGCCAGGACCGCTACTACCTGTGGGATGAGCTGACGGCGTGCGCGTGGCTGGACCCCGGGATTATTACCAAGGAGCGCGTGCTCTATATGGACGTGGACCTGAGCCACGGGCCGACCTACGGGGAGACGCTGACGTGGGATGAGAAGTTCAAGCCGGCGACGGGGGTGAGGCTGGTGCATGCGCAGGTGGATCTGGATCTTGCGCGCTTTCAGAATGAGTTTGTGGAGCGGATGAGGCGGTGAGGGTGGGGTATCGGGTATGGGGTGTCGGGTATAGGGTGTAGGGGGTAGGGTTGTGTGATACGATTTGTATATACATATTGCGGTACGTAACGGACAAGCGAGGCAGTGAGAGATGGCGAAATCATCCGTATTATCTCGGCCCGCAAGGCTGAAGAGCATGAGCTCCGCAGATATCAAGAGCAGAGTGTGGAGTGAGGGGGAGCGGCTGGCAGTGCGCAAGGCCAGCCGGGCACAGGCCGCGGGCGGCGCTGTGGACCTGTCTGAGATTCCGCGGCTTACGGCGGAGCAGCTTACAAATCTGGTTCGACTGCGCGCCCGCAAGCGCAAGGTGGCGATAAGTGTTAGGCTCGACCCGCAGGTGGTGGAGTGGCTGCGCTCGAAGGGCGAGGGCCATTTGGCCCGCATTAACGACATATTGAGCAACCTGATGGAAGCTGAGCGGTGCGTTGGTGCGAAGAGGTAGCGATGACACAGGGATCGATTCTAGGAACGAGCAAGCTGGTGGCGTTTGTGCCGACGATCGATCCGGCTAAGGCTCGAGCATTTTACGAAGGCGTGCTGGGGCTTCGGCTGGTGGAGGATGCGAAGCCGTTTGCGCTGGTGTTTGATGCGAATGGAACGATGCTGCGGGTGACGAGCGTGCGCGAGCTTGTGCCTGACCCGTTTACGGTGCTGGGGTGGGATGTAGAGTCGATTGAAGCGACAGTGGACAAGCTGGCGGCGGCGGGGGTGGAGATGCTGCGGTTTCCGGGGATGAACGACACCGAGCCACGCGGGATATGGACAGCGCCGGGCGGAGCGAAGGTTGCGTGGTTCAAGGATGCGGATGGAAATGCGCTGAGCGTGACGGAGTTTCCAGGCTGAGCGCGAACTTCGGAAGTGCTTCGGAAGCGTGAGTTTAATTTGACAGATAAGAATGCCTACACGATAATCTGGCCAATCGCCAGTTAGCAGATTGCGCGTCCCGGAAACGGCCAAATCGCTCGTCAAGCAAGTGAATACTTCCCCTTCGGTGCTGTTTTAAGCGCCATTCTCTGGCTTGAGCAGAGAGGTCATATGCGTCTTCCCAATGCCCCTACGAAGATAACTCGATGCGTGGCAGTCATCCTTTCCACGCTCATTTGCATTCCGGGCGCGAACGCACAAATTGGCGGCCCCTCATTCGGCTTGGGAGCGAAGAAGACGGTAACCCTCCGCAGCAAGCTGCCTCCAATCTTCGATGCGCGGGGAAAGTCGGTGCAGATCCAGACCAAGGATGGAGTGCTGACGATCGCAATCGAGCGGCAACTGACGCAGAGCGACTCGACGATCAAGGTAGGTGGTACCAACACGGATTTGCTGATTGAGGGCACCATCTCACAGAACCATCCGGTGGCGCTATCGCGAGCGACGGAGAACGGTGCGCTGGTTACCAGGATGGTTGGTGACGTGTCGGTCATCTTTCGGATCTCGGAGCCTCGAAGCAAACAGGTGGTGAAGTCGGACATCGCAACGTCGAAGGTCAACGAAGTGATCAGCAAGGTCGCGGCGCCCGCAGCTGCGAAGCCCCCAGTCGTTATTTTTGGAAAGACGATAAAAGTCCCGAGCCAGGTGAACATACCTGGAACGAACCAGCCATTGCCGACGACTGCGCAGCCGGCCGCGAAGCCGAGATTTGCGACAGTCGATGAGGCACAGACGTACATGGTGAACGAAGTCGCCCGGCAGATTGCGGCATATCTGGTGAATACCACAGAGGTGATTACCGTCCCGCTTGCCGTGGGCGGGGCGCTGACCGGGCCAGACAAGTTTGCTGAGAATGGATTGTGGCCGCGCTACCGCGAGGCGCTTGGCGAGATGAAACCGTTCGCCGACGCCAAACAAGAAGGCTACCGGCAGTATGACATTGGCGTTGCCAATGAGGGGCAGGCCTATGACGCCACCGATAACAAGGCAGCCATGAAATATCTCGAGGACGCGAGCATTGCCTATGGCAAGGCGCTCGATGCGAATCCAGGGGAACAGGCGTTTCTTGACTCGCAAGGGCGAATCAAAGCGGCTCTGGAGCACTATGAAGATATAGGCATAACGACGCCTCTCTCAACGGCCGGACCTCTGACAACCAGTTTGGGCGAGAAGCCTGCTGAACCCGCCGAAGGGGCTATGACGAACAACGACGTGATCGATATGGTGACCGCCCATCTGGACGAGAAGAATATTTTGGACACCATTCAGAATGCGGGTGCTGTGAATTTCGACCTGGGCCCTAAGGGTCAGATCGCGCTGAGCAAGGCAGGGGTGAGCGGGAACATTATTATGGCGATGAAGAACAAGGCGCGAAATGTTACCGCGGCGCCGATTCAGAGACGATAGAAGATGCGACGAGCGGCAGGTATCGTTGCGCTGCTGACGCTGTGCCTTTCAGCGGCAAGCGTGGATGGCGGGCAGCGACGCGGGGGGGGGAGGCGCGCCGGCGAAAGCTGCTACACAGCCAAAGACCTGGTGGTGCAGGCGCTGGAACGGCTTCGCGCCGATAGCGGCTCGAATGATCTGGAAGACGCGAATCAGTTGCTTAAGCGGGCGATCGACATGTGTGCCGAATCGGGGGACGCTTGGTACTTCCGCGCACTTGTCGAGGCGAAGCTGAACCATCCGCCGCAGGCCCAATACGCGATGACCCAGGCTCAGGATTTTCACTCCGATGCGCTTGGTATTCGCCTGAATCCATTCATTCTTGCAACGCCATCGTCGCGAGGATTCAACATGGAGGCATCAGGGAAAAACCAGCAGCCGAAAGCCGCGCCCCCCGCTGTCGTTATCGGTCCGGTGCAGAATAAGTGGGCCCTGGTGATTGGCATCAGCCAGTTCATCGACAAGGGGATTCCATCGCTGAATTTCTCAACACAGGATGCGGACGCCTTTGCCGCGGAGTTGAAGGATCCGGAGATCGGGCGGTTTGCCGCGGAGAATGTTCGCGAGATCACCAACGCAGAAGCCACGACAAAAAACATCAAGGAGCAGCTCAACTGGATCGCGCGCAGCGCGCAGCCGAACGATCTTGTGGTGATCTATGTGGCGACGCACGGCTCGCCGCGAAGTCTGGACTCAGTCAGTGGCGTCAACTACCTGATCACCTATGACACGGAGATGTACGACGGCGGCAACCTGGACGAGGACGCGATGTATGGCTCCGCGCTTCCCATGGTGGAGCTGGCAGATGCCGTGGCCACGAGGATGAAGGCGTTGCGCACTCTGGTGGTGCTCGACACTTGCTACAGCGGTGGATCCGTTGGTAATTCGGTATCCGCGAGCAAGAGTGCGACGGTGAAGGCTGCGCCCTCGCCCGCGATGCTTGAGCAGATGGAGCAGGGCACGGGACGGATTGTGCTCGCAGCAAGCCAGTCAGACGAAGAATCTTTGGAGAGCGCGAAGCTGGGGCACGGTTTTTTTACGTACTATTTGCTGCAGGCGCTCAAGGCCGGCAAGGGGAACACTCCGATGAGCCAGGTCTACGCGGAAGTGTCAAAGAATGTCGCGCAGTTGGCGGCCGAGAGCGGCGGCCGGCAGCATCCTGTGATCTACAAGAGTTCCGATGCGACGGATTTTTCGATCAGGGCGCAGGCGCCGGAACAAGCCAAGGCAGGTTTTTAAAGCATCCGAAAAGAACAAGCCCACCCCGAAACTTTCCAGTGTGGGCCTGCTCGTGACCAAATGCCGATACGCTGCGCGCTCTCAACTCGGCTTGCACCTTGACTTAGCCGTTGAGCTGTTCCAGAAGCTTGTTGACGGTGCGGTGAAGATCTTTGTCGGTGCGGCGCTGCTCGTCGATCTTGGCGATGGAGTGCATGACGGTGGTGTGGTGCTTGTTGCCGAACTGACGGCCGATTTCAGGAAGGCTCGCCTCCGTGAGCTGCTTGGCCAGGTACATGGCGATCTGGCGCGGAACGACGACGTTGCGCGAGTTGTTTTTCTGCTTGAGGTCGGCAACGCGCATGCCAAACTGCTCGGCAACAGCGCGCTGAATGGCCTCGATGGTGATTTTGCGGACCTGCATGTCAATGAACTGCTTAAGGCACTGCTGAGTTGAGGCCAGCGTGATCTCCATGCGGTTCATCTGGCACCAGGCGATAAGCCGGGTCATTGCGCCCTCAAGCTCGCGGACGTTGGTGCGGACATTCGATGCGACAAAGAGAGCAACGTCGGTGGGCAGGTGGACCTGCTCGTTCTCTGCCTTCTTTTGAAGGATCGCGACCTTGGTTTCGAGATCGGGCGGCTGAATGTCTGCGATCAGGCCCCACTCGAAGCGCGAACGGAGGCGGTCTTCAATCTCGGCGAGTTCTTTGGGCGGACGATCGGAGGCGATCACGATCTGCTTCATGCTCTCGTGGAGAGCGTTGAAGGTGTGGAAGAACTCTTCCTGAGTGCGCTCCTTCTGAGCGATGAACTGAATGTCGTCAATGAGCAGGACATCTACCGAGCGGAAGCGATCTCGGAAGCTGGTCATGCGATCGTTGCGCAGTGATGTGATCATCTCGTTGGTAAATTTCTCGGCCGAGACGTAGCAGATGCTGGCAGCAGGCTGGCGACGCTTGACTTCGTGGCCGATGGCATGCATGAGGTGAGTCTTGCCCATGCCGACGCCACCATAGAGGAAGAGTGGGTTGTATGCGCGGGATGGGCGCTCAGCGACGGCGAGAGACGCAGCGCGGGCAAACTGATTGCCGTTGCCGATGACAAATGCGTCGAATGTGTATCGCGGGTTGAGTTGGGCGGCTGTCGACCAGTCGAACTTACCCTGCTCAGGCGCGCGCGAGGGCGCGGGCGGCGCAGTGGGCGCATGGGCTGGCAGAGGACCGAAGCCTCCGTCCTTGCGCGGCGGAGGAATGGAAGGATCCTCTTCAGCAGTGACGAAGCTTACGTCGTCAAACTCGAGGGACTGGAGGTCGATCGCTTCCTGAATGAGGTCGCCATACTTTTCGCCGATGTGTTGAAACTCCGGCGAGGGCACACGAACATAAAGCGTGCGGCCAGCAGCGTGGGAGTAGCGGGTGGGCTTAAGCCAAGTCTCAAAAGACTGACGGATCACTTTCTTTTCGAGAGCCGCGAGGATCTGAAGCCATGGGTTAAGGACGGGAGCCTGAGAAGTTGCAAATGCCATCGATCTAATCCTTGCCCGCGTCACCTGATTTGTACGCCAGAACGATCTTATCCGCTTGTTCAGGGAACGGCTCACTAGCGGCGCAATGCGCGAGCAATGCGACCAGACGAGTTCTGACCGAGGACCTGTATGCCGCTGGTCTGCCCCTGAAAAAATCTCGGAGCCGAGAATAAAACCGTCCCGCGGGACGCTTGGGAACATTCTTGGAACGGTCCCGATAGTAGCACATTCGGAGATGAATGCAATGCCTCTTTAACAAAGATTTCTGCGATGGATTGGAGTTGCACCAGTGTTGGTGAAAGTGTTGATTTTGGTTACCAGAGTTACGGTCTCAATCGCTCTTCTGAGGCACTCAATCGAGTGGTTACGAGAGTGCTCATTGTTGCATGTGAGGAGGCTGGAGGTGAAGGCAGAATGCAGAGCGCGCTGGATTCCTGAGCGAAGCTGCGATAGACTAGATACTTGCCGTTAAGGCACAGAAATTAATAGAGGAACAGGAGCGCATTTCGATGCCAAAGCGCACATTTCAACCAAATCGCCGGAAACGGGTGAAGACGCACGGTTTTCGTGCTCGCATGAAGACCAAGAGTGGGGCAGCAGTGCTGAGCCGGCGACGCGCGATTGGCCGCAAGCGCGTGTCGGTGAGCGCGGGATTCCGCGACTAACGCCCGTAAGTTGAGGCCGGTGCGAAACAGCATGCTCCGGCAGCGACGCCAGCGGCAACGCAGATGAACACCCCTCCTTCAAGCTCCCGGCCAACACCTGAACGGCTGGAGGCAGCCCGGCAAATTAAGAGAGCGAAGCCGCAGACACTGATTGGATCGCGTTTGCGTCATCATGTTGACTATCAGAGCGCTTACGCGGCAAGCCGGAAGCGGCAGTCAGCGTCGATGAGCTGGTTTCTTGCGCCACGGAATGGGCGCGAGGGTGGCGAGGTCGATGGGCAAGTTTCAGGTGGGCGCGTGGGTCTGACTGCGGGCAAGGTGCTGGGCAAGGCACACGAACGAAATCGCATCAAGAGACGCATGCGCGAGGCGCTGCGACGGCATGTGGAACTGCTGCCGGCAGGGTGCGATCTTATCCTTCATCCGCGGCGCAGCCTGCTAACTATCGAATTCGGGAAACTTGAAGCAGAGATCGTGCGTATTCTTCAGCAGGCACAGGCTGAAGCGGCGCGACTGAAGCGGCCGCACGGCGAGCCTGCGGAGGCTGGCGGACACAAGCCTGCACTATGACACGATTGCTGCTTGCGATTCTCGGTTTTTATCGGCGCTGGCTTTCGCCGGCGCTTCATTCGCTGGGGCCGGGCGGCTGCAAGTTTGTGCCAACGTGCTCAGAATATGCGGAGACAGCGGTTCAAATTCACGGACCGCTGAAGGGCTCGGCGCTGGCGGTGTGGCGGCTGCTGCGCTGCCATCCATTTGGGCGCGGAGGCCTTGATCCGGTGCCACCGGCGACAGCGGCAGGACCGTTCCCCCACGAACCGTTACCATAGAAAGAGCGGCACTGGGCCGGACAGGACAAATAGCACAAATATCGAGGGGTCCCAAGCGGCCTCTACCGGCAGCAACCAGCCTCAAACCTTCATCCAGAACCAACTACGACAGGAAGTATCCTTTGCCCGAAATTCGCAATCCAAATATACAAACGCCGGGAACTCCCGGAGGCAGCGGTGGCGGCGATCTGCGCTCAACCTGGGGATTTGCCCTGCTGTTCATCGTGATTCTGCTTGGTTACCAGTATTTTTTCAAGCCGAAGACGGATACGACGCCGGTCGCGACACAACAGGCCCAGAGCCAGCAGGCAACGGCTGCGAGTGCTGCACCGGCTGGCGCGGCGACGGCGAATACGAGCGCATCGACGCAGGCTTCGAATGGGCAGGCATCTGCCATAACGCCGGGCGCGACGCCAGCGGTTGTGGCAACTACCGAGACCGCGACAACGATTGAGAACGAGCTCTTCAAGATTGTGCTCACCAATCGCGGTGCGCAGGTGAAGCACTGGATTCTGAAAAAGTACAACGACACGGCGGGAAAGCCGCTGGACCTTGTGCAGCCTCAGACTTCGATAAAGTTTGGCTATCCGCTCTCGTACTTCACCTATGAGCAGGGTTTGACGAGCGAATTGAACAATTCGCTTTACCAGGTGTCGGGTATGCAGCCGTCGTCGGCGGGATCGGTCTTGGCGCCGGCTTCGATCACCTTCCACTATTCGGCGAATGGAATTGATGCGGTGAAGACGCTGCGCTTCGACTCGAGCTACGTAATCAGGGTGGAAAGCGAAGTGAAGCGGAACGGTTCGCCGGTGAGGGCGCTGATCCAGTGGCCATCCGGGCTGGGCGACATGGAGGAGTTTCTTCCAGCATCGTTGACGCGCGGGCCAACGGTGACGCCATCGTTCTTTGCGTGGTCAGTAGATGGCAAGCAGGACACAATGGCCGCGGCAAAGGTGAGCAGTGGCGCAACGTTGAACGGGGACTACGGCTATGCGGGGATCGAGGACTTGTACTTTGCCTCGGCGTTCTTGCCGGACGATCCGGGAAGCGCCACGGTTGTAACGTTGCACAACAGCATCGATTTGCCTGGTGTGCTGAGCGATCCGAACAGCCAGAAGAAGCCGGCGCACGTGCTGGGCGTGGCCATTGGCGACACGAACGGGAACACTAGGCTGCGGCTTTATGCGGGTCCGAAGTCAATGGATGTGCTGGCGTCGATTCATGCCATGGGCGCTGACGGAAAGCCTACCGGCCAATCGCTTGAGCCGCTGATTAATTTTGGTTGGCTGACGCTGATTGCCAAGCCGCTGTATCTGGCGCTGCGGTGGCTGAACGAGCATGGCGTGCCGAACTGGGGTTGGGACATCATCATCATCACGGTGATCTTCAACCTGCTGATGCTGCCGACGCGGTTGATGATGATGCGGTCGTCGCTGAAGATGATGCGGATTCAGCCGAAGGTGGATGCACTGAAGGCCCGCTATGCGCACCTGAAGGTGAGCGACCCGAAGCGCGCCGAGATGAACAACGAGCTGATGGCGCTCTACAAGACCGAGAACGTGAACATGTACGGTGGCTGTCTACCGCTGCTGATTCAGATGCCGCTGTTCTTTGCATACTATCGCGTGCTGGCGAATGTAATCGACCTGCGGCAGGCGCACTGGTTCTGGCTGACGGATCTTTCGATGGCTGACCCGTTGTACGTTTTGGCCGGGATCATCATTGTGAGCATGTTCCTGGTGCAGTGGCTCACACCGTCGCCGGGGATGGATCCGAACCAGCGTCGCATGATGGCGATCATGATGCCAGTGATCTTTGGGTACTCGATGTCGCACTTTGCTTCCGGACTGGCGCTCTATTGGGGCACGGGCAACTTGATTAACCTTGGTATACAGCTGGCGATCAACAAGTCGAGCATGGGGAAAGAGATGCACGAGATTGCGGCGAAGCGGCAGGCGCGCAAGCTGGGTAATGGGAAAGGAAAGACGATACAGGGAAAGAAGTAGAGCATGGCATCGAATTTAAAGATCGCTCCGCACCCTGCGCCAGAGGCTGAGGAAGTTTATCGCCGGTGGCTTCAGTTCCTCGACGATGAGTTTGTGCGGCACAGTTCGCCGGAGCGGCGCGCCGAGATTGTGCGCGACCAGCTTTACCAGATTTACCTGGGGCGTCCGCACGGCGGAAAGCTGAACCTGACGCTCACCAGCGAGCTACCGGGAAACATCATTGGTCTATCACTGGATCCGATCAATGTGACGTTGGAGGCGGAGCACTTTTCCGACGCGAATAAGGAGCTCTACGAACGACGCAAGCCGCTGTTGTGGTTCTGGCTGATGTTTGACCGCTCGCCGATTGGGCTGAATCACTGGCTGGGGCTGCGATTTAGATGCATGCTGGGCCGGCACATCTTCGATCATCTGGGCGAAAAGGTGAAGATCTATCACGGAGTGGATCTGACCTACGGGTACAACCTGTCGATTGGGGACAACGTGGTGATCCGCCAGGGAGCGCTGCTGAATGATCGCGGCGGGATCAAGATTGGGAAGAATGCGGTGATTGGATCTTATTCGCGGGTGTACTCGCACACACATTCGCTTGAGAACTTCGACGAAGTGACGCTTGCGCCGACAACGATCGGGGATGGAGCGCATATTGCGAGCCACGCGATTGTACTGGGCGGAAGCAATTTAGCGCCGGGCGAGACGATCGGGATATTTCCGGAAGACCGGGTGTAACCGCCGCCAACAAAACTGCGGAACCTACCATGCTAACCTGAGATTTCCAGCCAAAGGAGAAGTTCTTGCAGCTACAGTTCCTGGTCGGTGTGTTCGAGTTTGTGCTGCTGATTTTTTCGCTGAGCTTTCACGAGTGTGCGCACGCGTGGATGGCGTCGCGGCTGGGGGATCAGACGGCGCGGATGCAGGGGCGGGTTACGCTAAACCCGATGTACCATGTGGATCCGATTGGGACGCTGATTTTTCCGGCGATCGCGATATTTGGGCCAATGATCGGGATTGGCATGTTTGCGGGCCTGCTGATTGGCTGGGCCAAGCCAACGCCGGTGATCACGCGGAACTTCCGGAAGATTGTTCGCGATGACAATTTGACGACGCTGGCCGGACCGTTCTCGAACGCATTGATTGTGCTGGTGGCGTTTATAGTGCTGACGGTGATTTCGATGGTGGCGCCTGACGGACACAAATTGGTTTTGGGTACCTTTGAGGGTGGTCTGCAGCCGGGCGCGTCTGGTTTGCAGGCGTTTGTGCTGATCGCGATTCTGGCGATCGAGGTGAATCTGAGTCTGTTTGTGTTCAACCTGCTGCCGATTCCGCCGCTGGATGGAAGCCGGATCGTGCGCAACATGCTGCCCTACAATGCGGTGGTGCAATACGACCGGATCGGCGGCTGGGTGAGCTGGCTGCTGATGATCTTTCTGGGGCGGTTTATCATGGGCCTGTTCCTCGGGCCGCTATATGCGCTGGTGTATTTTGGGTTGAGGCTGGTTTAGAGCGCGGGGCTGGCGGGATTGATCCCAGTACAATAGAACGAGTCCGAAGCCCATAAACTGTGCGGGAAATGGGCTTATTTGTACCCACCGGTGTGGCCGTGGACCACGGATGCCCTAGCGACGAACGGAACCAGCAAAAATGGCAGATCTAGTACTGAAGACAGAACGACCGCGTGTGCTGAGCGGCATGCGCCCGACGGGCAAGCTGCACCTGGGCAACTACATGGGCGCGCTCGCAAACTGGGTGAAGCTGCAGGATGAATACGAGTGCTACTTTTTTATCGCGGACTGGCACGCGCTGACGACGGACTACGAAGACACGTCGAAGGTGGCCGAGAACACGATTGAGGCGATGCTGGACTACCTGGCGGCGGGACTGGATCCGGAGCGCAGCGTGCTGTTTTTGCAGAGCCGGGTACTGCAACATGCGGAGCTTTACCTGTTGCTGGGGATGATTACGCCGTTGGGGTGGCTGGAGCGTGTGCCCAGCTATAAGGAGCAGCAGGAGAATCTGTCGAGCAAGGACCTGTCGAGTATTGGGTTTCTTGGCTATCCGTTGCTGCAGGCCGCGGACATTTTGAGTTATCAGCCGCAGTTTGTCCCCGTGGGGCACGATCAGGCTGCGCACGTGGAGCTTACGCGGGAAGTAGCACGGCGGTTTAACAATTTTTACAAGTTGGACGGTCAAGAAGTGTTGCCGGAGCCAACGGTGCTGCTGACGCCTTCGCCGAAGCTGCCTGGGACCGATGGCCGCAAGATGTCAAAGAGCTACGGAAACACGATCATGATGACGGACCCGGAGCCGGTGGTGCGGCAGAAATTGAAAACAATGGTCACTGACCCGGCGAGGATCCGGCGGACGGACCCAGGCGACCCGGACAAGTGTCCGGTAGGCGATCTGCATAAAGTTTTCTCGACGGCCGAGACGCTGGCTAAGGTTTATGATGGCTGCCGGACGGCTGGGATTGGGTGTATTGAGTGCAAAAGTTGGGCCGCGGATGCGCTGGTGCAGATTTTGACGCCGATCCAGGAGCGTCGCGCCGGGTTTACGCAGACTCAGGCGAAGGAGATCTTGGCGGATGGATCGCGTCGCGCCCGGGCCCGAGCGGAGCAGACGATGGACGAAGTACGTCGCGCGATGAATCTAACGCTGAGCACCGAGGCCTAAGGCTGGAGCGGCGAAGCTGAGGGCCGCGACGATTGCAGGAGGTCGAGACGGAGAAGGCGCAGAAGCG
>Ga0182016_10003781_pt1 | contig 17092 bp, 12 predicted proteins | sample 712S2MmetaG_FD_120491 | JGI IMG/M metagenome (GOLD analysis project Ga0182016, IMG submission 120491) | Permafrost microbial communities from Stordalen Mire, Sweden - 712S2M metaG | ecosystem: Environmental > Terrestrial > Soil > Wetlands > Permafrost | place: Sweden: Stordalen | collected...
CCAGGCGTACTCTTCAGCCCCGGGGTCCCCAAAGAGCGATCTCCGCTCTTTGGGGTGGAGCAAGGGGGTGGTGAGTCGAAGGATCTGCTTTTGTACCCCGGAAGTCATGTTAGGAACCTTAGACCCAGTCAATAGGGTTCGTAATCGCCAAGAACTGCGCTACTTCGGGGCTCCAGTTGCAGCCGCCATCTCCACCGGAAGACGGACGGTGAAGGTGGTCCTTCCCGGCGCCGAGTCCACGGCGATTGTCCCCGCAAACTTCTGCGAAACAATGCGATGAACAATCTCCAGCCCAAGACCTGTACCCACGCCCTGCGGCTTGGTCGTGAAGAAAGGTTCGAAGATGTGTGGCAGCACCTCGGGCGATATTCCGGTCCCGTGGTCAGTGATCGAGACGGCAAGCAATCCAGACTTATTCAATCCCGGCTCATTCAATCCCGGCTCATTCCACGTTTCGATCTCAATTGAGCCCCCTTCCGGCGATGCGTCCACCGCATTGTCGATCAGGTTAGTCCAGACCTGGCTGAGCAGGGTTCCGCGAGTTTGAATCGTGGCCGGATCCGCACGGAAGCTCTTTTGTGCGGTAACGCCTTTGACCCTTAGCTTGTGGCCCAGAATCGTAAGCGTGCTTTGCAGGCTGTCGTGGATGTCGAGTGCCTTGCCGGCGGAGCGATCGTCATACGCAAATTTCTTCACCGCCATCACCAGTTCAGAGACTCGGCTGATGCCCTCTTCGATAGTGCATACGAGCGAGACGCTGGACACGAGCGCTTCAAGCCAGTTGAGCGCATCTGAGAAACCCTGCGCCGGAAAGGCCTCTTTCGCACATTCGAGTTCAGGCTGCCTCAGGCCAACCCCGACCAGCGACGGGGCGATGCGGAAGGCGTTCTCGACCCCGGCCGACTCAAGAAAATTGGCCATCGACTCTTCGGCATCCATCTGGTCGATCGAACTCAGAGCCGGGGCGTTGCAGGTCTTGAGTGTTTGCTCCAGGAGCGAGCGCATGCACGCCAGTTGCTGCGGGGTCTTGGGCGCATCGCTGAAGTGGAGGCTCAGCTGCTGAAGCCGCAAAAGATTCTGCCGAAGCTGAGAAGCGGCGCGCTTGGCGGCAGAGCCGGGATTGTGCAGTTCGTGCATCAGGCCGGCGGCCAGCGTGCCGAGAGCGACCAGCTTTTCACGATGCAATGCCTCAACCTGGTAAGTCTGCAGGCGCTTGGCCACGTCGGCCAGCACAGTCGCGCGAAATTCCGGGCAGCAAGCCATCAGATTCCAGAAGGCCTCGGCGGGGAAGCGCAGCAGTACCGAGTCGCGGCAGGCAGAGATGAAAAAGCCTGCATAGCGCTTGCCGGTCAGGAACGCAGCTTCGCCGAATCCATCTCCTGCGGGGGCAATTCCAATTAATGTGCGCGAGCCATCGCGCTCCGGCCGTTCCGCCTGGGTTTCGCCTTCGAGCACGACGTAGTAATAGTCGAAGGGTTGATCGGGCTCGATGAGCACCGCCCCGGCGGGAACCTCCAGCCGGTCGACTGTTGGTTCGGAAGAATTCAGTGCTACGCAGATTGTTTCGAATGAGGTCTCTTTGAAGGGGCGTGTCTGAGAAAGACTATCTGCCTGGTTCCTAAGCGGAACCGTCTCAATGATGATCGACTTTGCGTCCGTGCTCATGAGCGTTATCAGCTACTCTCTAGCGTGGTGTCCCCGAAGTTCCTAACGATAATTCGGGTGTCATTCTGAGCGAAAGGGGCCCCAAACGCACTTCAGTTTGGGGGTGGTGAGTCGGGGCCCCCAGCGACAGGTCTTCGTCGCTGGGGTGATAAGTCGAAGAATCTGCTTTTCGTCCTGCAGTATTCTTGATAACAAATTCAGAGGCAGGACTCTAGAACCCAGCCAGGTACTGGTGGGCAAACTGCACTGCAATGGAACCCTCGCCCACCGCCGAGGCCACGCGCTTGACCGAACCGTGGCGCACGTCACCGGCCACGAAGACCCCGGGTACGCTGGTCTCGAGCAGAAAGGGTTCACGTTGCTCCTTCCAACTCTCCGGAAGCTTCCCCTTGACACGGAGATCCGGCCCAGCCAGCACAAACCCATTCTCGTCCCGAAGTATGCTTTCCGGCAGCCATTTTGTACCTGGTACCGCTCCAATAAACACAAACAGCGAACCTGCGGGCACTTGATACTCACCCTTTTGGCCGGACAATCGCAACGCCTCAAGATGGTCGTCGCCAATCGCCTCGACCACGCGGGTCAGCGGGTCCAGCACTATGTTGGATGTTCGGCCAATCTCATCGATCAAGTATTTTGACATGGTGGCCGACAGGCCCGGGCCGCGGACCAGAATGGTTACCTTGCAGGCGAAGCGGGCGAAGTGCAGGGCCGCCTGACCCGCGGAGTTGGCGCCGCCAACAATGAACACTTCTTCGTCCTTGCAGGCCGCGGCCTCCACCAGCGCAGCCCCATAATAGATCCCGCGCCCGGACAGCCGTTCTGCGCCAGGGACGTCGAGCTTGCGGTAGTGAACCCCCAACCCGAGCAGCACTACGTGGGATGAGACTTCACGGCCATCGGCCAGCTGAACAATGCGGTATTGGCCTTCTACCCTCAGGCCTGTGGCGCGCTGGGTGATGAACTCAGCGCCGAATCGCGAGGCCTGAATATGAGCCCGGCGGCCCAGGTCGGCTCCGGTCACCCCAGACGGGAAGCCCAGGTAATTCTCGATCCGGGAACTGGACCCGGCCTGTCCTCCGGGCGCGTCGGGCTCAATAACCAGTGTGCGCAGGCCCTCGCTTGCGCCATATACCCCGGCAGCCAGGCCGGCTGGGCCCGCGCCAATAACCACCATGTCATAGAAGTCCTGGGCTGCCTGAATGCTCAGGCCAACCCGGGCGGCAAGAGTACTGGGATCGGGCGCTACAAGAGACGAGCCGTCAGGAAAGAGCACCACGGGCAACTGATCGGCATCGAGGTCGTGTTCGCGGAGCAGCGCAAGAGCATCGGGGTTCGATGTAATGTCGAGCCAGCGATAGGGCACGTGGTTGCCTGAGAGAAAGCTGCGCAGGCCATGATCCTTCGCTGACCAGCGCGGCCCGATGACCCGCAGGCCTTCAAACGATGGATGGTACCCAGCCTGCCAATCTTCCAGCAGATCATTGAGCGCGGGGTAGAGCTTCTCTTCCGGCGGATCCCATGGCTTATTGAGGTAGTAGTGGATCCGTGCCGAATTGATGGCCTTGATCGCGGCTTCGTTGTCCGCATAGGCGGTAAGCAGGACACGCCGCGCGTCGGGATAGATGATCCGCGCACGCTCAAGGAAGTCGACTCCGGTCATGCCAGGCATCCGCTGGTCGCTCACCAGTAGTGCCACCGGCTCCTGCCGCGTCTTGAGCTGGGTAAGAATGTCCAGAGCCGCCTGCCCACTGGCGGCACGCATCACCCGGTAGCTCGCGCCATACTCCCGGCGCAAGTCCTGAACCACTGCTTCCAGAACATTTATGTCGTCATCGACAGCCAGCAGGATGGGTCTCGCCATACTCTTTCAGTTTAGATCGATGCCCTGCTCATTTTTTGTGGGGAACATAAGGATTTGATGGGACCTGAAGGAATACCCCAAAAGCGTTAACAATCCTGACGCCTTCGAAGGTCGATTTTGATGACGAAGATACCAGACGGGTTGTAAGCTCATTGTTAAGAGTTGAACTGAGCACCTGCCGGCATCCATCCGGTTCGGGCAGTCCAATCCGGGGAATCAGGTAGTGTAGCGATTATGGGCAATCGAAAGTTATCTCCGATTTGCCGATAGATGCAACAGGCTGGAATTGAAAGCCAAGAAGCAACCGGGCGACTGGCACGCTTTGATGCAGACGCAAGCCGGGCCAAATGGGAACTCGATTCACACCTGGACGGCAGACGAGGCGAAAACAATGAACAAGATCATCCTGGCAGATTCGCAGGCTATATTTCGGGCAGGCACCGCCAAGGTGCTGGCCATGGACGAGGACATGCGGATCATTGCCCAGTGCACCGACCTCGACCGGCTGCACCACGCAATCACCACGTTTCCGGGTTCGGTGGTCATTTTTGCAACCTCGATGCGCCCGGATCTGACCCGGCTGCGCATGCTCATCGAGACAACCAACAGCAAGGGAATCGTGATTGCGGAGAACAGCGAATCCGCCTCGACCTATCTACAACAGGGTTTCCGTGGCGTCGTGTTTCGTAACGTAAATGGGCCCACACTTGTTGAATGCGTCCATCGCGTCGCCGCCGGTGATACTTGGATTCCACCACAGTTGATGCGCAGCGAATCGGTCGAAGACGACATGGTGGGGACTCGCGTTCGCGACCGCTTGACCCCAAAAGAAATGCGCATCGTCGCCCTCATCGTTCAAGGATGCAAGAACCGCGAAATTGCTATCCGCCTCAAGACGACCGAGCAGGTCATCAAAAACTATCTTCGCTCGGTCTACGACAAGACTGGCGTAAGCGACCGCCTCGAGCTGGCGCTCTTCACCATTCATCACCGCGTCCTGGCGCAGGCCGCCGCGGAAATGGGTAGCAGGCTCGAGGTGGAAGAGCAGCAGCAGGCTGCGCCATCGGTCGTCGCGTAGCCAACGGCAGAAGTTCAGTGGCAAGGAGAGTTCTCGATTAACCAAAGGGAATGCGCTCAGCGCATTCCCTTTGCGTTCTTGAGAGAGTTCCTGCGCTTCTCAACCGTCGAGATTTTCAGGACAGCGTCGCTCGCAGGTCGGTGAGTGTGACCAGCAGCGTCATTTGTTCGCGTGGGCTTGGCTCGAAGCCAAGCGCGAGGTAAAAGCACTTGGCTTGGTCTGAGATGGAGTGCACCACAATTCCGCGAATGCCGATGACGTCGGCTGCCTGCGCCACGCGCTGCGCTGCATCACGGAACAGTGCTCGACCGATGCCTTTGCCTTGCCAGGTCCGATCGACCGCAAGCCGGGCCAGCACCACGACGGGAATCGGGCTGGGCATGTTGCGGCGGAAGCGCCCGGGCGCCAGCTCCGACGTGATTGCGCCGGAGGCCAGAGCATAGTAACCAATAACTCGACTGTTCGAGCAGGCGACAAAGGTGCGGGAAGCGCCGCTGGCCTGATTGCCGCGGGCACGGCGTTGGAGCCAATCATCGAGCGAGGCTTCGCCGGATTGGAAACCGGCGCAATCGTGAGCCTCGGAAAGAGGTTCCGGCGCCTGGAGGTTGGCTACTTCTCCCAAGGCGCGGCGGTCCTGAGCGCGCGGCGAAGACGGTCGTTGGGCCGAGGCGGCTGGTCGAGGCGGACGAGGAACTCGGCATAGGTCTTGGGATCGAGGGCGAAGACCGTCTGATCGATGAGTGTCTCTTCGGCGGCGTTGCGCGCCGCCTGGAGCACGAAGTCGGTCCGCGTCTTGCCGGTTGCCTCCGCTGCACGGTCTATCAGACCGCGCAAATCGGGCTTGATGCGGAGGTTAAGAGTCTCGCGCCTCCCTTTCGTCGCTTCGACCGTGGGCATGGTGTCTCCCTCGTGTAAAGGACCAGAATAACAGAATGTAATGACTCTGTCATTACATGGTGGCCCGGCGACCTGACGCGCGGCACGCCGATTACGTTCCCAGCTTCTCCGCCACGCTCTTCGCCTGCGTAAACAGGTAAAGATAGTCCGGTCCCCCTGCCTTCGAGTCGGTGCCGCTCATGTTGAACCCACCGAATGGATGCGCCCCGACCATCGCTCCCGTGCACTTGCGATTGAAATAGAGGTTTCCCACGTGGAACTCAGTGCGGGCTCGATCGAGCTTTGCGCGGTCCGACGTGTAGATGGCCCCCGTCAGGCCATACTCTGTGTTATTGGCGACAGCAAGGCCTTCTTCAAAATCAGCAACTTTGATGATCGCAAGCACTGGCCCGAAGATCTCCTCCTGCGCCAGCACGCCATTCGGGGGAATGTCGGCGAAGACAGTAGGCTCAAGAAAATAGCCGCCATCTCGATTCTGGGGAGCATTTCCTCCGGCGATTAGCCGTCCCTCCTTCTTTCCCGCCTCCACATAGCCAAGCATCGTTTCGAGCGCGCCGCCGTTGATCACTGGCCCCATGCTTGGGTTGGTTGCCGGGTCACCCAACGTGAGTTTGCCAACGCGTTCCCTCACGCGCTCGACGAACACGTCGTAGATCGGCGCTTCAATCAGCGCTCGTGAACAAGCGGAACACTTCTGGCCGCTGAATCCAAAAGCAGACGCAACCACGCCATCGACCGCTGCGTCGACATCGGCATCGGCGCACACAAGAATCGAATCCTTGCCGCCCATCTCTAGAATGGTCCGCTTGATCCATATCTGGCCCGGCTGTGCGCGCGCCGCGCGCTCGTGAATCTCAAGACCCACAGCCTTCGAGCCAGTGAATGCAATGAATCGCGTCTTCGGGTGCTCGACAATTGCGTTTCCAAAAGTTGCGCCGGATCCAGGGCAGAAGTTCACCACCCCCGGCGGCATGCCCGCTTCCTCCAGCACCTCAAAGAACTTTGCGGCGATCGTCGGCGCGTCGCTCGATGGCTTCAGAATAACGGTGTTCCCGGCGACAATCGACGCCGCGGTCATCCCGGCCATGATGGCAAAGGGGAAGTTCCATGGCGGAATAACCGCCCCGACGCCGAGAGGGATGTAAAGCAGCTGGTTGCGCTCGCCGGGGAACTGAATTGGCGTGGTGGCGGCGGCAAGTCGAAGCGCCTCGCGAGCATAGAACTCAAGGAAATCTATCGTCTCGCCGACATCGGCGTCCGCTTCACCAGGATTCTTCCCCACTTCATAGGTGAGCCAGGCGTGGAACTCGAATTTTCGGTTGCGAATGATCTCTGCGGCATTCAGCAACAGCGATACGCGTGTCTCGACTGCGGTCCGTGACCACGTTTCGAAGGCACTAAGTGCGGCGTCCATGGCAAGCTGCGTATGCTCGGCGCCGGCTTTCTGGTGCAGGCCAACCAGTTGTGCGGGGCGCGCCGGATTGAGAGATCGAATCTTGCCCTCGGTTCGCAGCCGCTGGCCGCCGATCACCAGGTCGTACTCGCGCCCCAGTTGCGCGCCAACCTTATCCAGCGCGGCCTGCATTGACCGCTCGGCCTCAGGCGCCTTGAAGTCGTGGAAAGCCTCGTTGACAAACTCTCCTTGAGGAGAGCGGGGCCGAATTTGTGTGGCGAGGGATGCGGTAGCCATAGCAAGACTAGTTTAGACCTGCCGGCTTGCGGTAAACAGTGGATCGGGCGGAAGAAGGATCGATGCTAGCGGCCTGCCGGCTTTTTGCCCTTGAAGAGGAACCTCGCAAAAAAGAACACGACAGCGCCGATGAGCAGGAAGTAGAACGTGCTGCCCTCTGGGACACGGGACTTGCGCACCCCTGGATGGGCCTGGGCGTCGGTTTTTGCCAGGTTGGCTTTGTTGCGCGACCCTGCTTCGATATTGGGGTCGTTATTGATCGGGGGGGTGGTCGAAGGGGAGTAGTCGCAGGGCGGATTTGCGCAGACAGTGGGCTGAGTGTCGTTGGGCGGCTTGATCGCAGCGCCATTCGCGGTTAACGTACCTGCGTAAACAACTCCAGAAGCCAGAAGACAACACAGTGCAAGAGCGGGAATGTACTTCAAATGGAGCACTTTCATCTACTACCTCCAGGGTATGTAGTTGGCAAGCGTGCTATCCGTTCAGGAAACAATTCTGCTTTGGCAAAGATTCGACTGCTGGGGAATGCGGGGGCTGCATCCGATGCCTGATGCCGATACAGTATCCCACGAAAGCGGCGAATTGCAAGGGGATTCTTGGCCATGTTTAATTACCATCCTATTAAAACCAGAGTACTTAGATTGAAAACCAGAGTACTTAGACATTAGAAACCAGAGTACTCAGAAGGATTGGTTGAGCGGACCGCACATTACCAGGGCAGTATCGAGGAGCAGCTCGCCTCCAGCATCTCTTCAATAAACGAATATCAGGAGCCACCAAGCACCCGTTCGGGCCTGTTTGTTCGCTTTCCTGGTTCGGAAGGAAACAGCAGCAGGGATCGCAAGGCCGCCAAGCCGTGCGCTTGCAGAGCCGCAAGGATGGTCCCTGTAAACAGGGCCGCCCTTGGTTCGGGCGCCGTTGCCGCGCTGACGCCGTTTCCATTTCAGGACGTTTCCGTAATCGCTTCGGTAGCTTTTGACATCTTCGCCGTGCGTTGGATCTTGTCCCAGTTGAAAGGCTTGCCATCGATGGCGCGCTTGACCGTCTTGGCCAGAACCAGCGAGAAGAGCTGGCGATAGGCAAACCGTTGCAGCCAGATGTGGAAAAGCAGCCAGCCATCCCCTTTGTTGGCGGGGTGGCGGCGCTCAAGCGAAAACGCGATGGACGAAGTCACAAAATCGATCAGCAGGAATGTGCCAAAGTAGGCGAGAAGCTTCTCAAAGCTTGCTGCGCTTGCGGCCTCGGGGTGGTAATACCGATCGACAAAGTAGTTGAAGATGCCGGCCAGGAACATCAGGTCAATGAACGGCGATACAAGCGGCAGAAACATCTGGAAGATGATGATGTTGGGCAATGCGAACAGACCCATGGCCTTGTTCCGCACGAAGGCAAGCTTGTGTTTCCACACCGCCTGAAGGATGCCGAAAGACCACCGGAATCGCTGCCGCATCAGGCCGCTCGCGTTGATTGGCGCTTCGGTGAAGGCGAGCGAGCGGTCCTCGTAATTCACCCGCCATCCCGACTCCAAAAGGCTCATGGTGAGGTCGGCGTCTTCAGCGACGGTATTGAGAGGGTAACCTCCAGCTGCCTTGACGGGGCCAGTGCGCCAAGCCCCGATTGCCCCGGGAACCACCGTCACGACATCGAAAAGATCAAGCGCACGGCGCTCGAAGTTCTGGCTGGTGATGTATTCCAGAGCCTGCCAGCGGGTCCAAAGGTTCACGCGATTCCCCACCTTCGCGTTTCCTGCCATGGCCCCTATGCGCGGGTCTTCAAAGTGCGGAATGAGCTTTGAGATCGCGTCCGCCGCAATCACGGTGTCTGCATCGATCCCGACGTAAATCTCTTCCGTCAGGCGGTCCAACGCGAAGTTCAGCGCCGCCGCCTTACCCCCGTTCGGCTTGGACAAAACCTGAACGTGGCCGGCAGCGATCTCGCCGGCGTAAGCGGCACGGGCCACCTCAGCAGTGTCGTCGCTCGAGCCGTCATCGATGACGATCACGTGCAGATTCTTGTAATCCGAGTTCAGTACCGAGCGAATAGTGCGGACGATGACCGTCTCTTCGTTGTATGCCGGAATCAACACGGCCACGTGCGGGTTGTAGCCGGGGGAGGCAGGCCTATGCGGCCTGCGCAGGCGATCGATGATCGCGAAGAGCCCCACCAGCAGCAGGCGCGCGCTCATCAGTATGTCGCCCAGGAAGAAAACTACGATGATGAACTTCTGCACGATTGCAACCGATGAGAAGGCGACCGAGTCAGGTATCGACCGCACGTACTGAGTGAAGCTGAGCTTGGGCATCACGTCCGCTGTGGTCTTGCCCATGAGCGCCGAGACCTGAACGATCGTGTAGCCTTTCGCCCGCAGCGTGTCGATCAGAACTGGCAGCGCGGCGACTGTCGCGGAGCGGTCACCACCACCGTCGTGGAGCAGAATGATTGAGCCGCGGAACTGCGGCTTCACCTTCATGGTGTCGAGCTGGCTCAGTATGGACGAAACAATCTCGGCCGTAGTCTTTTTGGGATGCTCGTTCCAGTCGTTCGTGTCGAGCTTGCTGCCGATGATGGTGTAGCCGTCCTTTTGGATCTGCACGACGGGCGTGGCCTGGTCGTCCGTGTCGGGCTCTTCGTCGATGTCGTAGGGTGGGCGGAAGTAGAGCGGCTGCACTCCGAGTTTGCTCGCAAAGAGACGCTCTGTGAGTTTTACTTCCAGGTCGAGACGGCGCTGTGGAATTTCGCTGATGTCCGGATGCGTGTAGGTGTGATTCCCAATCTCGTGCCCTTCACGCAACACGCGCTTCATCACGCTCACGTTCTCAGCAGCCTCTGCGCCAATCATGAAGAAGGTGCCCTTGGCGTTCTTTGCTTTGAGGACATCGAGGATCTTCGGCGTCCACTTCGGGTCGGGCCCATCGTCGAATGAGAGCGCAATCTCATTGGCATGGTACCCGTAATATTCCACGGTATAGGTGCGCGGGTACACGTCCATGTGCTCATCGATAATGAGCTTGCGTTGCGGATTGGGCTCGTCCGTGTCGACTGAGACGGTCCGCTTGCCCGGCTGCGGCAGGCCGGTCACGCGAAGCACGTCGCCGTCGCCTTCGTTGTCCACGTCGTGGCCGGGTTGAACTGATCCAAGCTCTTGCAGCGAGTCGGCGCTCGATGGCTTGTCCCAGATGCTCCACAGCGAATTGTCCTCCTCGCCCAGCCGCCACAGCGCAAACGTCTGCAGTCCAAGCGCCCGCGCAGCGCGCAACTCGTTGAGCATCGTCACGCCATCCAGAAACCACACCACATGCCGCTGGTTCGAGTCCTCGTCGATGTACTGGAAGTGGGGATTGAGCGAGTTGTAGTCGAGATCGAGATCGGCGTCGGAATCTGAAGCGCGCTGCCAGGCCTCGGTCACCGGCAGGTCTTCAGTATTTACCACCTTTGGCTTCGGATGCTTGCGGTCCCTCGGATTTGGGATTGTCAGTGCCCAATCGTATCCGTAGTTGCCAACAGCGCAGATGATCTTGTCTTTCGGAACGATCTTGAGCACACGAGTCAGATTGCCCACAAACCAGTCTTGGCTGGCAATGGGGCCGGGGTCGCTCGTGGTCTGGTGCTCGTCGTAGTTCATCAGGATAATTCCATCGGAGTTCGCGGCAATGGCCTTGAGATCGGCGTCGGAAGTGGCTACAGCGGTGTTCACGTAAAGGCGCAGCTTCAGCGGTTGAAAATCCCCATAGAGCTCGTGGATGAAGGCGAGGTATGCGGGAGTGGCCTTGTCGGGCAGGCTCTCAAAGTCGAGCGAGAGGCCGCGATAGGCGGGGAACGCCGCAAAGAATCGCATGATCTGCCCACGCAGTGCTGCCCGTTTCGCAGGATCCGCCAAAACATCGCCAAAGCTTGAGTCCCAGGCCCCCGCCGCCGCGTTGTAGTTGTTCAAATGCGGAAAGATTTCCGTGTCTTCCTTGGCGGCCTGAATAACACGCTTCACCTTGTCGGCGTCGTCAGGGTCGTGAACGCCCGAGGCATCGACAATTGCAAAGTCGCGATGCGTATCCGGGTTATTGCCCATCAGTGTGCCCTGCGGCGAGTTGGCATGAAGCCACTGCGGATACAGCAAGTCGATCTGGTGGATATGCTCCTTCAGTGAAGAGTAGCTGGCCGCGTCGTCCTGCACGTAATAGGCGGCGCGCAGACCTTCACCCGTGTTGAAAGGAATGTCGGAGGGCTTGCGGTCGGTCTTGCGCCGGGCTGGGCGCGGCACGCGTGCGGGGTGTATGTCGGGCAGGGCTCGGTAGTTGTGCTTGGGAACGGGGAGCAGTAGCTCGGGCAAACGCTGAAAGCGAAGCACGTTAAAGATGAACCCCGCCAATACCAGGGTAAACACCACTGCGAAGATGTCAAGAACGCGGCGAAGGCGCTTCCATCGCTTGCGTTGAGGGTCGAAGAATATCTGACGATCGGGCATGCGGTGTGCAGTTAACCTGGTGTGGTGTCCCCGAACTTCCTGACGATAATTCGGATGTCATTCTGAGCGAACCGGGGTCCCCGGCGACAGGTCTTCGTCGCTGGGGTTGGGGAAAGGGGCCCCAAACGTACTTCAGTTTGGGGGTGGTGAGTCGAAGAATCTGCTTTTAATACTTCAGCAATCTCGATAACAACTTCAGGGACACGACACTGGCGGGCGTGGGCCTATATGTAAGTCTACGGTATACAGTACGAATCGTATGGATCTGCTGAAAGAGAGTCAATTGAGCGCCAAGCCGGGCCAGAGCCAAAGCCCGGCCCATGGCCTATCCCAGAGCCCGGCCAGAAACCGTCTATTTTGGCGTCTCGGCACCGCGCTGGCGCTGGCCTCCGGGGCAGCTTTACGCCTCTGGATGATGCGAGCGATCCCGCAGGTAGAGGGCGATACGCTCCTCTACGGGAACCTTGCCAGGAATCTCCTCCTCCATGGGCAGTTTGCAATCGCGGACGGCTCCGGCGTCCTGCATCAGACCCTCCTCCGCCTGCCGGGATATCCTCTGTTTCTGGCGGCATGTTTCCATCTTTTCGGCGTGGGAAACTACAACGCGGTCATCCTCGTCCAGATCGCGATGGAACTTGCAGGTTGCCTGCTCCTGGCTGGATTCGCGCAGCAGATTGCCGGCGAATGCCTGGGGAGGGCAGCCGCCCAGGCCACGCTCTGGCTGTCTGCTCTCTGCCCCTTCACGGCTTCCTATTCGGTCGCCCCGCTCACTGAGACGGCCACGCTGTTCGCAATCGCACTGGCACTATGGTCCATGAGTCGGTTTGACGTTGAGATCCGCTTTCACGCGCGTCCAAGCTGGCCAAGCGCCCTCGCCTTCACTTTTGCCGTAAGCTTCGCAGCCCTGCTGCGCCCGGACGGGGCTCTCGTCGGCTTGGCGCTGACTCCCGGGCTGCTCCTGGGCCTGCGTCCGGCGTTGAACGCCAATGCAGTTCCCATCAAGCGCCTCGTCCGCATGGGAGCGCTCTGCGCCTTGCTGGCCGTCCTTCCATTCGCAGTTTGGGCCGTCCGCAACTGGCGTGTCTTCCACGCATTCGAGCCGCTCGCTCCTCGCTACGCCAATGACCCTGGCGAGCCGGTAAACTCCGGTTGGCAGCGCTGGATGAAGACCTGGTGCCTCGATTTCGTCTCGACCTACCAGATCTATTGGAACGTGCCCGATGGGCCCTTTGACCTGAGGGTCCTGCCCGCCCGAGCCTTCGACACTCCAGCTCAGCGCGCCCAGACCGAAGCTTTGGCAGCGGCCTACAACGACAACGGACAGGATTTGTCTCCAGCGATCGATGCTGGTTTTGCTCGCCTCGCTGAAGACCGCGTCCAAGCCGATCCGCTGCGGTTTTATCTGTGGCTCCCGCTCGGCCGAATGGCCGATATGTGGTTCAGGCCGCGCGTAGAGAACCTGAACATCGACCTCGACTGGTGGGTCTACAAGCACCACAACAACGAAACGATCTTCAGTTGGTCCTACGTCGCACTCAACGCCATCTATGTGCTTCTCGGTCTGGCGGGCCTTTGCCTGCGCCCAAAATACTGGCAGGGTATGCTGCTCTACCTCGTGCTGCGCAGCGCACTGTTGGCCACCCTCGAAGCTCCCGAAGCACGCTACACGCTTGAGTGCTTCCCCATGCTCTTTGTATTAGGTGCCGTCGTGATCGCAACGGCCGCACAACGAGTCGGACAGCACAATCAAACCGAAATTGCCTCGCCAGCGCGCTAGCTTCTTTCCAGAAGGCCACACAGCCCTCAGTTCGCCGCCGTTCCCCCGCACTCCTTGGGCAGCTTGTTGTTCGGTGTACTGCGCAGAACCTCCAGATCGAAGCAGGTTGACATGATGTCGGCAGACTGCTCTCCTCCGACGATCGAGCCGGCAGATCCCCCAGGCGCTTTCCCTCCGCTCGGCGACTTGCCTCCACCAGCGGCAGTTGCGGGTGCGGGCGCAGGCAGGCTGAACGGCCCCAGCTTCTTCTGTAGCCATGCTGCCGGGATGCGATAGCTCTGGAAGATCGCCGACGCAGTGGGCGCGCTTTGTGCCGCGGTCGCCGCAGGCGCAATCGCCATCAGCATCATGTTTTTGTAGAAACCATTGGCGTCCGGCGCCAGCGAGCACACCGCCGCCATGATTTTATTTTGGCCCTGAGCCGAAGTAGCCGAAGCCACCAGCCTTGCGCACTGGCCGTATTGTGCCGGAAACTGAATTGGCGTGTTGGACGCAATTGTCACCTGTGGCGCAGGCTGACCTTGCAACGCAGCTCCCTGCTGAATGATATCGGTGAACTTCTGTGCCAGCGCGGTAGCGTACGGCATGGAGAGATCGGATCCGTTTGGTCCCTTTTGGCCAAGTTGAAACGCGGCATTCTTCGCAACCATGGTGTTGCCCAGAAACACAGTCTCGCCCTGCGGCCCGCTCATCTGGATTACAGTCTGGCCTGATTGCGTCACCTTCCAGCCCGCAGGAACCCCGGCTGAGGCCGATTGATCGGAAGCGGTGAAGGGCTGAAGCTGGACGGCGGGACCAGCCGTCTGAGCCAGCGCACCGGCAGTGAAGACGAGCACTAACGCAGGATAAGCGGCGAGAGAGGGTAAGCGATTCATGGCAGGTGTACGCATTTCGGGCTCCTTAGCACCCTGTGGTAAAAGTCGAGTTTTGAAAGGGCACGACTTTAGTCGTGCCGCAAATGGCTGAGAATAAACGAAAGGCTTTAGCCCCTGAGGGATGGGTTTCGGCAATTTCGTCTTTCACCACAGACTGTTCGCGAAACTGAGCATGGCCGGTGCAGCGTGGAATGCCACTCCGGCTGGGATGACTCACAGCCTACCATTGCCCGCAGACCGCTTGCCAGCGTGAACTACTGAGTCTTGAAAACCGTCTTGCTGTCCGTCTTGAACTTGAATGCGTCAGCTGGCAACGTCTGGTTCATCCTGAAGTTGGTGTAGTGTCCAACGTACGTGCTGGTGGAGCTGAGCGTGAACACCTGTTTCAGACTCACCGCACGCTCGGCGTCCACCCAGATCGTCACCTTGGGGACATTCTTGCGAACGTCAGGGTCTTTCGCAATCAGCTCAAGTTTCTCGGTTTTCACCTGGGCCTTACCGTCAGACAGCGTCTCCGAACCAAGGTAAGTGATGTCCCACTTCGACTCGAGCTCGCGGCCACTCGCGCCAAATCCAAGTATCAGATAACTCTCGAACTTCCCAGCCTTGGAATAGTTAGTCACCTCGTTGGGGCCGGGCTCGTAGAGGCTGAAGACTCCGTTGTTGTACGTGTAGGCCTTGGCCGACGGTTTTCCATTGTGCTGGCTAAAATGGACGCCCGCGCGAAAGGACCCGTCTTTGCGCTCGTAGTAGACCAATCCCTTTTGCACATCCGTATCGGGAACAGGGTCGGTTTCAATAGTTTCGAACTCAACATCGGCAGAGGTTGACTGGAAATTGCGCGCCGACTCATTGAGACGCTCAAGCACTTTCGCCTTGTCGTCAGCCGGGGGTGCACCTGCCGCGATGCAAACCATGGGCAAAGCGCCAAAGGCCGATAACAAAACCAACACCACCGCAACAACAACCAGATTGAATCGAAGACGCATGAACACCCTTAGTGAATTCGACGCCGAACTACGCCCAAAGAAGCAGATAAATTCGATTGAAGGCTCACAGAATCAGCGATGTGCCCAAACCTTCCACACCGCATGTCCTTGAGCATCGGTGCCCGTCTCCCAGTGTTCCACAAAAACATCGTCGCCCGTCACCGGCTCAATGGCCTTGCGCAGCGCCTTTTTCACTGTCTGGTTTGGTGCGGACGTATTCAGATCCAGCTCCACATCCGATGCCTGCACCGTCACGATCACCCCTTGGCCGTCGTTCCCGATCACCTGGATAGGATGCAGTGGTCCGCCGATCGGCGAGGGCTTGTCACCGTAGTTCCACAGCCATGGCGTAACAAAAATGAACGCGAGAATCAGCGTGACCATCACGTCGTAGTGAAACGTGCCGCGCGAGTAGGTCCAGTAAAAATAGCTAAGAAGGATTTCCTTCAGGGTACGGCGGGGCTTATCGGCAATGCTTTCCGGTTGAGTCACGATTGTTTCTCGATTCGTTGCAGCCCGCCCATGTAGGGGCGCAGAGCTTCAGGGATAAGCACAGAGCCATCGGGCTGCTGGTAGTTTTCGAGGATAGCAAGCCACGTCCGGCCCACCGCCAGGCCGGAGCCGTTGATGGTGTGGACAAACTCAGGCTTGGCTTTGGCGGCCTTTTCTGCCTTGTCCATCTTATTTGGCTCGGGCCGGAAGCGTATGTTCGCCCTCCGCGCCTGAAAGCCTTCAAAGTTCGAGCAGGATGAGATTTCCCGGTAGAGCTGCTGTCCCGGCAGCCAAACCTCCAAGTCAAAGGTCTTTGCTGAAGAGAACCCAGTGTCGCCCGTGCACAGCAGCACCCGCCGGTACGGCAGTTCCAGCGCTTCCAGAATCTCTTCCGCATCGCGGGTTAGCCGTTCGTGCTCGCGATCTGACTCTTCAGGTCGCGTAAACTTCACCAGCTCAACCTTTTGAAACTGATGCTGCCGAATAATCCCGCGTGTATCCTTTCCGGCAGCCCCAGCCTCGGCCCGGAAGCACGGTGTATAAGCCGTCAGGCAAATAGGCAGCCGCGCTTCGTCTAGAATCTCGTCGCGATAAAGATTGGTAACCGGAACCTCGGCAGTCGGAATCAGCCAGTGGTCGCTGTCTTTGAATTCGCCGCGCGCAACGGCCTCCGCATCGGCATCGGAGCAGCGAAAGAGATCCTCAGCAAACTTGGGCAACTGCCCCGTCCCAAACAGCGACTTCGAGTTCACCATGAAAGGCGGCAGAACTTCCGTGTAGCCGTGCTTCTCAGTATGGAAATCGAGCATGAAGCTGATCAGCGCCCGCTCCAGCCGCGCCCCAGCGCCCATGTACACCGCAAACCGCGCACCCGAGAGCTTCGCGGCCCGTTCCAGGTCCAGGATGCCCAGAGCCTCGCCGATCTCCCAGTGCGGCTTGGGTATGAAGCCGTCCGGGAACGTCGGAACCTGCCCCCACTTCTTAACCGCGATGTTGTCTTCTTCAGACTTCCCGGTGGGAACCTCGTCGCGCGTCAGGTTTGGGATGCTGGCCAGCGATAGCCGCAACTGCTCATCCAGCGTTGCCGCGGTCTTGTCCAGCTCATCGAGCTTCTCTTTGAGTTGGCGCGTCTCTTCCTGCAGCGCGGCGGCTTGGTCCTTGTTTCCGGCCTTCATCAGCGCGCCCACCTGCTGCGATAACTCGTTGCGCCGAGCCTTGGCCTGCTCGGCAGCGGTAATGGCATCGCGCCGAGCGCGGTCAAGCGCATGGAAGTCGCCAAGCAGGGCGACAGGATCGGCACCGCGCG
>Ga0182016_10003783_pt1 | contig 17083 bp, 10 predicted proteins | sample 712S2MmetaG_FD_120491 | JGI IMG/M metagenome (GOLD analysis project Ga0182016, IMG submission 120491) | Permafrost microbial communities from Stordalen Mire, Sweden - 712S2M metaG | ecosystem: Environmental > Terrestrial > Soil > Wetlands > Permafrost | place: Sweden: Stordalen | collected...
GAGGCAATCGCCGGCGCCGGCCACGCAGCACTTGCCCATGCCGCGGGTAACGACAGCGGCGTGGGATGTCATGCCGCCGCGGGAGGTGAGAATGCCGGTCGCCACTTCCATGCCCGCGATGTCTTCAGGGGTGGTTTCGCCGCGGACCAGGATGATGGTGCGGTACGCGCCGTTCTGGTGGAACTTGACGGCGTCCTCGGCGGTAAAGACGATTTGGCCGACAGCCGCGCCGGGCGATGCCGGAAGGCCAGTGGCCAGGACTTCGATCTTCTCGCCCTTTTCAACCAGGCGGGGAACAAGGAAGTCGTAAAGCTGATTCGGCTCGACGCGGAAGATGGCTTCTTCCTGGGTAATGAGGCCTTCGCGAACCATGTCGATCGCAATTCGCACGGCGGCCAGGCCGGTGCGCTTGCCGTTGCGGGTCTGCAGCATATAGAGCTTGCCATCCTGGATGGTGAACTCGAAATCCTGCATGTCGCGATAGTGCTTTTCCATCTTCCAGGTGATGGCGCGCAGATGGTCGTAGACCTTGGGCATGGCGCGCTCAAGCTCGCTGATCGAAAGCGGCGTGCGCACGCCCGAGACCACGTCTTCGCCCTGTGCGTTCATCAGGTATTCGCCGAAGAAAACATGCTCGCCGGTGGCGGGATTGCGCGTGAAGCCTACGCCGGTGCCCGAGTTATCGCCCAGGTTGCCGAAGACCATGGCCTGCACGTTGACCGCCGTGCCCAGCCAGTCGTCGATGTGATTGATGCGGCGATAGGTCTTGGCGCGCTCGTTCTGCCAGCTCCTGAAGACGGCGTCGCGGGCCTGGACCAGTTGATCCAGCGGGCCCTGCGGAAAGTCCTTGCCGGTCTCTTCGCGAACCAGCTTCTTGTAGGCAACAATGATTTCCTTCAGCGCGTCTGGCTGGAGCTCGTAGTCGAACTTCACCCCCTCGCGCTCCTTGATTCCATCGAAGATGTGCTCGAACTTCTTCTTGGGCACATCCAGCACCACATCGCCGAACATCTGAATCAGGCGGCGGTACGAGTCATAGGCGAAGCGAGGATTATTGCTCAGCTTGGCCAGCGCTTCCACGGCCTGATCGTTGAGTCCCAGGTTGAGAATGGTGTCCATCATGCCGGGCATGGAGAACTTTGCGCCCGACCGGACGCTGACCAGCAGGGGATTTTCGCCCGTGCCCAGCTTTTGCCCTTGCAGCTTTTCCAGGTGCTCAAGCGCGGCATACATCTCGACATCGACTTCAGGGCTGACTGCGCCGCGCATGTACTCGCGGCAAGCCTCGGTCTGAATGGTGAATCCCGGAGGAACGGGCAGTCCGGCGTTGGTCATCTCCGCCAGGCCGGCGCCCTTGCCGCCCAGCACATCCTTCATGCGGCCATTTCCATCTGCCGTGCCGCCACCGAAGAAATATACGTACTTGGTTGGGGTTGAGGTTGAGCCTGCCTGTCCGGCAAGCGACGAATCCACCACGCCCTGCGTCATGGGGTACAGCCTCCGTATGTAGGATTCCGCTTGACGGAACCTATGCGAGGGGGACGGGACGGAGATTCAGCGCTTCAACGGAAAAATGCGGTTGAGAGGTTGAACACGTGGGAGTCATCCAGACATAGGACAGCGCTTCGCGGCATTATGATTCGCTACTACCAATATCGCCGCAAGTATACAGTTGCCTGTGTTGAAGGTCACAGACGATTCTTTCGTCCGTCGAAGCTCGTACCACTCTAAGACTCATTTTTTTGCAATATGGGACAATTTGGGGGGCAAAACTGGAATCGCCGCCGCTGACGCGCACTCTTACGCGGCGGGCCGTTGCATTCTGGAATCGTAATCTGAATTCTGGACCGCATTGTGAGAAACAAGAATGCGGTCCAGCCCGACCAGCGTCAGAATCTGCGCCACCCGCGGCGAAGCGTTGGAGACGGCGAAGCTGTGCCCGGCCTCGCGGGCAGTCGAATAGAGCGATACCAGCGCCGAGATCCCAGCGGCGTCGATGCGTCCAACCGAAGCCAGATTCAGCACCACGCGCTGCTGGCGCACCAGCGGCCGCAGATGCTCCAGCAGGCGCTGGACGCTGCCCCTGACCAGATCGGTCGGCTCCATCGAGCCGGGAAACTCGTAGGGCGCGCTCGCCACCGCTGCTGTTGTGTTCATCGTCGCTATCGTCATCGTGACCTCCCATGGGATGCTCCTAGCCCGCGCTTCCTGTGGCTGGCTATGCTCCCACAATTTGTGGAACCGCATTGCGGATTCCCTCGGTTTCAAAAGAGAACAGGGTGGAATCGAACCGAACGGCAATACTGTGCCATCCGCCGGCTCAAGGCCGGCCATTCAATAACTCCACATGTTCTCGGTTTCGGATCTGGGAGTCCGCAATCGCGCACAAATATCCCTACGCAAATCCACTGCCGGCGGTTCCGTATTCGATTTCGCCTCGGCCCTGCGGACTGTTCTGCTCGGAATCTCCTGTTCGGTGCTACCATGAGGCGCGGGCAATGTTAGCCCAGAGCTTTGCTTTCCATCTACCTATCTCATGACCGCGCAGACAGAGCCGCTCGGCTACGATCGAAAACCGGCTGATTACTTTCAGAACGTGCGCCCTGAAATGCTGCCTTTCATCCCTGCCCGTTGCCGGCGCGTGCTGGACGTTGGTTGCGGCGAAGGCGCTTTTGGGGAATCGCTGAAGAGGGCCCGAGAGATTGAGGTCTGGGGAGTCGAGCCAATCGAATCCGCTGCCGCAATCGCCAGCACAAAACTCGACCGGGTCGTTGAGGGCGTCTTCGGTCCTGAAACCGCTCTGCCCGCGGGAACATTCGACTGCGTTCTCTTCAACGATGTCCTCGAACACATGATCGATCCCGATGCTGCTTTGCGCTATGCTCGAACACTCTTGGCGCCCGAGGGCGTTGTCGTTGCGTCCATCCCCAACATCCGCAGCTTCCCGACATTCTGGCTGCTTTTGGCGCATGGACAGTGGGAGTACCGGGATTGCGGCGTGCTCGACAAAACCCACCTCCGCTTCTTCACCAGATCGAGCATTGCGAGCATGTTCGAGCGCCAGGGCTTTACCTTGGAGAGTCTTACCGGCTTGAACCCATTCAAGGGAGTTCCAAATGCCAGTCTTACTTTGTGGAGAGCCTACAGAATAGCCAGCGCTCTCTGCCTGGGTAAGTTCGACGATATGCGATACCAGCAATTTGCGGTCGTCGCCAAACCCGCGGTCAAACCCTAAGCCGTTCGTACGCTAAGTCTCTGGCCGTTTGATCACGTACTAGCTTGGGTGCCCCACCCTCGCGGCGTCTTTGTTTTTGCCGCTAGGGTGGGAGGAACAGAATCACCCGGTCAGAGACCTGGACCGGCCGCTCCTATACGGCTAAACTGAGCTTGCGCGCAACGCGCCGCGGGCGTCCCGATGCAACCGCCCGCGTGGAGGACAAATGGCCTTTGGCTATGGCATACCTGGTGGATACGGCGGCGGATCGATCGGGGACGGTCCCCAGTTCTCTCCGTTCCGGCGAAGGAACGAGCATCGCCCTTCGTCCAATGCCGAATCTTTAATTTATCCCCATGCCTCTCCCGCGATGCCGGTCGGCGAATATGTCAAGGAAGCCGCCGCGCGAGCTTGGCTATTGCCGGTGCGCAATTGGCAGAATGCTGCCGACCCTATAACTGAGCATCGAATTCTTCATGCCGATCCCTGGAGGCCGCGCCTGGTGGAATGGCCATTGGGCTATACCGAAGGCGCAACCGGCTCGACTAACTATTTTGCCCAATGCTGGGAATTCAATCGCGACGGGAAGGGCAAGAGGATTTTGGAAAAGCTGTCGAAGCCGATCCCGCCCGACGGTTTCAATCTCTACCTCGTCGTGTCCGGTGTAACCTGGCAGTTCACAAAAACAAAGCTCTGCTCAACCAGCCTGATTGCGCGCATTGAGGGCATCAATAAGTACGAAGCGCACGAGAAATTCATGATGGAAAGAGCTGGCAAACTATTGGCCGATTTGGAAGCGTGGCTCAAAGGAGCCTAACCCCACTGCGGCTCAACTGAATGTCCTGCCCGGTTGGAGATGGCTGTTAGGACGAAATCGATGGCTTTCAGCGGTTGATCTTGCGATGCTCAAAAGCCGTCTACTGCACGGTAAGAGTGACCGTGCCAGAACTCGTCGTCGTGCCTGAGGTGCCGGTTACGGTAATGGTGTAGGCTCCCGGCGTTGTACCCGCAATCGCGATGGCCGAGCAAACCTTGCCCCCGCCGCCACCGCCGCAGGCCGTCATGCCTCCAGCCACAGCGGCGAGGAGAACCAACATCCCGATCATTGCCCGCCAGCCGCGCCGCCGGCCGGGAATGCCAAACAGCAGAAGGCAGGCCAGAGTCGCGCCACCGCCTGTGAACCAGGGAATTCCCGGCTTGTGAAGCACGCTCGCGGTGCAGCCTGAGGCAGCCGCAGTCGTGGCGATGGTGAGAGTAGCCGTCCCAGCCGCGGTGCCGGTAATACTCACCGGAGTAGTCGAGCCGAAGCTTAAGGTGGGCGCCTGCACTGCGCCGGACGGGCTGGATGCCAGGACGGCTGTCAGCGCAATGCTGCCGGTGAATCCTCCAGCGGGCGTCAACGTGATCGTGGAAGTGTTTCCCGCGATTGCCCCCGCCGTGACGGTCACTGCCGTGCCGCTGACAGTGAAGCTAGGCGCGGGCAGGTTGATGGTGTACGTAGCGCTGGCAACCGGGCTGGCGCTGTAGCCCGAAGCCACGGCGATAGCCTGGATTGTTTCAGTAGCCGAGACCGTAATTGCGCCTGTGTATTGGGTAGAGCCGGTAGTGGGTGTGGTCTTGCCGTCGGTGGTGTAGTAGATAATTGCGCCGGTAGTCGCATCGGAAATTGACACCGTCTGTGCCGTGGTATACGTTCCGGCTGCCACGTTGAAGGTTGGTGTAGCTGCGGGTCCGGTCACAACCTGGCTCACGGTATTCGAGGTGCTTGCGCCAAAGTTATTGTCTCCGCCATAGACTGCCGTGATCGAGTCCGTGCCCACTGGCAGCGCCGTGGTGGACAAAGCCGCCGAGTTTCCACTCAGGGACGCGGTCCCCAGCGCCGCGCTCCCATTGCTGAAGGTCACTGTGCCCGTTGCCGTGCCGCCAAACTGCCCCGAGACGGTCGCCGTTAAGGTCACAGGTTGCTGCAAAGCGGAGGGGTTCGGCAACGAAGTCAGTGTTGTAAAGGAAGTGGCCTTGCCGACCGTCTGACTGACCGCCGCGGATGTGCTGCCGGCAAAATTCGTGTCGCCTGCATAAGAGGCCGTGACCGAGTCCGTGCCTACCGGCAGCGCGGTGGTAGTAAAGCTGGCAGTGCCGCTGCTCAACAGCGCCGATCCCAGTTGAGTTGTCCCGTTCTTGAAGTAGACGGACTCTCCATTCGCTGGCGTGCCAAAGCTGGATGAGACCGTTGCGGTGAAGCTGGCCGGCTCGTTAAAAACAGACGCACTCTGCGAGGAAGTGAGCGTGGTTGTCGTTGCCGTCGGCGGGGCGTTTCCCACAAAGCCGTGCAGCACGGAGTTCGCGTCAAGGTAGATCCCGGCGATGGTCCCCGCCGCGTTAATGGCGAACGCGGCAGTTCCCTGATACGACCCCGTACCCGCGCCCGGAGCGTCGAAGCTGGTAATGGAGCCGTTGGCAGCGCGCAGAAAGCCGTGGCCGATATTGTTCGTGTCAATGTACACTCCCACGATCTCCCCGGCATCGTTGATGGCAGAGGCACCCGAGCCGCATATTACGACAGTATTCCCGGTAAATGGACACGGGCTGGAGTCTGTGCCTGGAGGATCGAAAGAGGTGATGACGCCGTTGGCCAAGCGCACAAAACTGTGCCGTGCGCCGTTTATGTCCGTGTAGGTACCGGCGATGTCTCCCGCCGTATCGATGCTGGTGGGGAGGGTTCCGATGTAGTTGCTATATGTGTTCGATCCGAGAGAGGAATTGGTGACATTAGCAGGATCGAACGTGTTGATTGTTCCATTGGCTGCGCGAATAAAGCCATGAGACAGGAGGCCAGTGCTGTTGCTGTAAACGGAATATCTTCCGGCAATTATGCCAGCCGTGTTGATGGCGATGCCTATGGTGTTGTAATTGTCGGGAGCGGGCTGTCCAGGAACAGGAGCGGCGAATGTGGTGATGGCTCCGTTGGCCGCGCCGACAAAACCGACAGGTGAGTTGCTGAACCCGCTAACGGAGTAGGCTTCTCCTGTAATGCTTCCCAGCGAGTTGATGCCTATCACCAAAGTGCTATCGCTATAACTCGAAGCATTGAAGGTACTAAAAATGGCGCCATTGGCCGTGCGGACAAAGCCGGAAGTTTGTCCGTATTGCGAAACGGTGTAATATCCGGCGACATCCCCGGCCGGGTCCATCGCCACAACAAAGGTTCCGTACCCCTTGGTTGAAACCGATCCGGGAACGTCGAAGGTGGTGATGGTCCCATTGGCTGCGCGTATGTAGCCATGATGCACAGTGTTCGCGTCGATGTAGGTTCCCGCCACATCCCCAGCCGTATCAATCCCGATGACAGTGGTTCCCTGAAGCGCACCCGTGCCTGCGGCTGGAACCTCGAAGGTTGTGAATGAGCTGGTTCCCTGAGGCAGGGCGGGCGTGGCTAACACGAGTAGCAGGCATACAAACAGAAAGCCTGACCGCAAAGAGTGATTCCTCATTAGAGTTTCCTCACAAAAAAACGCGCTGCATCAGAGTTCGCAAACGCCCCAGAGCTCACACCACTCTCAATTGACCGATTGGTTGACTATGTTGAAGTTTAACAGAATGGATGATTCCGCAAGGATTGAGATACTCTTTTCATGCCCCATCAACAATTTGGTCGCGCCGATGGGGCGATGGGGGCGGGATTGGGAGAGATTTACCAGTCTCAGGAATCCGAATGCGAGACACCTGCACCCGCGCTGAGCAGGCAGCAGGCGCGCGCCTGGGCGCTTGAGGCCGGCTTTGCGGAGGCGGGGCTGGTGGCGCTCCCTCATGCGCAGGAGGCGCGGGATGCGGCGCGGTTTGAGGAGTGGGTGCGGGCTGGCCACGCCGGTACGATGCAATACCTCAAGCGAATCGGCGAAGAAGGCCAACTGCTGCGATCGCGGGCCGGAGTTCCATTCCCCTGGGCGCGGTCGGCCATTGTTTGCTTTGCCGGCTACCACAGCGCGCAGCCGCGTTCGACCGATCCTGCCGCCGAGGGCGCGGGATGGATTGCGCGCTACGCGTGGAGCAGCAAGACAGATGCCGGCGGAGCGCGGCGGCCCAGCGATTATCACAAAGTGCTAAAAAAACGCCTCAATGCGCTCGAAGCCCGCATTCGGGAAGCGCTGCGGCCTGAGGAGTTGGGCGCGTTTGAAACACGGGGTTACGTCGATACCGGGCCAGTGGTCGAGCGCGCGCTGGCCACGGCAGCCGGCCTCGGCTGGACCGGAAAGAACACCTGCCTGATCCATCCCAAGCTGGGGTCGTATGGCTTTTAGGCGGTTCTTCTCACCTCATTGGAAGTCCATTGCGAGAAAGCGCCCCCGGCGCTGCCCGACCGCTGTGGAAGCTGCCGCCGCTGCCTGGACGCCTGCCCCACCGGCGCGCTCATTGCCCCCTACCGGATGGATGCGGCGAAGTGTATCTCTTACCTCACCATCGAGCATCGCGGGCCAATTTCACAGGAGTTGATGCAAGGAATGGGACGGCAGGTCTTCGGCTGCGACATCTGCCAGGATGTGTGTCCGTGGAACCGGAAATCGCCCGTCAGCGTAGACCCCGAGTTGGAAGCACGGCCGGAGTTGGTGAATCCGGCGCTGGATTGGCTGGCCGAACTTGCCGAGCCGGACTTCGAGCGGCTCTTCAACGGCTCGCCGGTCAGGCGCGCGGGTTTCCTGGGATTCGAGCGCAATCTGGCCATCGCAATGGGGAACAGCGGGCTGGCGCGGTACACACTGAAGCTCCGTGAGTGGGCCGAGGCTGCCGACGACGGACTGCGAACGGCAGCGCGATGGGCGCTCGGCAAGCTATCCTTATAGTTACACCCATCCGGCTGTCTCGGGCAGTTCTGCTCATGGCGTCCATCCACCGTGAAGATTCATCGCTCCCGCGAGAAAGTAGAGCATGGCTCAGGTCACAAATCCCGGCACACTGAACGAAGCGGCAATCCAAGTTGTCGCCACCATCGATGCACAGGATTCGGCAAGCGGGTCGAAGTGGTACCGCTGGCGCAAAGACGGCAAGGCGCTGGTGACGTACTTGCTGGACAGTGAGGTGCATACCTACGCATTCAGCGTGGCGGCGAACGCCATCCTCTCGTTCATCCCGTTTGTCGTGCTTCTCTATGAACTGGCGCTCAGAGTCTTCAAATCGCCGACCATGGTGAACGTGGTGACGGGTATGGTCAACTACTTTCTTCCCACGCACACGGTAACGGCAAACTGGCTGGCAAACAGCATTGAGGCCGCGGCGGCGATTTCCTCCCGCCATGGCGTGCAGGCCATGTCCCTGATCATGATTCTGGTCTCCTGCACCGGCATCTTCCTGCCCCTTGAGGTTGCGCTGAACCAGGCCTGGGGCGTGACCAAAAGCCGCAATTACCTGATGAACCAGACGCTTGCCTTCGGGCTGGCTCTGCTGATGGTGGCGCTGGCGGTCGCCTGCATGTTCCTGAACGCCGGCGTTCAGGATCTTCTCGGCGTCGTCTTCTTTCATCATATCGACAACTTCGTCTTCAAGAGCTTGAGCTATGCCTGGATGGCCGTAACCACCGGCGTTGCGTCGATCGTCTTCTTCTTTTGCATTTATTGGATACTGCCCAATCGCAAGGTCCCCTGGCGGCCGGTTTTGCGCACCTCGATCTATACCGGGATTGTGTGGCTTGGCGCCAAACTCATCTTCGTGGCCGTGCTGCCGTACCTTGACCTGGAGGCGCTCTACGGGCCTTTTTATGTGTCGGTCGGCCTATTGTTCTGGGCCTATGCCTCCGGGCTGATCCTTTTTGCCGGGGCGCAGTTCAGCGTGGCCCGGCTGGGAGACCGAAAGTGCTAGGCGTCTCGGCATAAAGTGCTAGGGCCTTTTCGCGTATTAAGGGCATATAATCGGGCCTAACATTCTGAGGGCTTCCGGATAGCCCTTAAAGATCGTCTCCGCATCTTCCGATAAATGCTGTAGACGAGTGTTACCGGGGCAAACGCCTCCTTGAGGGCTTCATAGCCCAAGGCCTCAAGGGGTTCAATGTTCATGCTACCTAAGAACGCGCGCTTCCGGCGGGGGAGTCAGCAGATTGCCGGATTCAGGAATGACCGGAATGAGCAATCGCGCTGAAGCCAATCTCACGGCGTTGATCGAGAGCACCGAAGACCAGATCTGGGCGGTGGACCTGGACTTCGCGTTGCTTACATTCAACCGGGCAACGCAGCGAAGTGTTGAGCGCAATTACGGCGTCCAGGCCGCGGTCGGTATGCGCCACACCGACTTGCTGCCGCCGGAAAGGGCCGCAATCTGGCCGCCCCTCTTTGAACGCGCGTTATCGGAGGGCCCCTTTCGAACCGAACTTCCTTTCCCCAACGGCCGGACCCTTGAGATGTCTTTCAACCCCATCGTTGTGGATGGGAAAACGACGGGTATTTCCGTCTTTGGCAAAGACATCACGGAGAGGAAAAAGGCAGAAACCGCGCTCAACGAAGCCGAGAAGAAGTTTCGGGCCATCTTCGATGAGGCGCTCGAAGGAATGTTTCAAACCTCCCCGGAAGGCAGGCTGATCAGTGCGAATCCCGCCTTGGCCAGGATGCTTGGCTACGATTCGCCCCAGGAACTGATCTCTCTGGCCGGAAATGTGGCCCAGGATGTGTGGGTGGACCCCAACGAACGCGCAATGATGTTGCGCCAGACGGAAGAGAGCGGCGCCGCGCGGAATTTCGAGTGCCGGTTGAAGCGCAAGAACAAAACCATCGTCTGGGCATCGCTGAACGCGCGCAGGGTCTGCGGGGCCGATGGACGGCTGCTCTACCTCGAAGGCTTCATTGAAGACATCGCCGAACGCAAGCGGGCAGTGCAGGCGCTGGCTGAAAGCGAGGTCCGCTTTAGAACCTTCTTCGAGGAAAGCCGGTCCGTGATGCTGCTCCTGGAAGCGGCCAGCGGAGAGATCGTGGCCGCCAACCGGGCCGCCTCGGCTTTTTACGGCTATCCCCAGGAACAGTTGGTTGGCATGTACACAAGCCAAATCAACACACCGCCGCCCGAGGAGCTTGCCCTCGACCGTCTGAGCGCGCTCAACAAGGAACGTGGCTTCTTCACTTACCGCAATCGGCTCGCATCCGGTGAGGAGCGCGATGTCGAGGTCTATTCCTCGCCATTCGTTGTGAACGGCAAACCGCTGCTCTTCGCCATCGTCCATGACATCACCGAACGCAAGCGGGCGGAGGCAGCGCTGCGAGCGAGTGAAGAAATTCTTAGGGAGTCGCAGAGCATTGCCGGCCTCGGAAGCTATGTTCTCGACATCCGCACCGGTGTTTGGAGCGGCACCGAGGTTCTGGATGCGATCTTCGGAATCGGCAAGGAATATGGTCGCACCATTGAGGGATGGACCGGCCTGATCCATCCCGGCGACCAGGCCATGATGGCAGCCTATTTTACCGGCGAAGTTGTGGCATTGGGCAAACCCTTCGACAAGGAGTACCGCATCGTACGCCAGGCCGACAGGTCCGTGCGTTGGGTCCATGGCCTGGGGCGTCTGGATTTCGATGCCCAGGGCAAGCCTGTGAGGATGCGCGGCACCATCAAGGACATTACCGAGCACAAGCAAGCGGAGAAGCGTCTGCGCGACAGCGAAGAGCGCTACCGCGCAACCTTCGAGCAGGCCGCGGTGGGTATCGCCCATGCCACCTTCGAAGGCAGGTTGCTGAGGTGTAACGCCCGTTTCGCCGAGATTGTCGGCTACCCCCAGGAGGAAGTCCCCGGCTTGACCCTCCAGCAGATCACGGCTCCGGAGGATATCGAGGCGACTCTGCGCACGTTGCGCAAAATGTCGCTCGAAGCGATCGAAAACGCCGCGTGGGAGAAACGCTACGTCCGCAAAGACGGCAGCCTCATCTGGGTAAAGGTAACGGTCTCCGCTCAGCGCGATGCCGAGGGGCGGGTCATGCACTCCATTGCCGTGGTCGAAGACATCGGCGCACGCAAGGCCGCCGAGGAGCGGCTTGCCGCCACTCAGGAAGCGCTGCGCAAAAGTGAAGAGCGCCACCGCATCGCATTCCAGACCAGTTCCAATGCAGTCGCCATCGTCCGCCTGGACGATGGGATGTATCTCGACGCCAACCAGGCGTTCCTTGAAACTACGGGCTTCGATAGCGGCGAAGTGATTGGGCGAACCGCTCGCGATCTCAATATCTATGCCGGCCAGGACGACTTCCAGGACATTGCCGAATCCCTGCGCAAAAACTCTGTCTTCCGCGGCGAAATCCAGATCAGAAAAAGAAACGGGGATTTCGTCTGGGGCCTCATGGCGGCTTCCGTGTTTCAGCACGACGGTGTCGCCTGCGCTCTCACCGTAACCCAGGACATCACCGGCTCCAAGGCCGCCGTCGAGCGCCTTGCCTCGGCGCAGGAAGCTCTCCGTGTCAGCGAGGAGCGCTATCGCACCGCATTCCAGACCAGCCTGGATGGCATCGATATCGATCGCTTGAGCGACGGAACCTATATCGAATGCAACAAGGCCTTCCTCGACATCACTGGATACGAGCGCGAAGAGGTCATTGGGCGGACCGCGCAGGAGCTTCGCATCTGGGCCGACGATCGCAACCGCCATAAGCTGGTGGAAATCCTTCGCCAGAACGCAAGCTGCCGGGATTTGGAGGTCCAATTCAGAAAAAAAAGCGGCGAGGTGTTCTGGGTGCTGATCTCGGCTTCCCTGATGGATCTCGACGGCGTTCCCTGCGTCCTCAGCATGACCCGCGACATCTCCAATGCCAAGGCGGCCGAAGACAAGATCAGGAATCTCGCCTTCTACGACTCATTGACTGGCCTGCCCAACCGCCGCCTGCTGTTGGAGCGCCTGCGCCAGTCCCTCACCGACAGCGCCTCCGATCTTCGCATGCAGGCGCTCTTGCTCGTCGATCTTGACAATTTCAAAACTCTGAACGAAACCCTCGGCCATCAAACCGGCGACTTGCTCCTCCAGGAAGCCGCGCAGCGTCTTCTCGCCTGCATCGGAGATGGCGGTACCGTGGCGCGATTGGGTGGCGATGAGTTTTTGATTATGCTCGAAGAACGAAGCGCAACGGCCGAAGAGGCCGCTGCCATGGCCAGGGAGACGGCCGAAATGTTGATCGCCGACCTCAGCCAGCCCTACCTCCTCGCAGGCCACGCCTGCCGCAGCACTGCCAGCATTGGGGTCACCGTTTTCGGGGATAATCCGGACAATGTGGATGAAATCCTGCAAAAAGCCGATATTGCCCTGGATCAAGCCAAGATGGCGGGCCGCAACGCCCTCCGATTCTTTGTTCCCGCGTTGCAGGAGGCCGTCAATGCCCGCGCCGCTCTCGACGTCGACCTGCGACAGGCGATCAGATCCAACCAGTTTGAACTCTACTTCCAGCCTCAGGTCAATCGCAATCGCTTGATTGGCGCCGAGGCCCTGATTCGATGGAATCATCCCAAACGCGGGCTGTTGTACCCCGGCGCATTTATTCCCCAGGCCGAGGAAAACGGGCTGATCCTGCCTTTGGGAGATTTGGTTCTGGATGCCGCCTGCGTGCAGATTGCCGCATGGAAAGACCGGCTCGAACAAGCGCAGATCGCCATCGCCGTCAACATCAGCGCCCGGCAATTCCGTCAGCCGGGCTTCGTCGAAGACGTCCTGGCCGCTCTCGATCGCGCCGGAGCCAACCCCCGGAATCTCGAACTGGAACTCACCGAGAGCATTCTGGTGGACGATATCGAAGACATCATCTCCAAAATGAGCATCCTCAAATCCCATGGCCTGAAATTCTCCCTCGACGATTTTGGCACCGGCTACTCCTCCCTGGCTTATCTCAAACGCCTCCCACTCGACCAGTTGAAGATCGATCGCTCCTTTGTCAAGGACATCCTGGTCGATGCAAGCAGCGGCGCCATCGCGCAAACCATCCTCTCCCTCAGCAGGGCCATGGGATTGCCGGTGATCGCCGAAGGCGTTGAAACCGACGAGCAGCGTGTCTACCTCGCCCGTCTCGGCTGCCATTCCTTCCAGGGCTACCTTTTCAGCCACCCGCTCCCGGTGCGGGAGTTTGAGAGCCGGTGGCTAGCCTCCTTAAGTGGCGCGGGCCTCGCCGTCCACTAGCCGTGCGTCCTTGCGGAAAAAATATTCTGCGCTCCAATCGATTCACAGTCCAAGTGTATGTTCAAATCGCTTGTTCGGCCTTTTCCCGCGAGGTGGCCTCGGTCTCGACGCCCCAAGAAACTTCACCGAGGGTGCGCCCGGTCGCTCGCACTTGGGGACCGGGGATTCCACCGGCCTCAACAGGCCAGAGCCTAAATTCCGAAAGATCCTGTAAAATGCCCTTCCGTCTAGGAAAGATGCCGTTCCCGCTCACGGTCCTACGGCATGGCAGGACATCAACTACCCGCTGAGAATCTTTGCCGCACCGCAGGTGCCATGGGTTTGCCGAAAATTACCCGCCCTCGGCGCACAATGGGAATAGATGGCAAGAGCGGAGAGGCCGCCGAGCACCCCATCGAGCGATCTTGGCTCGATGGGGTGCTCAATCCGCCGCTATTGCCCACAGCCTCCCGTTACCATTTAATTAATACCCTATTTTTATTTATTTTCAAATCCTTGCAGGTAATTAATTCGATAACAGCCGTCGAGCATATCCGCTCCGAGCGTATCTGACGGCGTGACCATCCAATCGAATCCATCGCAGCAGCCGAATGCCCAGGGAACGATGAGAGGTGAACACCCTTCAATGTCGGTAAGACCGATCGCCCGCCAGGAGGAACCGTCGACGCTCCCAGCGCTGTTTTTGGGGCGATATAATGGGGTGTGACTCTGCTTATCGCCATGGCCCAAAGGTCAGTATTCACCGGCCTTCGAGTGATTCACGCACTGAGGTCGGCCTCTGCATGAAGAACGAAGAACTCATCCTCGTCACCGGAGCAACCGGCTTTCTGGGTGTGCGGCTGGTGCGCGAACTGCTTGAGCGCCAACCGCAGGCCACGCTTGCGCTGCTCATCCGCGACAGACCCGGCCAATCGGGCCAGCAACGCGCGGATTTGTTCGTGCCTCCAGCCGAGCGGTCGCGCGTTCAGGTATATTCCGGAGATGTCGGCCAGCCCAACTGCGGCCTGGACACCGCTGCCTATCAGCGCCTTTCCGCGGAGACGACGCGCGTGATCCACTCCGCCGCCACCGTGCGCTTCGATCACACGCTGGACGAAGCCCGCCGCATCAACGTCGAGGGCACACGCGGCGTGCTGGATTTCGCCGCCGGCGCGCGCCAACTGCGCAGCCTCGCCTATGTGGGCACAGCCTACGTGGCCGGCGAGCGCACAGGCCTGGTGCTGGAGAGCGAGCTCGCCGTGGGCCAGACTTACCGCAACACCTATGAACAGAGCAAGGCCGAGGCTGAGGCGCTGGTGCGCTCGCGCCTGGGTTCACTGCCCGGTGTGATTCTGCGGCCCAGCATCATCGTCGGCGATTCCCGCACCGGCGTAACCTCCAGTTTCAAGATGATGTATTGGCCTCTGAAGATCTACTCCCGCAATCTGTGGCGCACCGTGCCGGGCTATCCCGATGCCGTGCTCGACATTGTGCCGGTGGATTTTGTCGCAGCCGCCGTGGCGCGGCTCGCCTTTGACGACGCAGCCCTGGGCAGCACCGTTCATCTCTGCGCCGGACCGCACGGCAGCGCCACCATCCAGCAGATCGCCCAGCGAGCCATGGAGTATTTCCACGTGCGGGAGCCGCGCTACGTCGATCCGAAGTTCTTTTTTGCCGCGGTGCGCCCGCTGCTGTTTCTATTGTTGTGGGGGCCCAAGCGCCGCGTGCTGCGCGATGGCCGCGCTTACCGCGACTACTTCACAATGCGCATGCAGTTTGACACCACCAACGCCGAGCGCCTTCTGGGACCCGTCGGCGTGTGCCCGCCGCCGGTGCTGGACTACCTCGATCGCCTCTTCAACTACTGCGTTGCCAGCGAGTGGGGCCGCAAGCCGGTTCCCGTCGAATGAACATTTTCCGGCGCTATCGGTTCTCGCGCGACCGCACTGTCACCGTGGCGAATCTTGTGGATGAGCTGCTGCGGCAGAACGGCGATTGCGAAGTGAGCGTCGAGGACAACGGGCCGTATCGACTGGCTGAACTACACTCTGAAATCCAGACCTTCGATGCCTTTCTCCGCCGTGTCGTTGCGCTTCGCCCCGGCCAGCCCGTCGCCATCTATCGCAGCAACAACCGGCGGTGCTTTCATTGGTTTCTTGCCATCATCCGCGCCGGGGGCATCGCGGTTCCGCTGAATCCGCAGCTCACGCTCATTGAAGTGCGGCGCATTTTGGCCAACAGCGGCACAGAGATTCTGGTAACAGATCGAGCGGTTTTCGAGCGCAACATCGTCGAGCGCAGTGCGCTCAATGTGCGCACCTGGATACAGGCCGACGATGAGATCGATACGATGGATGGATTCGTGCGCGTTCCCAAAATGGATATCGCCGACCCATTCCCGCCTGCGGCCATCGATCCCGCTGCAACCGTGGCCATATTTCATACCTCCGGCACCAGCGGTTTTCCCAAAGGTGCGGCCCTGTCGAGCCGCGCTCTGCTCGGGGCGCGCTCAACCTCGGTGCTGGCCGGATTATTGCTGGGTCCGAAAGACCTTGCGCTGGTCGCGCTGCCCTGGTCCCACATCATGGCCGTAAGCATTACGCTCTACGGCTTAATGGCCGGCATTCGCGGCTGCTTCCTTGATCGCTTCGATGTCGAGCGCGCGCTGGACCTAGCCGAACGCTTCCGCATTACCGCATTCGTGGGCGTGCCTGCCATGTTTGCCCGGCTGGTCAACAGCAATCCAGATCCGGCGCGGCTCGCAACCGTGCGCGTGTGGCTCTCTGCCAGCGATCAACTCCCGTCTGAAGTTCGACAACGTTTGCGACAGTTCGGCGCGCTGCTCCGCCTGCCGGGCGGCCGGCGCATTCGGCCTGTATTGCTCAACGGCTACGGCATGGTGGAACTCGGCGGCCTGGCCATGATGGGCATCGAGACTTCTCTGTTGCCGGGCAGCGGCGATGTTTGCTTCCCCATGCCGCCCTTTCGCATCCGGGTAGCCGACGAGAACGGCCGGCCCATGCGGCCCGGCGCGGCAGGCGAATGCCAAATCTACCGCCGTGGCCTCGCCCCACACTATTGGAAGGACGACGACAACAGCCAGAGCCTGCTCACCGGCGACGGCTGGCTGCGCACGGGCGACCTGGCCACGCGCAACCGCTTCGGCATGATCCGCCTCGTGGGACGCATGAAAGATGTGATCAAGTCGGGCGGTTACTCGGTTTACGTCCGCGAACTGGAAGAAGCGATCCTAGCCCATCCGGCAGTGGCCCGCGCCGCCGCCTTCGGCCTGCCCCACAAAGAAAAGGGCGAGATTCCGGCTGCCGCGGTCGAGCTGCGCGATGGCTCCTCCACCACCGAAGCCGACTTGCTGGAATGGTGCCGTCAGAACCTCGCACCCTACAAAGCCCCGCGCCGCATCTGGATTCTCGATCCCGGCGGCTTGCCGCAGAATCATACCGGGAAGGTGCTCAGGCAGGCCCTCAAGGAGCGATTTTCAGCGGAAATGCTCTGATACTTGGCGATGCGCGCTATTTTAAAACAGTTTTCCCTTCGAGAAATAGCCCCGGCAAAGATATAATCGCGGCGTTCTCACTGGGATGCGGCCAGACCGAATCAGCGCTTCACGGCCTTCCCTGGACGGTCCCTTACCCTTGACAACGCTTCAGATCGCCTTCCCCGCCGGACTTCCCCTTGAACCCGGCAGAACGTCAACCTCATTGCCTGTCCCCAAGGAGAAAATCATGGACCCCGAATCGACCCAGCAGCCA
>Ga0182016_10003785_pt1 | contig 17078 bp, 16 predicted proteins | sample 712S2MmetaG_FD_120491 | JGI IMG/M metagenome (GOLD analysis project Ga0182016, IMG submission 120491) | Permafrost microbial communities from Stordalen Mire, Sweden - 712S2M metaG | ecosystem: Environmental > Terrestrial > Soil > Wetlands > Permafrost | place: Sweden: Stordalen | collected...
CCGCGCGAGCGCGAGAGCGCCGCGAACGGAAGCAGCCAGAGGATGTACCACGGCAGGGTCCAGCCGAGCGTCAGCAGCAGCGCCAGACTCACGACACCGCACGCCGTCAGCCAGCGCCTGGTCCGCCAGACCCAGATCGAGGAGGCGACGATCACGCCGACGAGCGCCAGGGTCAGCGCGGCGCGCATCTGCGAGGTGTATCCGCCGAAGCCGAGCGCCAGGCCGAGCAGGTTTGGAAGCCCGTCCGGCACCACGAGGTGGTCCTGTTGACCCACGTCCGGCAGGTTCACGCCGAAGGCGAAGATCGTCATCGCAACAGCCGCCGCGAGGCCGATCAGGACGCCGAGCACCACGCGGATCCGCCGAGCCGCGCCGGCGATGACGACCGGGACCAGGACGGCGGCCGAGGCCTTGATCGACACGGCCGCGACGAGCGTGGCGCCGGCGCCGATCTCCATCCACGCCGCCGGCTCGCCCCGCACGAGCGGTCTCGGCATCCCGTCGATCCAGGCCCAGGCGCCTCTGAGTCCCCCGCCCCAACCGCCAGGCCCGTCCGGCGCCGGACGGGCGCGCTTGCCCACGCGCAGCGAGTCGGCCCGCAGGAGCAACCAGAAACCGAGCACGAGCAGGAAGGTCATCAGGAAGTCGTTGTGGTCGCCGCCGAGCCCCCACACGAGCACGATCGGGTTGATGCCGACGATCAGCGCGGCCGCCAGCGCATTGCGCCCGAGCAGCTGGGCGCAGCGATACACAAGCAACACGGTCCCGAGGCTCGCCAGCATCAGCGTCACCTTCATCGCCCAGAAGGAGCCGGCAACGCCGAGCGGCACCAGCGCCATCGTGAAGACCGTGAACAGCGGCCCGTAGGGGCTCAGCAGACCGTGCCAGTTGCTGAGCAGGAAGGTCGGGTCGGCGTGCGGCTCGAGCGCGGGAATCGTCACGTAGGGGTTCAGGTGGTAGACCGCCTCCATGCGCCCGTAGTTGAGGTAGTTGAAGACGTCGCTGAGCGTGAGCGGGGGCGAGAGCAGAAAGATCAGATGCAGCACGACGATCGCCCCCAGGACCCACCGCGCGCGCAGCCGCGGTGCCGCGTAGACGGCGATCAGGTACGCAACCAGCATCGTGGCGATCAGGACGGTGAACAGCACCCGCTCGTCGCGCGCGGTGGGACTGAACCAGTTCGTCAGGAACCCGGTGGGACCCGCGATCCACATCGGGTAGCTGCTGTGTTCGGCCACCGGCACGAGAATCCCGGGATGCGAAGCGGCGAGCGACACCAGCAGCAGGCTGGCGAGAATCATCACCGCGAGCGCGACCGCCGAAGCGGTCCCCGCGAGCGTCAGACGCGCGAGGCCCCGAGCCCGCGGACGGTGCGCCCTGGTGCGACGGTCCCCGGCGCGACCCGACGCTGCGCCGGCCGGCGCTACGGGCTCGGCCGCCGGCGCCGGAGCGGCGACGGCGAAGCGTCCGGTGCGGTGTGTCGCGTCGATCGACATCAGGGTGGAGCGCGATCCGCCGCTGTGCGGCGGATCGTTCGCAGAATATCGGGCGCCGCGTCGCCGGCCGCCGGCGTCGCCTGCGAGCCCGCGCTCCTCGGCTCCACAACCAGCGGAGCCCGCCATGTGGGCGGGCTCCGGGCGCTTCAGGAAACTATGAGTCGCTCAGTCGCTCTAACTACAGGGGGACGACGTTGACCGCCTTCGGTCCCTTGTCGCCGGCCTCGGCGTCAAAGGACACCTTGGCCCCCTCCTGCAGCGAGCGATATCCCTCGCCGACGATCCCGGTGTGATGGACGAAGAGATCCTTGTCGCCGTCATCGGGCGTGATGAAACCGAATCCCTTGTCGTCGCTGAACCACTTGACGGTGCCCGTAGGCATTGCGTTCCTCCACTGTCGGTGTATGTGCTTGCTGCGACGCGGAGGACGCTTGAAAAGCTTCGACCTGCGAGCGCTCGCACTGCCTTCGCCGGCACTCACCGGCGTCTTTCCCGCGTGACGGTAGCACGTCACAGCGCGGGCGCAAGCAATTCCGTTGTCACCTTTGCGCGACCCGCTACGCTCCAGCAATGAGCGAGAAGGTGCACAAGACCGACGAGGAGTGGCGCGCGGAACTTGGACCCGAGCGCTACGAAGTGCTCCGCCGCAAGGCAACCGAGCGTCCGTTCACCGGGGAGCTCAACGCGAACAAGGCTTCCGGCTCCTATCGCTGCGCCGGTTGCGGGACGGAGTTGTTCCGCTCTGAGGCAAAATTTGACTCCGGCACCGGCTGGCCGAGCTTCTGGCAGCCCAGCGCAGCGGACGCCGTCAGCACCGAGGAGGATCGCAGCCTGTTCATGCGCCGCACCGAGGCGCTGTGCTCGACCTGCGAGGGGCACCTCGGCCACGTGTTCGACGATGGCCCCAACCCGACAGGGTTGCGCTACTGCATCAACTCCGCCGCGCTGAGCTTCGAACCTGACGAGTAGTGCCTGCGGCGCCGACCGACGACGCCCCGCGCTTCGTCAGCCTGATTTCTCCGGACTCCCCGCGCGCGACGGTCACCGCCGATGAGGCGCTGAAGGATTGGCGCGTGGACGGCGACCGCGATCTGCGCGTCGCGCTGAACATGATCGCGAGCGTTGACGGGCGGATCGCCGTGAACGGCCGCTCGGGCGCGCTCGGAGGACCCGCCGACCGGGCGCTCTTTCACGCGCTGCGCGCCCGCGCCGACGCGGTCATGGTGGCGGCCGGCACCATGCGCATCGAACGCTACGGGCCGATCATCCGCGACCCAGCGGTCCGCGAGCAACGCGTGCGCGACGGGCTCTCCGCACAGCCGCTCGCCGTCATCGTGTCCCGCCGCCTCGATCTGGACCCGACGCTGCCGCTGCTCGACGACCGCGAGTCGCGCATCGTGGTCGTGACGCCCGCGACCGGCGACCTCCCCGATTGCAGGGCGCGGGTCGACTACGTCCGCACCGCCAGCCTGCGAACCGCGCTCGCCGAGTTGCACGAGGGCTACGACACGCACCTGATCGTCTGCGAGGGCGGGCCCTCGCTGAACGCCTCGCTCGCAGCCGAGTCGCTGATCGATGAGCTGTTTCTCGCGATCTCGCCACAGCTGGTCGGCGATACGCCGGGCGGCGGCGCGCTGCTGAACGGCGACGCACCGGCGAAGCCGCTGGCGCTCGAGTTGCGCATGCTGCTCGCGCACGACAGCGAGCTCTACGCCCGCTACGTGTCGAAGGGCTGAGCGACCGGCGCAGCGCCGGTCTCGTGGGCACCGGCTTCGCCGATCTCGCGGTTGAGCACCTCAAGCAGCTCGGCCGCCAGTGCCCCCCCGTCGGCGGCGACGCGCGGCGTCGCGCTGACGGTCACGACCATCTCGCTGCCGTCGAGCTCCTCGAGCGTGACGCTCGGGTGGCGGCGGACCGCCACCGTCAGGGCCGACTCGATGCTGCGCTGCAGCTCGATCGGCGTGACCCCCGAGCGCAGCCGCACGGTGAGGCTGACGGCCTCCGGTTCGCGCAGCGGGCTGATTGACACGGCGAGGACGACGCTGTTGGGCACCAGCACCGGATCGTCGCCCGAGTTGACGGTCGTGTAGAGCAGGCCGAGCGACGACACGACCCCCTCGACCCTGCCGGCGAGCGGCCCGCCCTGCAGGCGAACGCGGTCGCCCACGCGAAACGGCCTCGCGCTCAGGAGCACGATGCCCGCGATCAGGTTGCCGAGCGTCTGCTGCGCGGCGAGGCCGAAGACGACCGCCGAGAACGAGGCGCCGATCGCGATCGCCGTCAACCCCACCCCGGCGATCGTGAGTGCGACGATGATCGCCGCGAGCATCGCCACGAGGCGGATCACGAAGCCGGCCGTGCCTGTGCTCGCCTCGTCCAGCCGCCGGAACAGGAAGGGCTCGAGGCCGCGCACGAAATCGCGCGCGAGCGCCCAGCCGACGATCACGAGCAGCAGGACCACGACGACCTGCACCGCGGCCGTGGCGGACCGGCAACTCGAGCCGTTCGCACCGTGCGCACACGACGCGGCCAGCCCGAACAGCTCCTCGCGGTAATCCCAAACAAGGATCACGCCGGCGAACAACGGCGCCAACACCAGCAGCTGAATCCGTGCGCGCCGCACGGCCTGCGGCGAGAGGCCGAGAGCGGCGCCGAATTCGCGCAGCCGGTCGCCCCGGCGCTCGGGCGTCGGCGGTGCCGCTGGCTGCTCGTCGCTCGGTTGTGACAAAGCCGTGAAGCCGCTGAGCGGAGCAGAACCGCCTGCTACCGTGCGGAAAACGACCATAGCAACGTATCGCTGGGCGGGCACCGAAGATCCGCCGCAAGAAAGAGAGGAAAGCCTCATGTCATATGTCGATCTGCACCTCCACCTGCTTCCCGGCGTGGACGACGGAGCAGCCGACGATGCCGCGGCGCTCGCGCACGCCCGCCGGCTCGCCGCAGAGGGCGTCCGCGACGTCACCGTCACCCCGCACGTCAACCGCCACTGGCCGCTCGAGATCGCGACGATCCCGGAGCGGGTCGCCAGACTCGCGCTGTTGCTCGCAGAGCACTCGATCGGCGTTCGCGTGCGTCCCGGCGGCGAACTGGACGCACGCTACGCGCGCGAGTGCAGCGACGCCGAGCTCGACCTGATCGCCCAGGGACCCGCCGGCAGCCGCTGGCTGCTGCTGGAGGCACCGTTCCGCGGTCTCGACGCGGCCTTCGCAGCCGATTACGACGCGCTTCGCTGCCGCGGCTTCGGCGCCGTGATCGCCCACCCCGAGCGCGCGGCGGGAGCCGCCACGCCCGCCGGTGCAGAGGCGCTGCGGCGCCTGCTCGCGACCGGGGCGCTCGCGCAGGTGAACGTGTGCTCGCTGCTCGGCAATAACGGGCTCCAAGTGCAGGAGTCGGCCGTCAGCATGCTGCGCGCCGGCCTCGCCTACGTGATCGCCTCCGACGGCCACCCCGGGACGCGCGATCACACGCTCGCGCTCGGCTTCGTACTCGCCCAGCGGGCGGGCGCCTCGTCGGTCCAGGCGTGGCGGCTGACCCAGGCCAATCCGCGTTTCCTTCTGATGCACGGCATCCCGCAGGCGCCCTCGCCGGAGACCATCGCAGCTCTCGAGCTCGCACTCGACTGACCGCGGCCGGGGCTGCTGTGCGGCCGCGCGCAAACCCCAGGCGCTCCGCAGGCAGGCAGCCTACGCCCCGGGCTCAGTTGCTTCGAGCCCAGGGCGCCGGCTGAGAGAAGCCCTCGTGCGCGACCCGCGGGGTCAACCTGTTCGAGAGCTTGCTGCGAGCTGGTCAGACTCGCACGCGCATCACAGCAGCGCCGCCGCCGGGCGAGGTGAAGATCCTGATAGCGCGCCCGCGCGTTCACCGGCTGGTCACAGAAAGTGACGTTTTGCAGCCGAATCTTAGGTGCATGACAACGACACAGAACGAGCGGTCCGCTGGCGCGGGCACCCGTGTGGATCTCCACTGCCACTCGAGCGCCTCCGCCGTATCTCGCCTGGGCGTGCAGCGTGCGCTCGGGCTGCCCGAATGCGCAACCCCGCCGGCCGAGGTCTATGAGCTCGCGAAGCGGCGGGGAATGGACTTCGTGACGATCACCGACCACGACACCATCGACGGCGCGCTCGAGCTGGCCGAGTTCCCGGACGCCTTCATCTCCGAGGAGCTGACGGCGAACTTTCGCGGCGAGCCCCAGGCGGTGCACGTCCTCTGCTACGGGATCACGCCGGGCGACCACGAATGGCTCGCAGCCAACGCCGGCGACGTCGAGGAGTGCGCCGCCTACCTTGACGCCCGCGGCATCGTCAGCGCCCTCGCCCACCCGTTCTACTCCGTCGCGGCGCCGCTGGGCAGCCGCCACCGCCGCCGGCTCGCCGAGCTGTTCCCGATCTGGGAGACCCGCAACGGCTCGCGCGCCCGCGAGTTGAACATGCCCGCGGCCATCTACGTCGAGACCCAGGGCGGCATCGGGATCGCCGGCAGCGACGACCACGCCGGCATCGACATCGGCCGTACTTTCACAACGGCCCCGCCGGCCGCCTCCCCGGCCGAATTCCTGGCGCACCTGCGCGCCGGCCGCGTCGCCCCGGGCGGCGAGCAGGGCAGCGCCGAGAAGTGGGCCCATGCGGCGATGGCGTTGGCGGTGCGCGCGCTGGGCCGCGGCGGCGAGCAGGCGCGGCCGGATCCGGCGCGCGTCCTTGCGATCGCGGAGCGCGTGCTGCGCGAAGGAGACCGTCGCGAGGGGGCCGGCGGGGGCAATCTCGCGCCGTCCGACGCCCGCGCTCTGTTGCGAGCCTGGCTGCGATCGGTCGGCCTCGACGCCCTCTCGGAGGCCGACCTGGTCGCCTACATGCAGGATGACCGCTTCGCCCATGCCGACCTCCACCGCCGCGCCATCCGCGCTCACGAGCGCAGTCTGCGCGACGCGGTCGCGACCGTCATCGACGCCGCCGGGCGCGGCGAGTTCGCCGAGATCGGGGCCGCGCTGTTCACGGCCGCAATCCCGGCGATCCCCTACGCGCCGGCCGCTGCCTTCATCGCCCGCGAGCGCGCCAAGCTCGCCGTCCGCGACGGCGAGCTCCCGCGCATCGCGATAGTGGCGGACGGCATCGGCGCGATGCATGGCGTCACCCGCACGATCGAGGAGATCCGCGAGCGCGGCGTCGATGGCTTCACGATCGAGGTGATCGGCACCGACCGCAACGTCGACCGGCGCCTGGCAGCCGTGGCCGACGTCGAGATCCCGCACTACCCGGGGATGGACATCGGCGTGCCGAGTCTCCCGGCGGCCGTGGAGGCGATCGCCAACGGGCGCTACGACCTGATCCATGTCTGCTCACCCGGTCCGAGCGGCGTCGCCGCGTCACTGGTGGCGCGCGCGATGGAGGTCCCCCTGGTCGGCAGCTACCACACGGAACTCGCCGCCTACGCCGGCCTTCGCAGCGGCGACCGCCGGCTCGGGCTGAATGCAGCGCTGGTGGTCGCGGCGTTCTACTCCCAGTGCCGGCTCGTGCTTTCACCAAGCCGGGCCGCCGATGAGGCCCTCGCCGAGCTCGGGATCGGATCCGAGCGCGTTGTGCGCTGGGACCGCGGTGTGGACACCGGCCGCTTTGATCCCACCCTGCGCGACCGCCGCCGGCTCCCGGGCGAGCTGAGCGTGCTGTACGCCGGACGCATCAGCAAGGAGAAGAACATCGACCTGCTGGCGGATGCCTTCGAACTGGCCTACGCGCAGGATCCGCGGCTGCATCTCGTGTTCGCCGGCGGCGGTCCCGAGCAACCGCGCCTGGCGGAGCGCCTCGGCGAGCGCGCGAGCTTCCTGGGCTGGCAGGAGGGCGCATCGCTCGCCGCCACCTACGCGAGCGCCGACGCCTTCTGCTTCCCCAGTGAGACCGACACCTTCGGCCAGGTGGTGCTTGAAGCGCAGGCCTCAGCGATCCCCGTGCTCGCGGTGGACGCCGGCGGCCCGCGCGAGCTGATCGCCGACGGCGTCGACGGCCTGCTGCGTCCCGCGCGCGCGGACGCCCTGGCCGAGGGGCTGCTCCTGCTCGCCGGATCTGCCGCGCTGCGAAGCCGGCTCGGTCGGGCAGCACGGCGCAGCGTCGAGGGCCGCACCTGGGAGCGCTCGCTCGACCGCCTCGCCGCCGGCTATCGCGGCGCCCTTGACGGCGCCCGCAGCGAGGAGCGCGATGCGGCCTGAGCGAACCCTCGCTGTAGCGCTCCACGACATCGAGCCGGCGACGTTCGAACGCGCCGCACTGATTCGCGACTGGCTCGCGGACCTCGGCGTCGACCGGGTCACGCTGCTTGTGATTCCCGCAGCCGACATGCACCCGTTGTCTGACCGTCGACCTGAGGTTGCGACTTGGCTCCTCGACCGCGCCGCGCGCGGCGATGCCATCGCCCAGCACGGCTTCCACCACCTCCAGGCCCGCCAGCCACGCTGGCCGCCCCATCCTCGCCTCGCGGCGGCCCGCGAGTCGCCCGAGTTTCTTGGCCTCGACTCGCGCCAGACCGTCCGCGCCCTCGACGCCGGCCGGCGGATCCTCAAGCTCGCCGGGATCGAGCCGCACGGCTTCATCGCGCCGGCTTACGCCTACACGCCCGCGCTGCGCGAGTCGCTGCGCACACGCTTCGCCTGGTGGGCCGGCGCCTGGGGCCTGCACCCGACGGGCACCGGCGCGCCCGCGCTGCTCTGCGCGCCGCCGTTGCATCTCACCGCCGCCGGCCCGCTGCGGCGCGCGCTTTCGCCGTCGCTGGTGCGTCTGGGAGGCCGCCTCGCCGGTCGCACCCTGCGCATCGACGTGCATCCGCTCGACCTCGCATCCGCCAGTCACATGCTGGCACTGGAGCACGTGATCCGCCGCGCGGGGCCCGGCCGAGCGTGCGTCACCTACGACGATCTGGCGGCCGCGGCTTAGCCAAAGGGCGCGCGAGCGCCCACCCTGCGGGCAATTTAGCGAGAGCCGTTGCACGCAATGACCTACACGCGTGATACAACCCGCCAGCATGCAACTCGATCGTGTCCGCCGGACGGCGCTCGTCGTCGTGGTTGTTGGTGCCGTGGGGGCGATCGCCTCCACCACCGCCGCCACGCCGCTGGCCGCCGACTCCGTCGCAGCGGCGAACGCGAACGGCTCAGCCGTAACCGGACCGTCGGGTGTAACCACGCCCGCCGGCGCCTCAGGAGCCACCGGGCCCAGCTCTCCGGCCGGCACAACCGCAGCCACCGGCACGACGGGAGCGACCGGCACGACCGGTGCCACCGGTGCGACCGGCACGAGCCCGGGCAGCGGCCCGACGGGTTCGACCGGATCGGTGGCTACCACCACGACGACGACGACCACGACCACCGCCACGACGGGCGCGACCGCCGCGACGGGCGCGACGGGAGCGGGCACCCCGGGCAGCGAAACCACCGGGGCGAGCACGACCGGCGGCGGTTCGAAAACGGGCGGCGGCCACGGGTTCACGGCACCGGTGATCGCGGACTCCTCGCCGCAACCACAGAGCGGGGTCGGCGGTGCCGGGCGCTCCGGCAGCGGCGGCTCCACACCGGCTGGAGCGAGCGGTCCCACGGCTCCGTCGCCGGCGCTGTTCGCCGGCACCAACCCGCTTGCAGGAGTGCTGCCTGGATCGTGGGACGACCCGTTCATCGTCAACGGCCGCGCCGACGTGCCGCAGTTCTACGTCGAGAATTTCCACATCCCGCCGTTCCTGCTGGCCATCTACCAGGCGGCCGGCGCGGCGTACGCGATCCCGTGGCAGACGCTGGCGGCGATCAACGAGGTCGAGACCGATTACGGCACGGACCTCGACGTGTCCTCCGCCGGGGCGATCGGCTGGATGCAGTTCTTGCCGAGCACGTGGCGGCGCTACGGCGTCGACGCGAGCGGGTCAGGCCTGCGGGATCCCTACAACGCGGCGGATGCGATCTTCGCTGCCGCGCGCTATCTCGCGGCGGCCGGCGGCACGCACAACCTGCCCCGCGCGATCTTCGCCTACAACCACTCGCACGCCTACGTCGAGTCGGTGATGCTGCGCGCCGAACTGCTGAGCGGAGAGCCAAGCGCGCTGGTCGACTCCGTCAGCCAGCTGGCCGAGGGTGACTTTCCGATCCAGCTCGGCGACCGCGCCAGCTACGGTCCGGCGGCACGCTCGCACACCGCGGGTGCCGCGGCCGTCGCCGGCGCCGCACCGGCACCCGCCGCGGTCGGCGCCGCAACCGCGGGTGCCAAGTCGCCGGCCACGGACATCTTTGCCGCTTCCGGCGCCGCGGCCGTAGCGGTACAGGACGGCACGATCGTCGCGATCGGGCGCAATCGCCAACTTGGCCGCTACGTCGTTCTGCGCAGCGCCTTCGGCGACCGCTTCACCTACGGAAACCTAGCTTCGGTCTCGGCCTGGTACCCGACCCCCAAGGCGCCGCGGCGCAGCGCTGCACTGCTCTCGACGTCCGCTCCCGCCGCACTGGCACCCGGTCCGCGACCCACCGCCCCGGCAACCGCCGGCGCCCAGTCCTCCTCCACCGGGCCGTCTGCGGCGCTGTTCCGCCGCGAGCGCGCGGCCGCGGCGGCCGCGGCCGCGCAATCGACGCCCATCGTGGCAACCATAAACCTCCGGTCGAGGCCCACTGTTGCGACGCTCTTCACGCCCCTCGTGGTGCTTGAGCGCGCCGTCCGCCACGCAACGGTGGAGCGCTCGCGCCGAAGCCTGCTGGCGCGCTACTTCACCGGTGCATTCGGCCTGCGCGCCAGCCAGCTCGGCCTGGAGCGGCTTCGAGTCGGGTCACACGTGCTGGCCGGAACGATCCTCGGACGCCTTGCGCACACCTCGGGCACCCACCGCCCGCATCTGATCTTCAAGCTGCGTCCGGCCGGCACCGCCGAGACGGCGATAAACGCACGGCCGTTCCTCGACGCATGGTCGCAACTCGAGACGCTCGAGCTGCGTCGCGACAGCTTCGACACGCCCTTCTACGGTCCCAACCTGCACGCCACGAGCGTCGGTACCGTGCTGCTGGCCAGCCAGCTGGACATCGAGCGGATCGTGCTGCAGGACACCCGCGTCACGCTTCCGGCCTGCGAGCGCGCCGCGGTCGCCGCAGGGAGCGTGGACCGGCGCGTGCTGGCAGCGCTCGAGGTCCTCGTCCTCCACGGGCTCGACCCGACGGTCAGCGGCGCCTGGTGTGCCACCGGGTCGCACAGGCAGACGGTCGCGGCGATCCTGAAGACCCCCAACGCGATCGCGCTGAGCGCGCTCGACGGAAAATCGGCCGCCACCGCCGCCGGCTTCGCCGCCAAGGCGCTTGCCGGGCTCCGAGGCGTCGCGCGCGCGACGCTGCGCGAGCAGACGGTGCCCGGTCAGCTTGTGATCTCGTTCGCGCCCGCCAAGGCGCCCGAGGCGCTCGCCGCCGCGGCCTCCTACACCGCCGGCTTTGCCCTCTCCTCGACTCGCTGGTCGCAGCTCGACTCCCGCCTGGAGCAGATCCCCGAACCGCGCGTGCCGACCGCCACCTCAGCGGCCGCGCTGCCCGTCGCCTCAAGCCACGCCGCGGCACGTTCCGCCAAGGGCCACTGACGCAGGGCACGCCCGCCGGCCTGTGCCGGCGATGAGCGCTCAGCGCCGCCGCAAGCCGATGCCCTCGAGGATGTGGGCCACCGTTTCGCACGCGTCGACGGCCGCCTCGAGAGACTCGAAGATGTCTCGCCAGCGAATCACGACCATCGGATCGGTTCCGCCCGCGAACAGCGATGCGACGGCGTCGCGGCGCAGGCGGTCACCCTCGTTCTCGAGCCGGTGGATCTCCACCAGATGCGGGGCCAGCCCGTCACCGCTGCGCAGGCAGCCGAGTGCCTTCGCGACCTGATCGGACGCTCCGACCAGGACGTCGGCCAGTTCCACCGCCTGCTCCATCGTCGCCTCCACCGCGTAGAGGCCGAGCGTGTCGGCGACCTGCTCCGCGTGATCGACGATGTCGTCAAGGGCGGTGGCCAGCCGGTGGCCCTCGGCGGCGTCGAACGGCAGCTGCGAGCGTCGTGCGTCGGCGAGCCGGTGGATCACATCGTGGGTGATCCGGTCGCCCTCGTGCTCGCACTGACGCACGTCGCGCGCCAGCGCATCTCGCTCGGGATAATCGGAGATCAGCTCTCGCAGCAGCAGCGTGGTCGCGACCACGTTGCGTCCGGACTCTTCGATGAGCTCCAGCAAGCCTTCGTCCACTCTGCGCCGCAGCAAACCCATGATCAGCTAACACTACGCGTGGCGCGGAAGCGTCGCGGTTCCTTCACGACTTTTTCACCGCTCCATCACAGCATCTTCACCCGCCGCGCGCAACCGCGCGGGACTCTGATTCGTTGATGGACGACCGAGGCGATCACGCCGGGATGATCCGCATCGACGATCTCGAGATCACGCCAGGCGAGGGCCTGGTGCGCGCGGGCGGGCAGGTGCTCACGCTGTCCGTCCGTGAGCTTCAGCTGCTCGTGGCGATGGTCGAGCACGCCGGTGGCATAGTCGGCCGTGAGGAGCTCTGCCACATCGTGTGGGGGCGCGAGCTGCGCATGGGCGACCGCTCGGTGGACGTCTACGTGAGCAAGCTGCGCGCGAAGCTGGAGCAGGCAGTACCGGACCGCATCTACATCCACACGCATCCGAGCTTCGGCTACCGCTTCCAGCCGCAGCCAAAGCTGACGGGCGATCCCGGCGCCGCCGACGCTCACTCCGCCGACGCTCACGCCCCCGGGCCCGCAGACACCTGGCCGCTCGCCGACGCACGCCGGGTCGAATAATGCGATAACCCGGGTCGGCTCGATCCGGGCAACACGTGGAGGCAACCAGATGGCGTTCAGGACTCCGATCGGCAAGGCAGGCGGGCGGACACGCTTCGAGGAGGAGTTGCGCGAGCTGGAGACGCACGCGCTCGGAGGCATTGACATCGTGCTCGATCAACTCGATCGCACGCTCGAAGCGCTGGCGCATCAGGACGTGGAGCTCGCCTCCTTCGTCATCGCCGACGACGACCGAGTGGACGGGCGCTACCTCGAGGTTCATCAGGGGATCCTGTCGCTGCTGGCGCGCCAGGCCCCGGTCGCGGGCGACCTGCGGCTCGTGGCGGCGCTACTGCACGTGATCATGCGCGTCGAGCGGATGGGCGACCAGTGCGTGAACATCTGCAAGCAGCTGCCGTTGTCCGGCCACGAGCCACCGACCCAGCCCGAGATCCTGGCGCTGCTGCTGCGAATGGGCGAAATCGCCCGATCCGAGGTCTCGCAGGCGAAGCGCTCCTTCGCCGACCGCGATGTCGGGCTGGCCGCGGACCTCGTACGCCAGGACCGCGAGGTCAATCAGATCCAGCGCGAGATCTTCCGGCGCTCGATCGAGACCGGCGAGGACATCGACACTCGCGAGTGGGCGATGCACATGACGCTCGTCGCGCGCTGCCTTGAGCGAATCGGCGACAACGCCGTCGATATCGGCGAGCAGACGACCTTTGTGGTCACCGGGCTCTTCCGCGAGTTTCCCGCCGATGCGCAGATCGGCGCGCCGTAGTGCGCCCGCACATCTGTGAACATCTCGTGACCACCGCCACGGCGCCGCCGCCAGCGGCATAGACTTTAGGCAGATGGTTCGCGTTTCCGCGGCGGAGGAAATACTGCCGGCTGACCCGACCGGGCACGCCGGCGCCTCGTTGAGCATGCGCATCGCCGTGCTCGACCGCGACTCCGGCTTCCTTGCCGTGCTCGGTAAGCGCCTCGAGCGAGCCGGGTGGGAATACCGCGTGCTGGCGTCCTCGGTCGCGCCGGAGACGATCGTGCCGATGCGCCTGGGCGCGATCGTGGTCGACCTGGCGGTGATCGGGCCGACATGCTGGGAATGGCTCGAGCGGCTCTGCGCAGCGCTGCCGGAGCTCGGCGTCGTGGTCTGCACCGGCAGCTCGACCGTCGCCCAGCGCGTGCGGGGACTGCGGCTCGGGGCTGATGACTGGCTGACCAAGCCCTGCCATCCCGAGGAGCTGATCGCGCGTGTGGAATCGGTCGTCCGCCGCCGCCGGCGGCTCGAGAGCTCGACCGCCGTCGAGCCGATGCTCGCCGGCGAGGTTGAGATCCAGCGCGACCAGTTCCAGGCTTTCGTCGACGGCGTGAGCATCGACCTGACGCGACGCGAGTTTGAGCTGATCGAGCTGCTCGCCGCCTCTGGCGGCCGCGTGCTCGAACGCGAGTTCATCTACCAGCGCTTGTGGGGCTATGCGATGGTCAGGGGCGACCGCTCTGTCGACGTGTTCGTGCGCAAGCTGCGACAGAAGCTCGAGCGCGTATCGCCGCAGTGGCGCTACATCCACACCCATTTCGGGATCGGCTACCGCTTCGCGGCCGAGCCGGCAGGACTGGCGGGCGCCGGCCCCGCCGCCGCAACGCTCGCGGCAGAGGTGCTCCTTTCAGAGCCCAGCCACGAGCTCGATCTCGCGCGGGCGTAGCAGCGCGATCAGCCGACCGCCCCGAATCGCCGCGATCCCCCCCTTCTTCATCTCGATCCGCGACGAGGTCAGGGCCGCGACGAGCCCGGAAAGGTCGGGCTCGTGCCCGACGAGCAGGAGCGAGCCGCCCGGCCCGATCGCAGCAATCAACTCTGCGGCATCCCGCTCGCCAAAGCCGCCTGAGAGCGGCTCGTACACGACGGGCGTCCCCCCAAACTCGCCGCACGCCAGCCGCGCGGTGTCGAGCGCGCGCACGCGTGGACTGGTGAAGACGTGCTCGAAGCTCACACCCAGACGGGCGAACGCACGACCGGCGGCTCGCGACTGATGCTCGCCGCGCGCCGTCAGATGGCGCTCGAAGTCCGAAACGGCGCCGTGGGGCTCAGCGTCGCCGTGCCGGAGCAGCCAGAGAGTCCCTGCCACAGCTGCGAGCCTATAGCCTGAACTGATGATCTGCGGCTGTATCGACATCGGCTCGAACACCACGCGGCTGCTGGTCGCCGAGCCCGCCGACGGGCGGCTGCGGGAGTTGATGCGCCAGCGCGCCTTCACCCGCATCGCCAAGGGGCTGCGTCGCGACGACACGATTGCGCCCAAGAAGATTGCAGAGGTCGTCGAGGTTGTCGCGACCCAGGTGCGACTCGCACGCGAGCTGGGCACCGAAACGATCCGAGCGGTGGCGACCGCCGCGATCCGCGAAGCGGCAAACCAGCTGGAGTTCACCACCGCGATCGCCGAGCACGCCGGCGTGGAGGTGGAGGTGCTCAGCGACGAGGAAGAGGCACGGCTGGCGTTCGTTGGCGCCACGAGCGCGCTGGACCATCCCCCTGACGGCGATATCGCGGTGATCGACGTGGGCGGCTCCTCGTCCGAGGTCGCAATCGGGACGATCTCCGACGGCGTGCGCGCGTCGAGCTCGTTCCGGATCGGCTCTGGCTTCCTCGCCGACGCCTACCTCCACGGCGACCCTCCCACGATCGAGCAGCTCGCGCAGGTGCGCGCCCATGTCGGCGGCGTGTTCGAGGGATTCGCACTGCCGACGCCCGAGCTTGCGGTCGCGGTGGGCGGCTCCTCAACCTCGCTTCGGCGGCTCGTCGGCGGTGTGCTCGACCACGAGACGCTCGAGCGGGGGCTGCGGATTCTCGCGACCACGCCCAGCGACGAGGTCGCAAGAGCGTTTGAAATGGAGCCCGAGCGGGTGCGCCTGTTGCCCGGCGGCATGCTCGTGCTCGAGGAGATCTCCGACCGGCTCGAGCGCCCGTTGCTGGTCGGCCGCGGCGGGCTCCGCGAGGGTGTGATCCTCGAGATGCTGATCGCCGCTGGATGGACGCCATGAAGCTTTCAGCGCAGCAACCCTACGGCGAGGCTGCAGCGGCGGTCATCTCGGCGAGATCCGAGGCGGTCTTTGCCTGCCGCAGGAAGGACGTGCTCGATCTCGGCGAGATCGAGGGCGTGCACGCGATGCGCGTGGCGACGCGCCGGTTACGAGCCGCGCTGGAGGTCTTCGGTCCGTGTCTTGCCGGTAAGCACCGCGGACGCGCCCTGGCGGAGGTCAAGACGCTCGCCGCAGCGCTGGGTGAACGGCGCGACCGCGACGTGCAGCTCGAGCTGCTGACGCGGCTTGCGGCGGAATGTGGCGAAAGTGAGCGCCGGGCCCTCAGCCTGCTCGCGCGCGAGCTGCGCGGCGAACAGGACGAGGCCAACCGCGATCTGGCAAAGGCGCTCGTGCGCGCCAAGCGGACGGGGCTGCGCCGCCGCCTTGCGAGGCTGGCGAAATGAAGGCCCATCGCGTCGACGGGCTTGAGGCCTCGATGACACTCGCGGAGGCGGCGCGTCGGATCGTGGCGGTGCGCACGGCCGAGCTCTACGCGTTCGTACCGGAGGCACTCGGCGAGAACGCCTCAAGCGCGATGCACGACATGCGCATCGCCGCCAAGCGCCTGCGCTACCTGCTGGAGCTCGTCGGATTCTGCTTCGGCGCCGTCGGCGAGGAGGCGCAGGCGCGCGCACGCTCGCTTCAGGACGTCCTCGGCGAGGTCCACGACTGCGATGTGATGCTCGAGCGAATCGCGGCCAGTCGCCACCGCGAGCCGGATGGCTTCGACGCCCTCACGGCGCGCTTCGAGGCCCGCCGGGCAGACCAATCTGAACGTTTTGCGGCGTTGTGGAGCACGATCGAGGAGTCCGGCCTGCGTGACCGTTTGCTTGCAACAACGTTCTCTTCACCGCAGCAGGCTCCGGTGAGCCGATGATCGGCGTGCGATGAGCGCGACCGACACGCCAGGACTTGCCGCGGATGGCCCGGAGCCGGCCAGGCGCGGGCGGGACGCGGCGGCACCCAGGCGCCGGGATCCGGCGAATTACTTCAACCGCGAGCTCTCGTGGCTTGACTTCAACCTCCGCGTGCTCGAGCTTGCCGAGGACACCTCGGTGCCACTGCTCGAGCGCACCAAGTTCGCCTCGATCTACACCTCGAATCTCGACGAGTTCTTCATGGTTCGAGTCGCCGGTCTGCACGACCAGATCGAAGCCGGTGTCGAGCGTCCGAGCATCGACGGCCGCACGCCGTCGCAGACGCTGTCGGCGCTGCACGAGCGGGTCCTCGAGCACGGCTCTCGCCTCGCCCGCTGCGTCTCGGAGCGCCTGCTCCCCGGCCTGGCAGAGCACGGCATCGTCGTCAGACGCGTCGCCGACCTCGTCGAGAGCGAGCGCGACGCCCTCGCCCTTCACTTTCGCCGCGTGATCTTCCCGGCGCTGACGCCGCTCGCCGTCGGCCCCGGCCAGCCGTTTCCCTATATCTCGAATCTCTCGCTGAGCCTCGGAGTGATCGCCCGCGACCCCGACAGCGGCCACACGACCTTCGCGCGTGTGAAGGTCCCGACCGAGGTCCTGCCCCGCTTCGTCGCGATCACCGACGAGAAGACCTTCGTGCTGCTCGAGGACGTCATCGCCCATCATCTCGACGCCCTCTTCCCGGGCATGGAGATTGCCGACTACGACTACTTCCGCGTCACGCGCGACGCGGACCTCGCGATCTCCGACGACGCGGACGATCTGCTGCTGGCGGTCGAGGAGGAGTTGCGCCGGCGCCGGCTCGGGGAGGTCGTGCG
>Ga0182016_10003787_pt1 | contig 17072 bp, 18 predicted proteins | sample 712S2MmetaG_FD_120491 | JGI IMG/M metagenome (GOLD analysis project Ga0182016, IMG submission 120491) | Permafrost microbial communities from Stordalen Mire, Sweden - 712S2M metaG | ecosystem: Environmental > Terrestrial > Soil > Wetlands > Permafrost | place: Sweden: Stordalen | collected...
ATTCAGCACTCAGTATTCAGCACTCAGTATTAGGATTATGAGACGGTTTTTGCCATGCACCCGTTGATGACTGAATGCTGATAGCTGACGGCTGAATGCTTCTTTCCGATGTTAGACTACGGTTAATCTCTCCCTTCTGGGGACTTCTCGACTATGGCCGAATACATGATCAAGATGGCCGACGAGCGTGGGCGCGTGCTCGAGCAACTGGAGCAGGGCGCCTCCGAGTCGGAGATCCGCGACCGCTTCGCGCAGCAGGGCTTCTTCGTCTATTCGGTCAAATCCAAGGGGCTCTTTTCGTCCGAGCTGCGATTGCCGCAGCGGCGCAAAGTCAAACAGGACCAGTTCGTCATCTTCAACCAGCAGTTCGTTACCCTCATCCATGCCGGTCTCCCCATCGTCCAGTCGTTGGAGCTACTGATCAAGCGTCAGCGCAATGTGTTCTTCCGCTCGGTATTGCAGAACGTGCACGAGCGCGTGCGCGGCGGCGAGTTATTGTCGGACTCGTTCGAGGCGCAGAAAGTTTTCCCTAAGGTTTATACCACCACGCTGCTGGCCGGCGAGAAGAGCGGCAACCTCGAGGAAGTCTTGGGCCGCTACATTGCGTTTCAGCGTTTGGCGGTGAGTTTCCGTAAGAAACTGATCTCCTCGCTGGTTTATCCCGCGCTGCTGGTGGCGGTGCTGGCGGTGATGATGACGTTTCTCATCACCTTCGTGGTCCCGCAGTTCGCGACTCTGTACCGCACGCTCGGATCGGACCTGCCGCCGATGACTTCGGCGATGTTGGCCATCGGGGTCAACGCCAAGCACTATTTCCTGTACGTCGTGATCGTGGTGGTTGCGGGCGCTTTCTTATTTTGGCGCTGGATGAAGAGCGATACCGGTTCCACCCAACTAGACCGTTTCAAGCTGAAAATTCCCTTGCTCGGCGATATCTGGTTAAAGTATCAGGTGGCCGTGTTTTCCCGCATGCTCTCCACGCTTTTATCTGGCGGGCTGTCGCTGGTGCCGTCTCTCGACACCGCGGGAGAATCCATGCAGAGCCGCCTGATGGCGCACGGCATCGATAGCGCGACTCGCGGGGTACGGGAGGGGCAAACCTTAGCGCGTAGTTTGGAAGAGACCAAGGTTTTTCCCGAGATGTCGGTGGAGATGATCGAAGTGGGCGAATCGACGGGAGCGTTGCCGGCCATGCTGAACTCGATCGCCGAGTTCTACGAGGAAGACGTACAGAATGCACTGGCCACGGCAATGGCCCTGATCGAACCGGTCATCCTGATTGTGATGGGCGTGGTGGTGGCGTTTGTCTTGATCTCCCTGTATCTCCCAATCTTTAGTATGGGAGTCGGGGGGATTCATTAAAGGCAGCAGTTAGCAGTTGGCACTTAGCACTTGGTACTTAAAGGAATCGATAATCGCAATGAGCATCGTCCCTCACACTCGATGAGTGCGGGAGTAAGGGTCAGCATTTCGGGGCTAAGTGCCAAATGCTAATTGCTAGAAGGTAGTAATCATGGCAGAGGTAAAAGCAATCTTCGTGGGTGGCGTTGCCACCGACGACGAAGTCGAGCATGGCAAAGACCTGGCGCGGCGCTATCGCTGCGAGTTCATAGACCTGAAGAATTTCCATATCCAGCATGAACTGTTCCGCAAGATCAAAGTGGACTACATGTTCCGCTACAACTTCGTGCCTCTGGAAGAGAAGGCCGATGGGCGGCTGATGGTAGCTATCGCCGACCCCAGCCAGCTGATGATGATCGACGAAATCAGCCTGCTGCTGGGGCGACGCATCGTGACCAAGGTGGCCACGCTTTCGCAGATCGCCGATGTCCTGAAGAAGACGGAACAATCGCAGCGCGTTCTGGAAGAAGCGGGCGAGAACTTCGCGCTCGACGTTATCACCGAAGACGAAAATGCCGATGAGACTATCTCGATCGAGAAGCTGACCGGCGAAACCGACCAGAGCCCCATTATCCGCCTGGTCGACACCACCATCTTCACGGCGCTGCAGCGGCGTGCCAGCGATATTCACATCGAGACGCGCGACGACTCGGTGGTCATCAAGTACCGCATCGACGGCGTTCTGCAGCAGGCGATGCAGCCGATCGCGAAGGAGCACCACTCCACCATCATCTCGCGTATTAAGGTGATGAGTGAGCTTGACATCTCCGAGCGCCGCGTTCCCCAGGACGGACGCTTCCGGGTGCGCTACAACAGCCGCTCCATCGACTTCCGGGTTTCGATTATGCCGTCGATCCACGGCGAAGACGCGGTGCTCCGCGTACTCGACAAAGAGTCGATGAGCGAGAAGTTTCACAAGCTGACGCTCGACGTCGTCGGCTTCGGCGAAGAAGACCTGCGCAAGTTTCGCCGTTACATCAAGGAGCCGTACGGCATGGTGCTGGTGACCGGTCCCACCGGTTCCGGCAAGACGACCACGCTGTACGCAGCGCTGAATGAGATCAAGACCGACGAAGACAAGCTGATCACCATTGAAGATCCAGTGGAATACCAGATCCGTGGCATCACCCAGATTCCGGTCAACGAAAAGAAGGGGCTGACATTTGCTCGCGGACTACGCTCGATCCTGCGTCACGATCCCGACAAGATCATGGTGGGCGAAATTCGCGACACCGAGACGGCGCAGATCGCCATCAACTCCGCGCTTACTGGACACCTCGTATTCACCACCGTGCACGCCAACAACGTGGTCGACGTGCTGGGACGCTTCCTCAACATGGGGGTTGAGGCCTACAACTTCGTTTCGGCATTGAACTGCATCCTGGCGCAACGGCTGGTGCGACTCATCTGCGAATTCTGCAAGAAAGAGGTGCGCTACTCGGACGAAGAGTTAGAGGCCAGCGGCATGGATCCGAAAGAGTGGGCCGACGTCCCGTTCTATGAAGGCGAAGGTTGTATCGAGTGCTCGGGCACCGGCTTCCGCGGAAGAACTGCGATCCACGAACTGCTGGAGCTGACCGACAACGTGCGCGAGATGATTCTGGCCAAGAAGCCCAGCAGCGAAATCCGGCGGACGGCGAAGGAAGAAGGAATGCATTTCCTTCGTGAGTCGGCACTTGATAGAGTTAAGCGTGGCTTGACTACACTGAAAGAGATCAACAAGGTTACGTTCATCGAGACGACAAGGTAAGGCAGCAGTTGGCAATCAGCATTTGGCAGTTAGGGAAGTTCTGATTAAGTCATGACGAAGTCCCTCGGCGGCTGAAGCCGCGATGATTTTGCGCTAGTTACGGACGGCCTGAAGGCCGTCCCCTTCGACAAAGCGGACTTGATCAGAGCCTCCTTAGCCTCTGAGACTTGGGTTTGGTGTAGGCCAATTGCCAATTGCTAAATGCTAAGTGCAGATTCATCCGGATTCTTATGGCAGAAACCCACATTTCGCGTCCCAGGATCGCCTGCGAGGTCAGCGCCGATCGAGTGGTAACGGCGCGGGCCGCGGAAGGAGCGAGGAACCTGGAAGCTGCCGTAACCACGGCGCTGCCTGAAGGCACGCTCACTCCGGGACTGCAGCAGGCCAATGTGAACGCGCGCGAAGCGTTGGTAGCGGTGCTGCGCGATTCGCTGACCACAGTGGCGGGACGGATGCGCGACATTTGTCTGGTGATTCCCGATGCCACCACGCGAGTCATGCTGCTCGACATGGAGACGCTTCCGGAAAAGCCGCAGGACGCCGACGCGGTGGTCCGCTTCCGATTGAAGAAGTCGCTGCCTTTCGATGTGGACCAATCTTCGGTGTCGTTCGATCGCCAGGGTACGGCGAACCCCATGAGGGTGATCGCAGCAGTCACGCCGCGCACTGTTCTGGAAGAGTACGAATCACTGGTGCGTGAAGCAGGGTACAATCCCGGTTCGGTTGTGCCCTCGATGCTGGCCGCGCTCGGCGTAGTGGACGCTTCCAGGCCGACCATGGTCATCAAAGTGGAACACGGGACCACGACCTTCGCCATCGTCGACCATAACCAGTTACTGCTCTATCGCGCCCTGGAAAACGGAGGGACTGCCGTTACCGGCGAATCGCTGGTGGACGACGTGAATACCTCGCTGGTGTACTACGAAGACCGTTACGGAGTAGGTGTCGATCGTGTGCTGGTGGCTGGGGTGCAGTCGGCACAGGTTCTGCAAGAGGCACTGAGTGCCAGCTCGAACATTCGCGTGGAAGAGTTGATTTCCAGCACCATGGCGGGCGGCGCGGCAGCTGGCAATGTGCCCCGGTCCGCTCTGGCTGGAGTCACGGGGGCCCTGGTTTCCTGATGCGTCTGAACATCAATCTCGCCAGTCAGCCCTATGAAGCCGCACGCCGGTACCGCCAACGGATGACGGCGGTGATCGCCGCTCTGGGCCTGGCGGCGGCGGTGCTTCTCGGTTACATCGTTTATCAGCGAGTTCATTCCCGGACCATCCTTCGGCAATTGGCCGAGGTGCAGGGACAAATTGATGGGCTTGACCATGAAGAGGCGCAGGCGCGTGCGATCCTCAATAAGCCGGCGAACCGCGTAGTGGCCGACCAATCGGACTTCCTGAACGAACTGTTTGCGCGTAAAGCGCTTTCCTGGACCCGCATCTTTACCGAGATGGAGAGGATCGTGCCGCCTGAGTTGCACGTCGTCTCCATGAAGCCCGAGTACACCAAGACGAACGACCTGGTACTGCACATGGTGGTGGCGACCGACTCCCGCGATCGCGCTGTGGAACTGGTGCGTCACCTGGAGAAATCCAATCACTTCCGGCAGCCGCAAGTGGTGGCCGAGACCGTGGTTGCCAATACCAGTGCACAAGCGTCTGGGTCGGGCAACATCCAGTTCGACATAGCCGCAGTCTACATTCCCGGAGTGCAGGACGACCAGGCTGCCGACAGCGATGAGAAAGCGGCCGAGAAGGCCAGCCAACCCGAGAAGCCCGCTGTTCCAGCAAAGGCCATGGCTACGCCAACGAAGCATCGGGCAATAGCGCCGAATGCCAATGCCATGGGACCGGCGAACGTGAACGCAGCACAGAATCATCCCATACGGCCTAGCCAGGAGAAGGTGCACTGATGGCCAGCATCCGCGAGACTCGCAAGAAACTGATGCCGGTCGTGGTGGCGCTGGTGGTGCTCGATCTGACGGGTGTGGGATATCTCCTGTCGCCGGCGGGACGCTCGCGGCAGTCTCTACAGCGCGAATACTATCAGATGCGCGATCAACTCTCAGCCAAGCAGCAGGAAGTTCTTCCCACCCGAGGCATGGATCAGAAACTGAAGCAGGCGTCGAAGGACATTGGCAGCTTTTACGATCACCGGCTTCCGGCGCGGTATTCCGCGGTCTCGGACGAACTTGGCAAGATCGCAGCCGATACCGGTGTCCATTACTCGGGAGTGAAGTACGACGAAAAAGACGCTCCCATTGAAGGGCTGCGGAAGTTGAGTATCGAGATCGCGCTCTCCGGCGATTACTTGCAGGAAGTGAAGTTCATCAATGCGCTGGAGCGGGACCCGATGTTTTTCCTGATAGACGGCGTCGCTTTGGGAGAGCAACAGGGCAACGTTCGCCTGCAACTCAAGCTGGAAACTTACTTGCGATCGGGAGCGGTTACGTCGTGAAGCTTGGCACCGAAGACAAGAGGAAGACCATCATCGCGGGAGTGCTGCTGCTGGGCGCCGCGATCCTGGTGGTGCGCGCGTTCTCCGGCGGGGACCAGGACACTGCGGCGGCGGCGCCCAGCACGGTCTCGCAGTCTTCGGCGGCCAGCCCGACAGGTCCGGCCAAGCACGGCAGTGCACAGACTGCTCGCAAGAGTTCCTACCTGCTGCTGGCCCATTCCCTGGATCCAACCTTGCGCTTCGACCTTTTGAAATCCAGTGAGGATGTGACCTACAAAGGTACGGGGCGCGACATCTTTCACTCGCAAGCTGCCGTGGCCGACATCCCAAAGCCCGCGACTCCTGATGTAACGCCTCAAGGACCGGCGCCTCCGCCTCCACCCCCGCCGATCGATTTGAAGTTTTACGGTTTCGCGGGTCCCAAGAACGGCAGTAAACGTATCTTCCTGTTGAAGGGCGAGGACATTTTTCTGGCGAAGGAAGGTGACATTGTGGATCGGCGCTACAAGATCATGCACATCGGGCTCAATTCGGTGGAAGTGCAGGATGTGCTGACCAACAACACGCAAACACTTCCGCTGAGCGCAGGCTAACTGATACGGGTCCTCGCCTAGCGGGGAGCTTTTTCGGCGGCGAACACGGGGTCGAAGCGGCTTTAAGACGGCAGTGAGAAACGAATTTCAGTATGCAGCTGGATGGTAGCAATCGGGTAGAGCACGTGACCGGCGGACCCGGAACCGCATTGGCGCGTCGCCAGCGGGACGGCGGCTATTTGCTGCTGGCTATCCTGCTTATGATGGCGCTGATGATCATCGCCGCTACGATTGTGGCTCCTCGTGTGGTGCAACAGATCAAGCGTGACCGCGAGGAAGAGATGATCCATCGCGGCACCGAGTACGCGCGCGCTATCAAGAAGTATTACAAGAAGTTTGGCCGGTATCCTGCAACCTTGGAGCAACTCGATAACACCAACCAGATCCGTTTCCTTCGCAAGCGCTACAAAGATCCGCTTACCAAGGATGGCAAGTGGAGGCTGCTGAACTACGGAGACATTGCGACTCTGCTGAACACGGCAGCACCAGGCACCCCGGCAGCAGCATTGGCTTCGCAAGCAGGCGGGCTAACTCCGGGCGGGGCCCTGACTACGGGTGCGTCTTCGTCCGGATTGGGCAGCCCTTACTCCAGCTCGCAGCAACAGCAGTCGCAGCCGCCCAACCCATTTTCGAGCAGCTTTGCGGCACCGTCTTCCCAGGGAAATCAAGATCCCAATGTGTTGTATTCTCCCAACTCGAACAGTCAAGCACTCGGCCCCCAGGCAAGCTCGGTTAACAGCGGACAAAGCGAAAGCGGAAGCCAGCAGGGCAACTCACCCTTCGCCCAGAACGCTACCTCTGGCATCAACCAACCCGGTTCAAGCAGTCTTCCGGGCAGCTCGCCTTTTGGGCAAAACACGACTGGCGGCACGCAGACCTTTGGGGGTGGGGCCATCGTGGGCGTCGCCAGCCTGAGCAAAGATCCCACGATTCGCATCTACAACAAGAAGAAGACCTACAACGAGTGGCAGTTCATCTATAACCCGATCATGGACACCTTCCAGAACGTCTTGCTGCGCGGGCCCTACCAGCCCACGACTATTGGCGGAGCCCAGATAGGAACTCCCGCCAGCCAGATGAACGGACCACAAGGCGCCTTCGGCCAGCAGCAGAACGGTTTCGGCCAGCAACAGAATGGTCAGCAGCAAAACGGATTTGGACAGCAGCAGAATGCGCCGCAACCTTCGGGTGGCAACTTTCCGTCACAGCAGAATCAGCAACAATAGAGAGCTGTCGGCCTTCAGCTGTCAGCTATCAGTTTTCACGATCCGCTCTTGCGATGGCCCGTACCATTGCTGCCTTCGACTGCGCGGCGAACCGCTTTTGCAGTATTCGCGCAAACGGTCGACCGACGCGAGACAGGAATTGATGCGGACGCGAAAAAGCCAGCAAGTCGTAGGACACCTCGTCTGACTCACGGTTCCATTCCACCAGGAAGCGTTCCTCGCCAGATTCCGCATGATCGTCAAGCGTTCCGTAGGCGAAGCCAAAACGCTTTACTGGACCATCCTCATCGATGACATAAACGATTCGGCAAGCATTCAGCCAATAGCAACCCATGTGGTGAGCCTGAATAGCTACATTCTTATTGGTGGCGAGCGGAGTATCAGGCCAATAGAGTCGAACCCACCCAAGGTTAAACATCTCCCATTTCTTGACAGCTTCGACGGCTCCCCGCCAAGTGCGCGATCCACTGCCCAGTCTTATTCTGTTGCGATCAACCGTGAATAGAGGAGGGATCAACGCCAAGGTTGCTCCAATTTCGGAGTATGTGAAATTGGATTCAGCCGCCCGAGCAAGAAACTTCCGGATCTTAGTGTCCGACGGTTCAGAGAGCAGTAGCATCGTCTGTAAATTTCCTGTCGCCCCGTAAGAACGATCCACTAGTCACGATCCACCGCCCACTGCTTCGTAAACTCCACCAGCAATTGCAGCCGTTGACGTGCGTGGCCGCTGTCGATGGCATAAGCGGCCAAGGGCACGGCGTCGTTGATGTGGTCGGCGTGTCCGGCGGCGACCAGCGCGGCGGCAGCATTGAGCAGCACGACATCACGCCGGCTGGAGCGCTCGCCCTCAAGAATGGCGCGAATCATGGCTGCGTTTTGCTGGGCATCGCCGCCGGCGATTTCTTCGAGCGGCGCGCGGCGTAAGCCAAAATCCTCGGGCGCGACCTCATACACGTGCACTTGACCGCCGCGGACCTCGGCAATCTTGCTGGGTCCGGTGATGGTGATTTCATCCAGTCCATCGCGTCCGTGGACAACCAGGGCGCGCCGCAGTCCGAGTTCGCTTAACGCTTCGGCCAGCTTCTCGACCAGATCGGCGGAATAGACGCCCACCACTTGCGCCGAAGATTGAGCCGGATTGGTGAGCGGCCCCAGCAGATTGAAGACCGTGCGCAGGCGCAGTTCGCGACGCGCCGGTTGGACATATTTCATCGCCGAATGCAGCGCGGGGGCGAACAGGAAGGCGATGCCGGTATCGCGCAGGCAGGCGGCGATGCGAGCCGGCGGCAGGTCGATGTTGACCCCGAGCGCTTCCATCACGTCGGCCGAACCGCACTTGGAACTGATGCTACGGTTGCCATGTTTGGCAACTCGGACCCCGGCCCCGGCAATCACCAGAGCGGTTGCGGTCGAGATATTGAAGGTGCCGCTGGTGTCGCCGCCGGTGCCGCAGGTATCCACTAACGCATCACGTCCCGTTCCGCTGAGGTCGAGCGCCTCGCCATCCTCGTTTGTCAAAGGTGTGGCCTCCTCGCGGATGGCCTGGGCGAAGCCGACGATTTCCTCAACCGTCTCGCCCTTCATGTGCAACGCGACCAACAAAGCGCCGATCTGCGCGTCGGTAGCCTCGCCGCGCAGAATCTGCGACATGACCTTGCGTGCTTCCTCGCGAGTGAGCGACCCACGATGATTGGCGATCTTGTGCAGGGCGTTGAGGATCATGGGAGTAGAAAGCTATCGACCGTCAGCCGTCAGCTGGTAGCTTAACATTCTGCGGTCCGCATTTGGCCCGCCTCGCACTACAGTTCGGTTTTCGCTGCGACAGAATCTTGCCGGAACGTGCGATATTAGTAATGAGATGTTCAGAACTTCCCGTCGCGTGGTTGCACTTGCGCTCCTATCGTTCACGCTAGCCGCGGTGCCGGTGACGCGCGCTCAATCGCCGCAGCATGCCTATCTCGGCCTGGATCGCAACGACTATCCGGGCGACGCCAATATGTTGACACTGCGCAAGACGTTCGCATTCACTGGATACTGGCTGAACAATCCTCCCGGCGCCAATCGCAACACCTGGCAGGGTAAACGCAAGCCGCTGGAATCCATGGGATACGGCTTCCTGCTGCTGTTTAACGGTCGCGAGTACGCACCGCTTAAAGCTTCGGGAAATGCGGCACGCGTTGGCGCGAGCGATGCGACCAAGGCCCTGTGGTCGGCGCGACAGGAGGGCTTTCCCCACGGTTCGATTCTTTTTCTCGATCAGGAGCAGGGCGGCCGGATGCTGCCCGAGCAACGCGCCTACATTCACGCCTGGGTCGACGGGGTGACCCGCGGCGGTTATGGCGCGGGGATCTATTGTTCGGGAATTGCGTTTCATGAATCGGCCACCGTTTCCATCGTGACCGCCAACGACATTCGCGAGAATGCCGGCAAGCGCGAAATCCATTTCTTCGTCAGCAACGATCTGTGCCTTCCATCGCCAGGGTGCGTTTTTCCCGAGCCACCACCGGGTCCAGCTGGCAGCGGAGTACCGTTCGCCGACGCGTGGCAATTCGCTCAATCGCCGCGACGGCCGGAGATGACCGCAGCCTGCCAACAGACTTACGCGGCGGATGGAAATTGCTATCCCCCAGACATCTCGCCCAGTTCTGGCGTGCATGTCGACGTTGATACGGCAAACTCCGCCAATCCTTCTCACGCCAGGACTCCGTAACCACGGGGGGAAGCCCCCGGGCGGTGCCACAAGAAGGGATTCAACCCGCCGCGTGGCTGTTGCACGCAGACAAGCTGGTGGCGTTTCCAACGGACACAGTTTACGGCTTGGATGCCAACGCGCTGGACGCGAAGGCGGTGGCTCGGATCTTCGCAGCTAGGGGCAGACCGCAAACTGGGTTTTGTTTCGTCTATTCCGAATTCGTCACGACCCTTCTCCGGCGGTCTTTGCACCATGGTACAGTCGTTGCTGCGAGCATCCCTGCCATTCTCCGTCCATTGAACGCCGAGCGTCCCAACTCGCATCAGCCGACATCTTCATCAGGGCTGCTCCGGCAGGTCGGGCTGTTCGACGCCACCATGATCGTGATGGGTGGCATTATTGGCGCCGGCATCTTTATCAATCCCTATGTCGTCGCGCAGCAACTGCACACACCGTTCCTCATTCTGGGGGCGTGGATTGCGGGCGGCGTTGTGGCCATGCTGGGCGCTTTCGTCTATGCGGAGCTGGCGGCGCGACGGCCGCAAGTGGGCGGGCAGTATGCCTATCTGCGCGAGGCGTTCCATCCGGCGGTTGGCTTTCTTTATGGATGGGTGCTGCTGCTGGTGATCCAAACCGGAGGCATGGCCGCGGTCACGGTAACCTTCGCCCGCTATCTGCTGGAACTTACGGGCTGGGCGGCGCCAGAGCGTCTGATTGTCGTCCTCACTATTGCCGCACTGACCATTGTCAATTGCCTCGGCGTGAAGTTGGGCAGCCGGGTGCAAAGCATGCTGATGCTGCTGAAAATTGCCGCCATCGTCGGACTGATAGCCGCGGGCCTGTTCCGGGTGCGTTCGCCGCACCCTTTGTTGCATCCCGTGCTTGATCGTGCACCGTCGCTCGACTTGGTGACCGCGATTGGGGCGGCGATGATTCCGGTGCTGTTTGCCTTCGGCGGATGGCAAACCTCGAATTTCATCGCCGAAGAGGTGAAGGAGCCGCGCAAGAACTTGTCGCGTGCGCTGGTGATGGGTGTGGCAGGAGTGATCGTGCTTTACATTGGGGTGAACTTTGTCTGCGTGCGCACGCTGGGGCCGCAAGGGTTGGCTGACACCAGAGCACCGGCGACTGCGGTGATGCGCATTGCGATGGGTGGTGCCGGTGCGCGTCTGATTGCACTCGGCATTGCGGTGTCGACATTGGGATTTCTGAGCCAGTCGGTATTGACCGCTCCGCGCGTCTACTTCGCCATGGCACGCGATAGGCTGTTCTTTCGCAGCGTAGCCAAAGTGACTGAGCACACACACGTTCCCGTAGTAGCGATTATCCTGCAAAGTGTGTGGACGATTGTGGTGGCGCTCTCGGGACGCTACGAACAGATCTTGAACTATGTTGTGTCGATGGACTTCCTGTTTTTCGGCCTCACCGGAGCGAGCCTGTTCGTGTTTCGCAGCAGGGAAGCCAAGACAACGGACCGCCGGATGCGAGGATACCGCGCGCCTGGCCATCCCTTTACCACTGGAGTGTTCGTGCTGGTGTCATGGCTGGTCGTTATCAATACCATCTACAAGTACCCGAGGAACAGCCTGCTCGGTATGGCGATTTTGGTGTTGGGCCTGCCGGTGTATGCCTTTTGGGCGTCGAAACAAAAAGCGGAGGATGGAAGAGGGTGATGCCATCGCGCACGCACATCGGTTCGCCGTACATGCAGTTCGCCAAGCTGCGTTCGGCAGCGAAGTACAATCTGGCGGCAAGTGGCATCATGAGTTGTCCCCTGGCGGAGCTGCCGGTGAAGCTGGAAGACTTGGAGATCAATGGCCCGACTCTTTACGGCTATGCGCCTTTGAAGGAGCGGCTGGCAAGGATGAATGGCGTCCCGCCGGAGTGCGTGGTGACGGTTGCCGGTACATCGATGGCCAATCATCTGGCGCTGGCGGCAACGCTGGAGCCGGGCGAGGAAGCTCTGGTGGAACATCCGACCTACGAGTTGTTGGTTACGACCTTGCAATATCTCGGGGCAACCGTGCGCTACTTCAAAAGGCGGATGGAGGATGGGTTCCGCGTCGATGAGGAAGAGGTCGAGCGGCAGATGACTCCGCGGACGCGGTTGATTGTTCTCACCAATCTCCATAATCCGACCGGCGCTTACATCGATGAACGGACTATGCGCGCGATCGGCGAGCTGGCCAGGAACCACGGCGCACGCGTGCTGGTGGACGAAGTCTATCTGGAGGCGCTGTACGATCGGCGTCCGCGTCCGGCAATACACCTGGGCGAACACTTTTTGGTGACCAGCAGCTTAACCAAGGCTTATGGCCTGAGTGGACTGCGTTGCGGATGGGTGCTGGCCAATCCGGAATTGACCCGGCGCATGTGGCACATCAACGACCTGTACGGCGTGAATGCCGCATTTCCAGCGGATCTGCTCAGCGTGATCGCGCTCGACAATCTTGACCGTGTGGCGGCCCGTGCGAAGAAACTGCTGGACGCCAACCGCCCGGCCCGGGATGCGTTCCTGCGATCGCGCGACGACCTTGAGTGCTTCCAGCCGGAGTTTGGCACCGTTGCCTTTCCGAGGTTGAAATCCGGGAGCGTGGACGGTCTCGATCGACGGTTGCGGGAGAAGTATGAGACCAGCGTCGTTCCCGGAAGTTACTTCAACATGCCGCGACACTTTCGCCTGGGAATCGGTGGCGATCCCGACATGACACGGGCCGCCTTCGAGCGCCTGGCATTGGCGCTGGATGAGCTGCCGTCATGATGGACGGAAGGGGATGCCGTTTTCGCGGCGATGAGTTGTTTGTATAATGGACGAGACTGGCGCGGAATACGCTGGCACGTGTTGTCCCTTTCTTCTGTGGGGCTATAGCTCAGCTGGGAGAGCGCATCGTTCGCAACGATGAGGTCGCCGGTTCGAGGCCGGCTAGCTCCACCATATTTTCAATCACTTGCGGAACCTGCTCAGGACTCTCAGGCGATTTTGTGTCGTGGTTTGTGTCGTAACCCCCTGGTTTGCCCCCTAAATTCGCCAAGTCCGCCCGCCGTGTCGAGAGCGAATCGAGGGCCGTGCGCTTCGCCTGAATGCGGACATGCGAGTAATGCTGGAGCATCTTGGGTGAGACGTGACCGGCAATCGCCATCACTGTGCTGTCACTCGCTTGGGACTCGGCAAGCTCGGTGATTGCATGGTGACGAAGATCGTGGAACCTCAGTCCCGCAAGAGGGCTTTTGAGATTGCTTATGACCGCGCTGCATTCGCGGTTGCTGCAAGTCTCCGAGGGGCATTGGAGCTTGCCACAATCGGGACACTGAACCGCTCTCGTCAGGTTGCGCCATGCCGTGCGCCAGCTTGCCTGTGGGCGCGTAGCGTCGAAATGCGAGGCTTCGCACGCGGGGAACACATAATCCCCAGGCCGCACCTCTCCAAGCCCTCGTGCGCGCCCGTAAAGCGAAAGAACGGCATTCCACGCATCAGTGTTAAGCGGAATCACACGTTCGCCAGCCTCCGTCTTGCTCTTGCGAATGGTGAGCGTTTTTTCCATGAGGTCAATATCGCGCCAGCACAATTGCTTGATCTCGCAGCCTCGCATTGTGGTGTTTAAAGCGAGAGATGCAGCCCAAGCCGCGTTCTGCCACTCGGGGCGAGAGGCTGCGACTTTCAGCAGACGGAGTTTCTCATCGTATCCGAGTGCTCGCCCGATACTCTGATGAACAGGAAGGGGCCGAATCTCGTCAGCAAACAGGTGCCAGCGCTTCGCCTTTTTCAGAACGCCGCGGATGATGTCTAATTCGCGGTTCACCGTGGCGTTGGCGATTCCAGCGGCTTTGCGCTCACGTACGAAGGCCAGAACCGTATCCGCCGTGACTTGGGACACCCGCATTTCTCCGAACGTCCGATTCACGACCTTCGCCCGCTCTCGTTCCGTCCGAATGCTCAGAGGCGCGAGATGAGGGCTACGATCTTGCAAGAATTGCTCGGCAGCCTCGCGGAACGTCAGCCGCGCAAATTCCTGCTTTGTCGGAGAGAGCTTGCCTGCCTTTGCATCCGCGATGAGGTCTTTCTCTTTGGCCTGCGCCTCGCGCCAGTCGCTAGTCTCCAGCGATTGCCGGAACCGCTGGCCGTCTACGAAGAAGTGTGTGTGCCACGTCTTACCGCGTTTTACGAGTGCCATCTTCCCCACCTTTCCTGTTGTCGTTCCACCATTTCAATTTCGCCCTCTTCTTCGCTTCGTTCGCGCACGTCTGGCTGCAATACTTCTCACGTAGATCGCTCGCAAAAAAGAACGGGGATTCGCAGCCGTGCCCAAAATTCGCACACCTCCGCAGCCTCGCAGCGGGAATTGAAGCAATCTCAAGGGCTGCATATGTAAGGAGCTTTTGCGTGCAGAATGTAATTCGTCCCTTATCAAAACTGAAGTGATCGCCGTCGAGGGGCAGGTAAAACGGCTGATTCAGCTTCGCCGCGCTCGAAGCGACCTTCCATGCAATGTGAAGGTTCTGTCTCGCTGCCTTCCATTCGCTGATCGAAAACTTGAATGATGCGTCCTGGCCGAAGGGAATCGTAAGCGGACCAAACTTCTCTGTGAAGGCCAAGGCCGCATTTGCGTAACTGCGCTTGCCGACGTGGGTAGCGTTCAACAATTCAAGTGCAATTGCGCGCGGCTCATCGATCCGATGCACCACCGCCGCAGGGGCCCACTCGCCAGTGATGTCGTCTCCCTCTAGCAAGACATTCCGAGTACCGGTTTGGAGTTCAATACCGATTTTTTCGAATCTGCGTTCTAGACTATTGTTCACAGACAATATTCTAGGCATACTACTCCTAGAACCGCAACAGAAATCGGAGGTGTGAAATGCAAAACGGCAAGACACTCAGCGTTCGGGAGGCTGCCGCAGAACTACGAGTAGGTGTCACACAGGTTTACACCCTCTTGTGGGATGGGAGACTGCGTGCCCAAAAGATCGATGGTCAGTGGCGAATCTCTAAAGATTCCGTGCAAGAACGCCTCAGAGAGAAAGGGCTGGCGCAATGACCGAACGGCTTTTGACCTTGATCGAAGTGTCGGATTTGCTTCGAGTCAGCCCGCACACCATTAGGGCATGGGTACGTAAGGGGAGACTTCGCCCCGTCCGAATTTGCCGACGCCTGCTATTTGACCCTGCCGAGGTGTCGCGCTTCCTGGCGGACGCGAAGATCGAGGGCGGCATGGTTCCTGCATTGGAGGAACGGTAATCATGCCAGCGACGATGGGCCAGGACGAGGCGACAGAAGTCATGCTTGTCCTTCAGGAAGTGTTACGCGACCACGAATTCGCACGGACATTGGTTGCGCTCGTGTTTATCAACAGTCCCAACACGACGGAATCGGACCGTTCGGAGCTTCAGAGAATGTCCGCGAGGTGGAACTATGGCAGACGACACTGAATCCCACCTTCCCGCCAAACCGGAGATCGAACGTGCTCTTCTTGGCAGCCTGCTTCTTAAGAGCGAGCTCTGGAACGATGCGGCACAGATTTTACGACCCGAGGATTTCTCGCTAGAGGATCATCGGCGCATCTTCCGTGTGATGTTGGAGCTGGGACGCAAAAACGGTGGTTTTGACGATACCTCATTGGCCGAGAGGTTGGACAAGGAAAGGCCATTCAGCGGTGTCGGCAGCGGTGTCGGCGCTTACCTGACTGACTTGCAAATCGGAGCAGTTGAAAGGCGAAATCTCACGCCACTTTGCGAAGTGATAAGAGAAAAAGCGGTACTGCGCCAAGTTGCACAAAAGGCAGAGAAGTTGCTGAACTCTGCTCTCAGCCCTAGTGCGACACCCGAGGAATGTTGGGAACGCGCATCTGAAATCGCCAGGTTGTCGATTGGGGGGCACACGAGGCGCTTGCAGGCTTGTGGAATCGACGAATTCCTAGCCCTGGAAATACCCGCGCGCGAAATGGTGCTGGCCCCGTTTCTCCCAGCTCAGGGACTCGTAATGCTCTATTCAAAGCGCGGGTTGGGCAAGACATACCTTGCGCTCGGAATCGCCCTAGCTGTTGCCAGTGGCGGCACGTTTCTGCACTGGAAGGCGAGCAAGCCGCGAAAGGTGCTGTTCGTTGACGGTGAACTGCCAGCAAGCACACTGCAACAGCGCATCAGGTCAATTGAGGCGGGCATACCGCAATCCGAACCGAAATTGCCAGCGCCAGACTATCTGCGGATCATCACGCCAGACATGCAAAGCCAGCCGATGCCCGACCTTGCTACTCCCGAAGGGCAAATGCTCGTAGAGCGTGAACTTTCAGGGGCGGAGTTGCTGGTGCTCGACAACCTCAGCGCGCTCTGCCGCTCTGGAAAGGAGAACGAGGGCGAGAGTTGGTTGCCGATGCAGGGTTGGCTGCTTCGATTACGTCAACAGGGGCTTTCCGCTCTGGTGGCACACCATGCGGGCAAATCGGGTGCCCAGCGAGGTACATCGCGCCGGGAAGACCTGCTGGACACTGTCATTGCGCTTCAGCATCCCTCGGACTACTCGGCGAGCGATGGCCTGCGCTGCGAGGTTCGGTACGAAAAATGTCGTGGCTTTCATGGTGATGACGCTAAACCGTTCGAGGTGCGTATGCAGTTGGAAGGGACTGGGGCAGCACACTGGACCGTGAGCGATGCTGAGGACGCACTTTTGCAACGCGCGGCGGCTCAGTTCCGGGACGGCGCTAGTATTCGCGGTGCTGCCGAAGAGCTGGGTATCTCCAGAAGTAAAGCAGAGCGGCTGAGAAAAAGGGCGCGGGAGCTAGGGTTGTTGGATGGCGATTCTGTCTCGTTGTCTCAGGGGTAGGCATTGGGACAGCGGGACACCGCGAAAAGCTGATTTCGCTACTCTGATCTGGCCCACTTGTGCGCGTCTGATTTGGCCCACCTTCATCGACTAATTGGCTACTCTGTCGGCGGAGCCGACAGGGAGGCCGATGGACAGGAGAACGAAG
>Ga0182016_10003789_pt1 | contig 17060 bp, 12 predicted proteins | sample 712S2MmetaG_FD_120491 | JGI IMG/M metagenome (GOLD analysis project Ga0182016, IMG submission 120491) | Permafrost microbial communities from Stordalen Mire, Sweden - 712S2M metaG | ecosystem: Environmental > Terrestrial > Soil > Wetlands > Permafrost | place: Sweden: Stordalen | collected...
CAGGTAGGAGATAGCTTAAAGGTGGCAGTGAACTTACCGATCATGTGCATGTCCTTGCCGCTCGGCCAGGTTCCTATGGGCGCTTTCTCCGGCCTGTGCAGAGCGGACGCAGACGTTCATCTTAACTCGCTCAAGTGCACCGGCACGCTCCCCGTCGGCCACGTGCGGGAAGCCGAGCCGCCGACTTCGGGCATCCGACGAAGATCGAAAAACAGCGAAAATGGAACTGGACCGCATGCATAAAGAGGCGCGAGATGACCTTATCTTCATCTACCAGCTTCGCACCGGATTGTTCACAACGCGTACTTTCACTCCCAGGGAACCACGTACTTCGTCGTTCGAGCGCAACGATTTGCTTCGCTTCTCATCGGAGCGATCTTAGCGGACCCGAGATTACAGAGAAGCGGCGCAATTGAGCGGGAAATCGCTACAGCCGATGGAATTCTCAAACGCCTCGAATCCGACGAAAAGAACAGTGTGCTGGAAGAAGTCCGTAATCGGCAGGATCGCCCTAGTCAGTCGCAGGTTTTCCGCAAGTTGGCGTTTCCCCCACCCGGCCGGCTGCTCCGACCCGGCCGGTTCGTCGTGCCTGGAGGCCAGGTGAAGACAGGGGGAGGGTTCCGTTTTTGAACCGAAGGGTTGAGGCGCCCTGGAGTGAACCACCCGCCGGAGAGTGATGGCCCGGGACTATCGTGGCTCAGCACAGGAAGAGGCCGCATCTGGCCGGCCGGGAACGTCATTAGCGAGATGCGGCGGCGAAAATAGTGCCAAAATAGAGCTGTGAATGCACAATGAGCGACCGCTCAATTTTGGGGCCCGGTGAGTTGCACATTCGGAAAAGGTTCGGCCCCAGCACGGTCAACCGAGGCGCCGCCTTGTTCGAATGCGAGTGGGACGGGGGGCTTTTTGAGGCTGGACTGTTCACGGGCGGTATGTTTCGATCGGGGCAGTTCGTTGACGGCATCTTCCTCGGCGGAATCTTCTGGGGCGGCACATGGCTGAGCGGGACGTGGGAGGGCGGTTTTGATCGCAACGGCATTTACCATTCCAGAGGCGACAGCCCCTTTCCTCGCTAAACAATGTCACGCCTGCTGATCGCCAGCCCGCATCGTTATCCCGATCTGGCGCGTCTGTGGCATCGATTTGTTATGCGCGAGGTGGCGCCGGAATTCGGGCGTCTCGACTTAACAGTGGAGGCAAATATTTTTTGCGACGCAAACGCAGATCAGTTCCTTCCGCATGTGTTTCCAGGAGTCCGCTTCACCTGTAGCGGACCAGGGATGCGCGACTTCATGGAATTCTATGATGTGACCTTGAATGCATCATGTGATTTCGTCCTTTTTCTCGACGCTGATACCTTTCTCCTGGATGGTGACTGGGCCTGCTCCTATTTCGAAGCATTTACTGATCCAAGCGTGGCGGCCGTTTCCTTCGTGCCGCGAAAAGGCGCGCCTGCAATATTTGCGCTGTTATGCCGAGCCGAGAGTTACCGCGCACTGCCTGCGCCGGCACTCGCCTGCAGGTATGAGTTTCCAGAGAATTGGCCGCAGGGAGTCAATCTGCAACCGGGAGACTTTGCAGCCAGGGAGTTGGTCAAGGGCGGAAAGATCGTCATCAATGTCGACGCGGATGAGTCGTCGCGCCACACGGTGAACTTTCGGGGTACGACTGGCCTTCGATCCAGCCGTGAGCACATTACGCGCGCTGCCGGCGAACAAGTGTTTTTGCAGTCAGTCGCTCAATACCCGGCGTGCCTTATCGCTGCTTACGATAATGTCCTGCTCGGCTACCTCTATGAGTCTCTTTATCACGAACCTTTCGCGCCTGATCCCGCCGGTCGGCCTTTGGGCGCAAGTTTAACCATAGCCGAATTGAGGTACGCTCTGAAAGGAATTCGCGACGTGAAACAGATCGAGTCGCTGCACGAAAGATTTCAGCAATCCCATCGCAACATCTTGCGCATGGCGGCTCGGGTAGGAGTCGAACTGTCCATACCTTCCGTGCTGCCCAACGAAATCGGCGCCGCCCTCTAAAGTGATAGGCCGCAGTGTCGCAATCACGTGCATGCCAGGCTAAGCGGCGAGCAATTAGAGCGTATGGTGTGGCTGCCCCGCGCAAACGATGGCGCGGCGCACCCTCTCGTTCCTGGATACGATGCGCCGTCCTCCGACCGGCACAGGTGTCCGTCATGGCCGTAGCGCCCTCCGCGCCTCGCACCTCCCCATCCGCACGCCTGGCGTCGGGGCGACGGCCGGCGGGCGGCGGGCGCTGGGGCCGCGGGTATAGCCGAACGGGCGGTCGGCATCGGGCGGCGCGAAGCGCGTTATGCCACCCAACCCGGACAGCCGGAAGGTATCCCCCGGCGCAACCGCGCCGCGGGTGCTCAGGCTGCGCGTCGGCGTCCGCCGCCAGACATCGCACACACCATGGCCGCCGTCGCCATCCGCGCGCCGGCGCCCGCGGCGCCGGACCACGGGCGACGGGCGGCTGGCGCCGAAAACTGGCGGCCGGCTGGTGCAACTGATGGATGCGGCTCCCTCCGCCTGGGCCGCATCCCCATCCGCCAGCCGACGGGCGCCGGAATTGGCCGGCGGCAGCGGGCTCGTGAAGGGTGAAGTCCAGCGGAGAGCGCAGTTAGAGTAGCCGCCAGCGCCCTTCGCTGAACTCCGCGCGCTCCTCGTCCCAGGTGCCGAACTTGGTGGCCATCTGGCCGCCGTCGACGAATAGGGTCGCGCCCGTAATGTACGACGCCAGGTCGGAGGCAAGGAATGCGCTAGCATTGGCGACTTCTTCTGGATCGCCGCCCCGCCCCAATGGCACGTGCCGGAAGTAATCCTTCAACACTTCCGGATGCGAGAAGTGTCGCTCCGTGAGGCGCGTGCGGATCAGTCCCGGGCACACCGCGTTGACGCGAATTCCATACGGCCCTAGTTCGTTTGCGGCGGTGTGCAGCAGCCCTAGCACGCCGGCTTTGCTGGCATTGTACGCGGTGAGGAGCGCTTCGCCGTCGTATGAGTTGGTGGACGCGGTAATCACCATGGCGCCGTGTCGGCGCGGCTTCATGATTGCGGCGGCGGCTTGCAGCGTGAGAAAAACGCCGGTCAGATTCACCGCGATCGTGCGCCGCCAGGTCTCTTCGCTGGTGGCTCCGAATTCCACTTCCGCACCAACGCCCGCATTGGCGATCACAATATCGGGCGGCCCGGTCTGATTGAAGGCGCGCTCCAGGGATGCGCGGTCTGTGACGTCCACCGCATATCCGGCGCCGCCGAATTGCGCGCCGGCAGCGGTGGCATCCACGCGTTCCAGATCGAAAATCGCCACTCGCGCACCGCCCCGCGCTAGCGCGCGGGCCGTGGCCGCGCCGATGCCGTTCGCGCCACCGGTAACGACGGCTAGCTTGCCGGAGAAATCAAAGCCCATCTCCTCGTTATACAGCGTGGAAGGCATTTGCGCGAAATCGCTTCGTTCCTGAGACCGGTGCTGCGTCTCTCGCCGTCACGCGGTATGACTGGGGACTTTTGCGCCGGGCGGGCGTTAGACTGAAAGGCATCCCCAATGATCAAGACCATTCTCGCCATACACGCCCATCCAGACGACGTGGAGATTCTGGCGGCTGGCACTCTGGCCCAACTATCGGCTGCCGGGCACCGGGTGATGATTGTCAGCATGACGCCGGGAGACTGCGGATCGCGCGACCGCGCGCCAGAAGAGATAGCGGCCATTCGACGCAAGGAAGCGGCAGCCGCGGCGCGACTTATCGGGGCCGCTTATCGCTGCGCTGAGTTCCGCGATTTGGCCATCTTCAACAACGACGCGTCCCGGAGGCGGGTTACCGAGGTGCTCCGCGCCGTACGCCCTGATGTGGTGATGACGGCCGCGCCGGTGGACTACATGTGCGATCACGACGCCACGAGCAGGCTAGTCCGCGACGCGTGCTTCGCTGCGCCCGCTCCGAATTATGCGACTGCGTCAGTGCCGCCTGCCCCAGCGTTATCCACAATCCCCCATCTCTACTTCATGGACCCGATCGGCGGCGGGAACCGTGAGAATCGACCGGTGATAGCGGATTTTTACGTGGACATAGGGCCCCAATTCGAGACCAAGCGAGCCATGCTCGCCGAGCACGCCAGCCAACGTGAGTGGCTGCTGGCACAGCACGGCATCGACGATTATCTGCTGACCATGGAGCGTTGGACACGGGAAGCGGGATGCCGCGCCGGCGTGATCTTCGCCGAGGGTTTCCGGCACTATAAGGGACACCCGTACCCGGTGACACCGCTTCTCGAAGACCTATTGGGGCAGGCGATCCGGCCGCCCGCCCAGCCGGCGCGGGAGTCCGCTGGTTCATAAGGGACACGGGACTTCGAACCAGGCACGAAGCCCGCCTGCGTCAATCCTCCCTGCGTCAATCCTCCATCGCCGCGCGCACGCGCTCGGTCACCTCACCCGCGGTTACGTTCCAGTCGAACGGCACTCGAGCCTCGCCAACCATGGACGCGCCGCCCTCCGCGCCGCGCGCATCCCATCCGCACGCGGCGGTCGCGGCGATGGACCCGGGCGGCGGGCGCCGGGGCTGGCGGGCGGCATCGGACTGCGCGAAGCGCGTAAGGCAACGCCCCCGCCGACTTCGGCCATCCGGTGGTTATCCCCCGGCGCACCTGCGCCACGGGCGTGCAGGCCCATCGACGCCCGCGCCTTCCGCGCCGCTCGCATCCCCATCCGCGCGCCGACGGTCGCGGCGACGGACGGCGAACGGCATGCGCCGGCACGTCGGCATTCCCGTCTTCACCGAAGTAGCGCGCAGTTCGACCGAATCGCCTACCATGAGCAGTAGAGGGTGAACTCATCGTCGGCGACGGATCGTCGCCCAAATCGAGGAGCAGCTCGGGGTCGGAAATACAAACGGGTGATTGCCCGGTCGCAAAACGCCCTGACTTCGTTTGATCTGGTCGATTGTCAGCGTGCGGGCGATGTCGTCTTCTGCCCGGTTGGCGAAGCGCTGCGCGATGCCGTCGATGTCTTCAGAGTTTCTGGTCTCCGCAATCCAGACCTGTTTGGTGCCAGGCCAGCGCTCGGCTTTGGTCGGGCGCCTGAAGAACAGTACCGAAAGCGTGCGTAAGCCGACGACCAAGCTGCGAAAGGCGTTTCGCTGGGCCGCGGCCGCCTTGGCTCGCCCCAGTGCCAAGTCGCGGCGCAGCAAACGAGCGTGCTCCTCTTGCTTTTTTCGCAGCGCCTGCTCCTCGCCGAGCTTCCGTTCGGCCGTATCGAGTTGCCGGCGCAGCTGCCAGATGACCGGATTCTCCTTGGGCTAACGGCGCTCTTATCGAGCGGTTGGACGCCGCGGCGGGATACCTCTACATGCCATACGGGACGCGGAGCGTCCAGCCATTCGGGTGGATATCCCGCTTCGAGCCAAGCCAAGTCGAGGGCACAGTCAGTTTGACTCAGCAGGATCTCTTCCGAACGTCCCTCTCGGTCCGTGCCCAGGTAAATGGCGAATTCGTTCTGATTGCCAGGCGCTCGGTAAATCGCCCAAGCAAGCACCCGGTGCTGCGCGCAACCGCTCGGATCGGCCATGACCGTCAGAAGGTTTTCGAGATAGTCAGGGGCGTACGGCGGCCTTCCGATCCGCGTGAAATAGGCCTTAAAGCGCTTTTCCCGGCTATCTCCGTAAGCGCCGCTCATCGCCGCCACCCGCCTTCATCGGCTTCGGCCGATCGAAGTGGGGCCGCCAGGGCCGTGGCTGCTTTACGGAGGACTAGCCGAGCCCAGTTCGCATTCAGAACGTGAGCCGTCACTTCGAGGGTCGAAGACCGCTTTCCGGGTCGAAGATCGGCTGTGTCCATTGGGATAGGCGCGCGCTCGGCTCGTATTTCGCCCCACCGACTGGAAGCGTGTTTTCCGGGTTGAGCACCCTGCCGGCGGGCACCACAATCGCCGGTACACGTTGGATCCAGCGTAGCGGCTGCGCGGTCGTGCGCACCTTGCCGGCCCGCCGGTGCGGCGCGCCGAGAATATTGACCAGGCGCACGCGGTGGCTTTTCTTTTTCTGAAGCAACAAAAACGCCCGGGTGGGATGAACCACCGTGGCGGCCGCTTCTACCGCGTTTGTAGATGGTGGATCACTACATCTTCGGTACCACTACGGACCAGAAGTGGACCACATTGGGTCGTCGTAACCCGTTTATTCTCAGCAGACGATAGTGTAAGTTATACGCCTGCGCTTCCATGGCATGGAAGAGGTCGTGAGTTCGAATCTCACCAGGTCCACCAAACGTTTCAAAGCTTCGCCGCCGACGGTCGCCTCACACCGGCCCCTCCATCACTTCTTCTGCGCAATCTCATAATCCGAAGAATCGATGGCGACGTCGGTATGCCCAAAAAAGAACGAGTCCGACATGGAGTGATTGTACAGGGGCAGCCATACCGGACCCACCTTCATGTACTGCTGGACGACGTGAATGTTGCGAATAAATACGGACGGAATGACAGCGGGGGCGGCCTCCACGCGCACGATCGCGAAATCCTCGCAATCGACCCAAATGCGGCCCCGCATCAGAAATTTATTAACCCTCTTGGGAGCTATCTCCAAAACGTACGCCGGCCGGCCTTGCTGCAACTCAGGGCCGGTAAGGCGGAAGTCGTAGTTGCGCGGCGAGATCTGCGTGCTCTCCCGAATCCCGTCGCGGCTGGCCTCCTCCTCGGCTTCCAGCATTTTCCGCAGCACACGCTGGCGGATGATCGAAAGCCCCCGCTCGGACAGCACTTCGAACGTCTTGTGTCCGGGAGAGGTATACGTCATGCGCACGCTGAGTTCCGCGGTCTTGTGGAAACGCCGGTTGGTCAGCGCATAGCGGCGGAGGCAAACGTACTGAGCCAACAGGGCGGACCTGGCCTGACCGCGCTCCTCCATCTGCGCGATCACTTGTTGCACGGCCAGCGATTCGGAACACCCGGCTGGCCGGGCGGGCGGCGAGATGACGCCGGAGATCATGAGGAACAGAGCGAGACACCTCATGGTGCGATGGCCGCGATCTGAACAGGCGATGCCGGGAGGCTCGAATGACGAAAGCTGCTCAAAAACGATCGGGGCCCGGAACTGTTCCGCCCGTGCGCGCGCAGCACCCCAACCATCCATCGAGTGACCTCATAGCTTCGGTAATACCAGTTGTTGCGGATCAGATCGCTGCGCACGCTGAGGATTTCGCGCCGCGCAAAGAGCGCCAGTCTGCCGCCGTGCATAGGCACTGGCGCGAGATCGATCGTCTCGGTCGAGAGGCGCGGCGCTCGGCAATCGTTGAGCCCGACCACGGCGAGCTTGGTATCGGTGGTCATGGCGTCTCCGGTGCCGTTCTCGGAGACTCTGGGAACGCTGGCGCGCCCGGTCCAGTCCAGCCAGTTCGTACAGCCCGTGAATGCCAGATCGTAGGCCACTTTGTCGCGCTCCCGATCCACCTCGGCTGCGATCCTATGGGTGAAAGCCCGGCCCGGCCGCAAGTAGCCGAAATCCACGTCGCGGGTGGCGGCGCCGATCCACAGATCCTGGCCCTCCCACCGGCCCTCCTGCTTCCACAAGCGAATATGGTGACGCTTGGAAACGTCGTTCAGACCCTTTTCCAGGGACAGGTCCGCCGGCTCCCCGTTGACCAACAAAGAAGACATGGGCGCGGAATCGAATCCCCGTCTCAGGCCAATCGCGCGGAGCCACCGCACGCGGCGGCCAAAGGTCAAGGGACGGGCCTCGGACCAGCCGGCGGCGGCGAACGCGGCGGCGACCTGGTCGTGAGATCCGACGATCAACACGTTGGTCAGGTCCGACGGGCGCTCGGGCGCGGGTGCATAGGTCCGGCTTGGCATGGAAGCCGCCAGGAGACGTAAGTCTTCGCGCGCGGGGGCGCTCGCGGCGCGGCTAATCGGAACTTCCGCGGAGGCGTCGAGAGACAGGGAGTCAGTCAGGTTCAGCGTGAGTTCGGCGCCGGCGGGCAGATAGATCTCCGGCTCCGGAAGGTTGATAACCGCGGCCTTGACGATCACTTCGGCGATCCTGGCATGCAACTCGCAGCGAAAAAGCAAATCCCTGACGTAGCCGCTGACGCGGTAGGAGCCGCTGTCGGTGGCCCGAACGCCGTGTATCCGGCCATCGCGGGTCACGTGTTCCCGGGCATTGTCCACTTCCGTCACGCGCGCCCGCAGCGCGACCGGATCGCCGCCCAGAAGGGCCACCCGGTTGAATTCCAGGTCGAGTGCGGCGGTCTCATGGCGGATGCCCAGCCCCACGCTGGCGGCCCGCTTCACGCTTCCCGACACCACGCTCCCCGCCGGCAGGACGGTCTCGCCGTCCAGCATTACGGGCGCGATCAGAACGGCGCTGACAGGACTGCCTGCCCTGCTCGCGTAAGAACCCACCGCGGTCGTCAGGCGGATGTGGACTTCGGATCCGGCCGGCGCCTGGCGGACAACATGCGGTTGAATCGGAAACAACAGAAACGGGAGAATGAGCATCGCGGGTTATGAAGTCGCTTGACTTTCCGCGATGGCCCGGTCGTTGGGTTTCGAGCCCGATGCTTCAAGCCCCCACTCGTAAGTCCGGTATAACTGCTCGAATACGCCATCCCATCCTCTGGCGCAAGTAAACATACGGGCCGCAGCGCCCATGCGCTGCCGCAACGGTTCATTATTCATCAGTTGCAGGACCCCCTCCGCGACGGAATGCAAATCCGGCGCATGAAAGCCCGTGACACCGTGCCTAACGCCTACCCGGGCGCCAGTCTCGGGGCTTACCACCACCGGGACGCCCGAAGCCATCGCCTCGAGCAGCACCAGACCGAACGTGTCGGTCCGGGACGGGAACACGAACACATCCATATTAGCAAACGCTTCGGCCAGCGCCTCTCCGCGGAGAATGCCAGGCGTCTCGCCGAACTCGATGCGCTTGCGCAGCCAGTCTCGCTCGTTGCCTTCGCCGATGAGGGTGAAACGGAAATTGCGCTGGCCCTGCGCCAGGAGACTTCTCTCCAGGGCGGCGAAGAGACGCACATTTTTTTCGGGAGTGAGCCGGCCCACATACCCGATCGAGAACACGTTGTCCCGGCGGCGTCGGCGTTGGGGAGAATACGTGTCGGTATCGACGCCGTGCGCCATCGGGAATGCGGGTTTGCCGGTCCGCTCGTGAAGCAGATGGACCATGGCTTGGTTGGGCGCGAGCAGGAAGCGGGCCAAGCCATAGAAGCGCAGGCAAGCGCGCAGACTCCACTGTTCGGCTGTCGCCGAAGCGCGCTCGCGCCAGGTATCCGGCAGGATCGCTAAGAGCTTGTTCAAGCGCCGGCCCGCATACTCATGCAGGTTGGTATGCCAGGACGCGACCAGGGGGACGCGCAGGGTGTGCGCGACCCAAAGACCCATGATCCCGATATCGCCTGGCCCGGTGATGTGGACAAGATGCGGGCGGAATGGCCGCACCTGCGCCGTCACCCAGTTCTTGTGGCGGCTCAGGAAGGGGTCGCAGGACAAATCATGGTCCAGCGGAAATGCCGCGGGGCCTCGTTTGATTTCCAGTTCCTTGAAGGACGATTGAGAGGCGACCTGCGTGCGAGGCCCGCTATGAACGCACAGGAACGGAAGCTGCCGGCGGCCGGCAAATGCGGCGAACTGCCGGCTGAGCGTAGCTACACCGTTGGCCTCGCTAAAGCAATCGGTGAAGAGAGCTACGCGAATTGGAGATATCAGCACATTGTCTCGAAACCCAAATCGGATGGCAATCGTATCTTCGACGGCAGGCGCGAGGCACTGGTTTCAATCCGCCACACCGTGGGACGCCGTCGCGTCAATAAAGCGAACCTTGCGGCGGCACATGCAGGCCAAAGGATCCTGGCGGAGCGGCAAATTCCCTGTGCAGGAATATTGCTATTGCGATCGCTACTACTAACTGCAAGACAACCACGGCGAACAGGGCCGCGCGCCGCCGCGCGGGTGTCCATGAGGGCGCCCGCACGAACAGCGAAGAGATCCAAACAAACCCCATCGGAAACGACACCAGGAAATAATGAACAAACACAGGCGCGGGGAGCAGCGTGATCAAGCCGGCGAACCCGATGACCGCCGTGCGGATCAGGAAAGCCGTCTGAGTGTCGCCGATAAGCAGCTCCCGCTTCCACTCTTTCCGCTGCCGGAGCAAGTGCAGGAACGATACCCCGAGCGCGAAAAACAATAAGATTACCAGGGCCGCATGGACAACCGCCACGCCGTACGTTGGTATGCCGAGGATCCGCGGCTCACTCAAGAAAACGACAAATCGCAGCCTGCAGAAATTACCGGTCAGGTATTTGGCGGCGAGCCCGCTATCCGCCAGGAGCCACCATAGCCAGACTTTTCCCGGGAAATGAGCCCAGATCGAACACCAATGCAGGGTCAAGCATCCGGTGAAGAGGTACTTCAACCAGGGAACGAGCGGCCAGCCCGCGATCGCAGTCCCCATGGCATACGCCCACCACCGCGGGCCCCGCCGCTTGAAGAGTACGACCCAAAGGAGTGCGGCGGCGCAGACAAAGAAGCCAGCAAGGTGGATCTGGCATAAGCAAGCGCCCATACAACCCCACAGAAGAGCGCCCCACCAACGCTCCCGATTCCAAACGCCGATCCAAAACGTAACAGCCAGCAGCGGCAGTGTCGACTGCGCCCAAATCACGCGGTCCAGGAAAATTGCGATCGGATTGACGGCTGCCATTGCGCCGGCGGCAAGCCAGACTTCCTGGTCCGAACCGCGCAGTTGAACAAGAGCCCAGAAGCCGATCAGGACGGTGGCCAGGATGCTCATCGCAGCTACTGTGCGCGAGAGTTGCTCGGGGTTTGCGATTCCCAATGCCCGCACTAGAAGGACGAAGATCCAAAGACTCATGCCGGGGTCTCGGACGCCGCCGCTGGACATCATGCCGAGCCAACCCCAGGGCAGCGTGGAGCCCGTCGCGACAGCATGTTTGAAGTTCCAGATCTGGTCGGGGTCCCACACCGCGTCCCGCGGGTAAATCAGCCGTAAGACGGCTCCCCATGCGAGCGCGATGAAGTAGATCCATCGGTAGAAGCCAAGTCGCGGAATTCCGATTATTCGCATTTTCCCTAGTTTAGGATATACTTGTCTGCTTTGTCTGCACGCTCCCGGCGGAACTGCTGCTCACCGCGAGTTGGATACAATGCGTAGATTGGGCGCATCGCGCGAGGAGCCATGAAAGCCGTAGCCGTCTATCCCGCCAAACACACAGTCAACATCATCGACATCGCCGAGCCGCGCATCGCCGCGCCCACCGAGGTGAAGCTGCGCATGCTGGAGGTCGGCGTGTGCGGCACCGACAAGGACATCTGCGCTTTTGAGTACGGCACGCCGCCGGCCGGATCGGATCATTTCGTACTGGGCCACGAGTCGCTGGGCGAAGTGGTGGAAGCCGGGCCGGGCGTCGCGGATCTGCGCCCGGGCGACCTGGTGGTGAGCACCGTGCGCCTGCCCTGCGCCGACGCGGACTGCGCCCCCTGCCGCGCCGGGCACTACGATTTTTGCGCCACCGGCCACTACAGCGAGCACGGCATCATGCGGCTGGACGGATTCATGACCGAGTTGGTGGTCGCCGACCGGCAAACCCTGCACCCGGTGGCGCGTGAACTGCGCGATGTGGCCGTGCTGGTGGAGCCGCTGACCATCGCGGAGAAGGCGCTTATCGAGGTACGCGAAATCCAGCGGCGGCTGCACTGGGACGGCAGACTGCACCGCGCGGTGGTCCTGGGATCCGGTCCGGTGGGACTGCTGGGCGCCATGGTGCTGGTGAATGCGGGCTTCGAGACGTACGTCTACTCGCGGTCGCCGAAGCCGAATGCCAAGGCCGATGTGGCAGAAGCGGTGGGCGCGCGGTATATTTCGTCCCAGGAGACGCCCATCGAACAGATGGCCGAGCAGGTGGGCAACATCGACCTGATTTACGAAGCCGTGGGCGCTCCGCAGTTCGCATTCGAGGTATTGAAATACCTGGGATCGAACGGCATCTATGTGTTCACCGGCGTGCCGCGCGGCGAAGCGCCGGTGGAGTTCGACACGCAGCGCATCATGTACAACCTGGTGCTGAAGAACCAGGTGGTGCTGGGCGTGGTCAACGCCGGCCCGCAGGCTTTTGACAACGCCGTGCGCGATATCGGCGTCTTCGCGGCGCGCTGGCCGCAAGCGCTGGGCGCCATGATCACAGGACGCTATCCCATGGAGGCTTTCCACGATCCGGTGATGGGCACGGCGGGCGGCATCAAGAATGTGATCGAGATCGCGCAGGCGGGGCGGCCGTGATCGCGGAATTGGAGCGCCTGGCCGAAGACGAGCGCCGCGAGAAAAACTGGAAGCGCTGGGGACCGTACCTTTCCGAACGGCAGTGGGGCACGGTGCGCGAGGATTATTCCGCCAGCGGCGCGTGTTGGGACTACTTTCCGCACGATCACGCGCGCAGCCGGGCATACCGGTGGGGCGAGGACGGACTGCTGGGCATCTGCGACCGCGAAGGCCGCCTGTCGTTCGCGCTGGCGCTGTGGAACGGGCGCGATCCCATCCTGAAGGAGCGGCTCTTCGGGCTGAGCAACCAGGAAGGCAACCACGGCGAAGACGTGAAGGAGTGCTACTACTACCTGGACTCGACGCCCACGCACTCTTCCATGAAGGCGCTGTATAAGTATCCGCAGCAGCCCTTTCCTTATGCGTGGCTGGTGGAGGAGAACCGCCGCCGCGGGCGCGAGCAGCCGGAGTTCGAACTGGAAGACACCGGCATTTTCGACGAACAGCGCTACTTCGACATCTTTGTCGAGTATGCCAAGGCGGGGCCGGACGACCTCGAGATCCGCATCACCGCGGCGAATCGCGGCCCGGAGCGCGCTCCGCTGGTGTTGCTGCCCACGCTGTGGTTCCGGAATACCTGGTCGTGGGGGCGGACCGGTGAAGGTTATTGGCCGAAGCCGAAGATCGGCCGCGCGGGCGATACGGCATTGGTGGCCGAGCACGCTTCGCTCGGGAAGTACCGGTTGGATGCGCCTGGCGCAACGGAGTTTCTCTTCACCGAAAACGAAACGAACATGGAGCGAGTGTTCGGAGTGAAGAGCGCCTCGCCGTACGTGAAGGACGCTTTCCACGCCTACCTGATCGAGGGCCGCAGGGGCAGTGTGAATCCGCAGGGCGAAGGCACCAAGGCAGCCGCGCTGTACCGCCTGGACCTGGAGCCCGGGGCGAGCGCCACCATCCACTTGCGGCTGGCGGCGGACGGCGCAGATGGCGCCAGTCCATCGCCCGATGCGGAGCAAGTGTTCGCGCAGCGCCAGGGCGAGGCTGACGAGTTCTACGGCACGTGGCTGGCGAAGGGCTATACGGATGAGTCGCGGCGCATCGCGCGGCAAGCCTACGGCGGACTGCTGTGGACCAAGCAGTTCTTTCACTATGGGGTAGCGCAGTGGCTGGAAGGCGATCCTGCCCAACCGCCGCCTCCGGCCGGACGCGACCAGGGGCGCAACCACGACTGGAAGCATCTCTACAATCGCGACATCATCTCGATGCCGGACAACTGGGAATACCCGTGGTATGCCGCCTGGGATCTGGGCTTCCACATGATTCCGTTCGCCAAGCTGGACCCTCAATTCGCCAAGGAGCAGTTGGTGTTGATGCTGCGCGAATGGTACATGCATCCCAACGGGCAGATTCCGGCGTATGAGTTTGCCTTCGGCGACGTGAATCCGCCGGTGCACGCATGGGCCTGCTGGCGCGTATATAAAATGACCGGCCCGCGCGGCGGACGCGACCGTGTCTTCCTGGGCCGCGTGTTCCAGAAGCTGCTGATCAACTTCACCTGGTGGGTGAACCGCAAGGACGTGGAAGGGCAGAACATCTTCTCCGGCGGGTTTTTGGGGCTGGATAACATCGGCGTGTTCGACCGGTCGCGGCCGCTGCCCGGCAATCTGAAGTTGGAACAGGCTGACGGCACGGCCTGGATGGCGGCTTATTGCCTGACCATGCTGTCGATGGCGTTGGAGCTGGCCCGCGAAGATCCGGAGTACGAAGACGTGGCCTCCAAGTTCTTCGAGCACTTCGTGGCCATCGCCAGCGCCATGAATTCGCTGGGCGGCACCGGGCTGTGGGACGATGTGGACGGCTTCTACTACGATCAGCTCCGCGTGGATGGCACGACGCTTCCGCTGCGCGTGCGCTCGGCGGTGGGACTGGTGCCGCTGTTTGCCGTGGCGGTGCTGAACTACGACGACATCGCCCATCTGCCGGGTTTTCGCAAGCGCATGGATTGGTTCCTGGAGAACCGCAAGGATCTGTGCGAACAGATCTCCTACATGGAGCAGGACGACTCCGAAGGGCAAACTCACAGGCTGCTGGCGATTCCGTCGCTGGGACGGCTGCTGCGGGTGCTGAAATACCTGCTGGACGAGAACGAGTTTCTGTCGCCCTATGGCATTCGTTCGCTTTCCAAATTTCACCAGGCACATCCTTATACTCTGCAAATCGACGGAACGGAGCAGCGCGTGGACTATGAGCCGGCGGAATCCACCAGCGGCACATTCGGCGGCAATTCCAACTGGCGCGGGCCGGTGTGGTTTCCGCTCAACTACCTTTTGGTGGAGGCGCTGGAACGGTATCACCACTTCTATGGCGACCACTTACGGGTGGAATGCCCCACGCGGTCGGGGCGCATGATGAACCTGAAAGAGGTGGCGGAGGAAATCATGTCGCGGCTGTCGCGCATCTTTGTAGCCGGAGAGGATGGGCGCGCCGCCTGGCAGAGCGGCCCGCGCTACGCGCAAGATCCGCACTGGCGGGATCTGACCTTGTTCCACGAATTCTTCCATGGCGACAACGGACGCGGGTTAGGCGCCAGCCATCAGACGGGGTGGACGGCGTTGGTGGTGCGGAGTCTGGAGGATTTGGCGCGCCGGAACGTGGGCGGGTAGGACTCCTGGCCTGTTTGGCGCGTGGCTTTCGTTGTGCGAAATTGTGCAGATCAGGGCGTTTTTGTGCACGTGGTGGCGGCCATGCGGAATGTGCCGGCCGAAACCAATGCTTAAAATAAGAGACAACAATTAGCTTATTTTGTTATAGTTGTCGATTTTATCTGAAGTATTGCTTGTCATTGCATGGTTGGGGGAATTGGGTTCGCTTCGCAATCTGCGGTGATGGGGGCCTGATTCGTTTTTTCGATTTCATGTTGTATCCGGTTGCACTGGTTGCCTTGCCAATCTTGGCCGCAGCCGCCTTTTTAGGCGGTCAGAGCCGGCTGAAAGCCGGCTGCGGGCAGAACTGCCGGCAGAATTGCCCGCCCTCCAATTGCGCCGGCTGCTGTGGGAATTGTCAAAGAACGAGGGGGTTCCCAGCAGAACACCTTGCGGCGAGTGCGGAGAGCCTTTTCGGAGAGGTGGATATTCTTTGTCCGACACTCAGAGTAGCACGGGAGTTTATTGAGATCGGGGGGTATCGCTGTACTTCGCCTTTGTTTTCAGCGGGTTAGGGAGAGACGGACTAGAGTGACTCACGGATTGCCGGCGGATATCCGCTTTTCGAGAACGGCTCGAGGTCGCTTTGAAATGGTCCAGCCCGACCAACCAGGCACGCCTGCCAGCAAAGCTCGCCAGAGGGCCGTCGCCTTTGACGAATCGGGGAGCCTCGGAGGTCACGACGGGATCATCGTATGGATCGAAGGTCGTCCGAATTTGCCAGTGGAAGTCCGCCATCCCAAGCTGCGCTGTTCTTGACCTACTCGCGCAAGTGTCCAATGGTGAAATCGTGTTTTTCGGCACCGGTCAGAGGGCGAAAACCGTCGTGGGTGAGGGACTGGTCCGCGAGGTTGAGCATCGTTATGCCCGCCATCTTTGCATTCGCGAGGGCTTGGGCCCAGTCTCCGGGCGGATGCAGGACCCTACGGCATGAGAGGAATGTTGTCTGATGAAGCAGGCAACATTCCTGAAAGGATAATGCCCCCACCCGGGGGCCGCGGAACACAACCGGCGAGGATCGAGTCTGTGCCCACCGGTTACTTACATGCTGGGCCGCTTTGCCTGGGCTGTTCGGCCGTGATGCTCTCAACCCCGATCCGATAGACAGGCCGGTTGATTTCCACAACCGATTCCGCGCCGGCCCATCCCGCAAAGGGTTTCGTGATTGTGTCTTTTTTCTCGCCGGTTTCCACCGTAACATCAGTTGTGGCCTGTGCATCCGCGCCCACATTGATTTTGATGATGCCCTCCCTCTTATCGCGGCTGACGACCACTCCCTTGACATCGACCAGTTGTCCCACGAGTTGCTTCATATCTTTGGTGGAGTTCAGCATGTAGATTGCGTAGGGAACAGGTATGACACTCCCGTCGGGTGCGAGTTCGGTTACCCCAACGAGGACAAACTGGGCGAAGTGCTCGCCGGCGTGAAGGCAGCCGGTAATGCTGATATTTCTAGCGATCTTCGGATCCACGGGGTCGCCATCGGCGGCCCGCACGAGCGGCGCGAGGGCCGCGGACGAAAGGATCAGGGTTGCGAAAATCGATTTTCTTGTAAGTCCGTTGAGCATAGTATACCTCCTGGTGATAAGGCGGCCAGGCTTTGTGCCTGGTATCCGCATGAGGTATCGGGCACGCGGATGGCCGGAATGGAGTGTTCCGCGAGATGATGATTCTAAAAGGTTCGAAAAAGCGGGCGGTTCTACGGGGCGACGTGAATTTGTCAGACGGCGATGGGCGGGTGATGAATGGGGGCGGCATTCGGGGCACCTGAACCGCGCTCAGTTCGCACGGAGGCAGTAGGCCTGGTGGACCCCGGTGAGATTCGAACTTACAACCACCTCGATGCCTTAAGAAACTCGCTAATGAGACAAATGGGTTAGCGAAGGGCGGTTTGGACGCCAGTGGGCGCCACAGACGGAGTTTTCACAGTCTGGGCCCCGCCTGGACTCTGGAACTCCACAGGTGGATTGGCCCAGCGCTTGCCTTCGCGCGCGTTTGCAAGCCGTCCTGATTGTTGTCGGCAGGGAGACAACATTTGGTCTCCCTTATTAGGG
>Ga0182016_10003790_pt1 | contig 17058 bp, 7 predicted proteins | sample 712S2MmetaG_FD_120491 | JGI IMG/M metagenome (GOLD analysis project Ga0182016, IMG submission 120491) | Permafrost microbial communities from Stordalen Mire, Sweden - 712S2M metaG | ecosystem: Environmental > Terrestrial > Soil > Wetlands > Permafrost | place: Sweden: Stordalen | collected...
ACATGTGTCCAGCGGCCCAAGACATTGCCATCGCCGCCCGACCCTCCCGCGGTTGGTGTTCCTTCACCGCCGGGCGTCGAATCGTTGTTGCCGGCGGCAAGGTCGCCTTGCAGCGTGAATTTATCCAGGGGAGAGCCGTCGGCATCGATGCGGAACCCGCCCTGTCCCCGGTTCCAAGAGTCGTTTGCGCTCTTACTGTCAGCGTAAACTTCAGCGTCGCGGTCAAAGTATTTGCCATAAACGCGAAAATAAACGTTCGTTGCCAAGGTGCCGCCGTAACGAAACCCGGCGAAATCCTGAAGCCAACTGCCGCCACCCGCCTCCACATAAAGCCCCTGCGTGTCGCGCGCGTTCTTGGTGGTGATGTTGATCACGCCGTTGACGGCATTTGCCCCCCAAAGCGTGCCGCCCGGCCCGCTGATCACTTCGATTCGATCAATGTCTTCAAGCAAATAGTCCTGCATGTTCCAGATCACCCCGGCCAACAGCGGGGTATAGAGCGAACGCCCATCCATGAGCACCAGCAGCTTGTCACTGAAGCCCGAGGTGTTGAATCCGCGCGCGCTGATGTCCCATTGGGACGAACTCAGTTGGGCCACGTCCAGATTGTCCGCGAGGCGCAGGGCTTCGGGAATGCTGGAGGCGCCGGAACGCCGGATTTCATCGCCAATGACAACCTGGATCGCCGCCGGCGCCTGCCCCAACGGTTCCGGTTGTTTGGCGACAGAAGTCACCTCCTGGCTCATGAGTTCGGTAAGACTCATCTTTTTGTAAATCGCGATGGCATCAGAATTCGTATTGACTGGGTCAGGGGGTGTGGCGGGCGGGGAATCTGCCGACAGGAGCGGCAGCGCGGTGGCCATAAAAAATCCCGAAATCAAAGATGTTTGCCAATTGGCGCGAGGAATCGACTGCTTCATATTTTAGCAGATTGGTTTCATCTCGTTAGACCTTTTGCCTTATTGCGTTCATGCCGTGGCGGTTGCAACAAGCCTCTTCTCAGAACGACATTTTGAAACCGAAGCGGCGATTTGTAAACTGAATTAGAAGTCCATCGCCCATGTTGCCCCAGGCCCGGCCGGGAGAATGGGCAAGGGGCGATCGAAAATGGCATCAAGGAAAAGCGCGGGGGGGAGTCGTCGCTTCCGGGCAGGACGAACCAGATTAACAGCCAAAGTTTGGGATGAATTGATAAAGACCCCGGCACGTTCATTCACTGGGAATACTTTTAATTTTCCTGACGAAGGGAAACGCGGCGAGGGGCCAGTGAAAAATTCTCAATTTTACTGATTCGGAGGACATCCGGGGCCATTCCGGACGAATCGGTGATGGAAGTTGAGGCACTTTGGGCCAATGGTTTCCAACCCATTTAGAACCAGAGGCGGTTCGCAGTCGGTGCCCAGGCGGGTCTTGCAAATTCGACATTTTCAAGCGCCATCATGCAATATGCATTAGGGTGATTTCGGGATTAAGGGAAAACGAAGGGAAAAGCAGGGCAACTTGCATGGCATTCGAAAAGCTGAATGGATGGGGAAATTGAGAAGTTGAAACTAAATCCCTAATCCAGTACGCCAATGGCCGGCCTCGCGCACCACCTGGAGAACTTATTTATGGATAGACGTTCCGGGTCAGCAGAAGTACCGGCCGGCGAACAGCCGCTACGTGGGGAATTGTTGAGCAACGAATTGCTCAAACAATTCGCACGCAATCTCGCACAGAATCGCCGGGTGGAAAATGGCAATGGGCCAAACCGACTATTGCCCCGCCTGATGGCCAATGAAATAGTTTTGCGCCGATATAATGAACGGACCTTGGAGGTGGAAAAGAAGCGGCACATTACACCTGCTGCCGAATGGCTGCTGGACAATTTTCATCTGATCGAGGAACAAATTCGGACAGTTCAACGCCACTTGCCGCGAGGCTTCAACCGTGAATTACCACAACTAATCGATGGCCCCTGGGCGAGTTATCCACGCGTTTATGAAATTGCGTTGGAAATCGTTGCCCATACCGACGGCCGGATAGACGATTTCCATCTGACAAGTTTTGTGGCGGGATATCAGGAGGTGGTCCTGCTGAAGCTCGGAGAACTCTGGGCCATACCCATCATGCTTCGGCTCGCCCTAATTGAAAACCTTCGCCGAGTCGCGGTGCAATTGGACGTCGTGCGAAAAGACCGGGACGCGGCAGAGCATTGGGCGGGTCGGGTTCTGCAAGTCGCTGAAGAAAGGCCGTCCGACCTGATCATTATCGTCGGTGAAATGGCGCGAACCCAGCCAGTCTTGAACCGGGCATTCGTAACGGAGTTCCTGCGCAGAATCCAGGAGAAATCCCCGTCGGTGCGACTCGCCGTTGGCTGGGTAGAAGAACGGCTGGCTGAGGATGGATTGACGGTTGGACAGCTAGTTCAGGGTGAAAGCCAGTATCAGGCGGCCGCGCAGGTATCCGTGGGCAATTCCATTGGCAGTCTACGTTTTCTGGATGCAATGGACTGGCAGGACTTTGTCGAGGCGCAAAGCAGGGTGGAACAAGTCCTACGCACCGATCCGGCAGGGATTTATTTACGGATGGATTTTGCGACGCGCGACCTCTACCGGCATATGTTGGAGCGCATAGCGCGGCACAGCCGCAAGACAGAATTTGAGGTAGCTGAGCTGGCGATTCGCCTGGCCGAAGGGAATTCAAGCCAGCCGGATGACCGGTTGAAGCATGTCGGCTTTTTCCTGACTGGCAAAGGCGTGCGAGTTCTGGAAAACGAGGCAAAAGTCAGAATCCCGCTACGGAACATCCTGCCGCGAATAGCGCGGCAATCGCCCCTGGCATTTTATCTCGGCGGAATTCTCGCGGTGACGCTGCTGGTGACATACGTGCTGTGGCGAGAGGCGTCGACAGACATTTCCGGCTGGTGGATGCCGGGGTTATTGGGGGTGCTGATCCTTTTCAGCACCAGCCAATTATCCGTGTCGCTGGTCAATTGGTTCCTGACGCTGTTCGTGGCACCATCGCCATTGCCACGGTTGGACTTTTCCGAAGGCATCCCGGCAGCGCACGCCACCCTGGTGGTGGTTCCCACGATGTTGACCAACGCGGACGGCATCGAGTCAATATTGGAAGCACTGGAAGTCCGTTATTTGGCGAATCGGGACGACCAGGTCTTTTTCGCGCTATTGACCGATTTTTTGGATGCGCCGCGAGAGCTGATGGCCGGCGATGACGATTTATTGAATCATGCAAGGGAAGGCATCGAGGCGTTGAACCGCAAGTACAAAAGTGACCGCCCCTGCATTTTTTATCTTCTTCAGCGTCCCCGCCGCTGGAATGCCCAGGAAAAAGTCTGGATGGGCTACGAACGGAAGCGCGGGAAGCTGACCGATTTGAACAGTTTTTTGCGGGGGGGGAACAGCGCAGCCTTTTCCCAAGTCATTGGCGACCTGGCCTTACTTCCGCGCATCAAATACGTCATTACCCTGGACACTGACACACAGCTTCCCCGGGATGCCGCGAGGCGGTTGGTCGCGACCATGGCTCACCCGTTGAACCTTCCGATTTACGACACGAAGAAGGGATTAATTGTCGAAGGGTACAGCATCCTACAACCGCGCATCGCCGTCAGCCTGCCCAGCGCGGCGCGATCGCGCTATGTTAAATTATTCTCCGGCGAGCCCGGGATTGATCCCTACACACGAATGGTATCCGATGTTTATCAGGACGTTTTTCATGAAGGCTCATTCATCGGCAAGGGCATCTATGACGTAGATGCCTTTGAACGCGCGCTCGGGGGTAGATTTCCCGAGAACCGAATATTGAGCCATGACCTACTGGAAGGCAGTTATGCGCGCGCCGCGCTGGTCAGCGACATACAATTATTTGAAGAATTCCCCTCGCGTTACACCGCCGATGCGCGGCGGCGACACCGCTGGATGCGCGGCGACTGGCAAATTGCGTCATGGCTACTTCCGAGGCTGCCCGTTCTCAATGCGCACCGTGCGCCAAATCCCCTGACAGGCCTGTCGCGTTGGAAGATTTTTGACAATTTGCGGCGCAGTCTGATTCCTTTTGCGCTCCTGTCGCTACTGCTTTTGGGGTGGCTCCTTTTTCCCCAATCCCAAATCGTGTGGGGCTTGGTGGTTTTATCCCTCAATGCCCTGCCATCGTTGCTGACCGGGGTGTCCGAATTTCTGCACAGGTCGAAAGACATGCCCTTCCATGTGCATCTGGAGAACGTTACCGCCAACTTTGTGCGGCAGATGGGGCAGGCCACCCTGACCATGGTATTTCTTCCCTATGACGCAGTTATGAGCCTGGATGCCGTGACGCGCACATTGGGACGGCTGATCGTCACGCGCCGGCATTTGCTGGAATGGCAGACTTCAACCGATGTTCAGTTCCAGGACAACGGCGGCCTGCGAAGTTTCGTTTCCGCGATGGCGTGCGCACCAGCGCTAGCGGTTTCCGCAGCGATGCTCTTTTTCCTGTCCGGGAATGCGTCCTGGATTATTTGGGGAAATTTTGCGCTCTGGTTTTTTTCACCGGTGATCGCGTGGTGGATCAGTCTGCCCATAGAAGAGAGGCGCTCAGAATTGTCCGTGGAAGAGGCTGCTGAGCTCCATAAGTTGTGCCGCAAGACGTGGAATTTCTTTGAAACCTTTGTCAATGACAGGGATCACTGGCTGCCGCCGGATAATTTTCAAGAATACCCACGACCGGTTATTGCGCATCGCACATCGCCCACCAATATCGGTCTTACGCTATTGGGCACGCTCGCGGCTCATGATTTCGGTTATATTTCGATGCGTGGAATGACCCAGCGCATCGCTCGCACACTGGCGACGACCGAGAAACTGGAGCGCCATCGGGGGCATTTTTATAATTGGTATGACACGCTGACCCTCAAGCCAATGTCGCCCCTCTATATTTCCACCGTGGACAATGGCAACCTCTCAGGAATGCTGTTGACGCTTCATTCAGGTTTAGTGGAACTGGTTGACCAAAATTGGAACGGCGGCAGGATCATCGCCGGACTCCGCGACACGCTGGGAATCTTGAAAGAGCATTCGGACAATCCCGATAACACGGCCAAACTGGAAGCGCTTGGCAAGCTACTGGATCAGAACCCGGACCGGCCTGCGGAGATCGTGCAATTACTCGAGCAGGCGGTGGAAAGGTTAAGGAAAATGGCGAGCGCTGAGCCGGAGATTTTCAATGAGTTTGAGAACTGGCGGAAGATCATGGAGGAGAGCTGCCACGAGCAGCGCGGGGCGGTGCTGGCAAGTTTTCCCTGGGCCCGCTGGCGGGAACCGCTCACGGATCATTTGAAAAACGAAGCGGCGGCTGAATTGAAACGCTTCTGGAGCGCACTGAATCAGCCAATGAGCACACGCCTTTTAGCGGAGGGCACGCGGGACCGGCTGGCTAGATTAGACGAATTAATTTTGGCGGCAAGCATTGTGCCAGCTAATTGGGAACTGACCAAGATTTTGTCGGAACTTCGCCAATGCGTGGCATCCGGCGGACAACAAGCGCTGGAGATGCTAAATGAACTGAACGCGCTGGCGGTCCGTTGCGATGAAATGGCGCGCATGGATTTCAAGCTGTTGTATGACCCCGAGCGCGAGCTTTTTTCCATTGGTTATAATGTCAGCCAGCATCGGCTCGATGGGAACTGCTATGACTTATTGGCGTCCGAAGCCCGGCTGGGAAGCTACGTCGCCATCGCCTTGGGACAAGTGGATCAAAACCACTGGTTCCGGCTCGGGCGTTCGCTGACTTCGGCGGGCGGCAAGCCCGCGCTGATTTCCTGGAGCGGCTCAATGTTTGAATATCTCATGCCCTTGCTGGTCATGCCCAACTATGAAAGAACGCTACTGGACGTTTCCTGCAAGTCAGCGGTGGCGCGACAAATTCAATATGGCAAACAGACAAAGGTTCCGTGGGGTATTTCGGAGTCAGGCTACAATTTGCGGGATGCCGAAGCAAATTATCAATATCGCGCTTTTGGGGTGCCTGGCCTCGGATTCAAGCGCGGGTTGGCGCATGATCTTGTCATCGCGCCCTATGCGACGGTCATGGCCTTGATGGTGGCGCCGGAAGAATCCTGCAAAAACCTCAAGGCCCTCGGGCGTGAAAATGCCGGCGGGAAATTCGGCCTTTATGAGGCATTGGATTACACCGCATCCCGCATCCCCAGCGGCCAAACCCACGCCATTATTCGTTCGTTCATGGCGCATCATCAAGGAATGAGCCTGCTATCGCTGAACTCCATTTTGCTTGATCGTCCGATGCAACGGCGATTCCAAGGCAATCCGCTGCTAAAATCCGCTGAATTATTGCTGCATGAGCGAGTGCCGCGTGAAACCACCGTGCGGTATCCCCATGAACTCGAAGCCAGCCGGACACAGGAGCCAGCGTCGACGGGCGAGTCTGTCATCCGCGTGATCACCGATCCGAACATCGGTCCGCCAGAAGTCCATTTGCTTTCCAACGGCCGTTATCACGTCATGGTTTCAAACACAGGTGGCGGCTACAGCCGTTGGAACGAGACCGCGATAACGCGCTGGCGAGAAGATGCAGCGCACGATTGCTGGGGCACATTTTTTTACCTGCGCGATGTGGATAGCAGCGCCTTCTGGTCTCCCACGCATCAACCCACCTTGAAGGCAAAGACTGGATATGAGGCGATATTCAGCCAGGGTCGGGCTGAATTTCGTTCGCTCCTGCAGGAGATCGAGATGCACACGGAAATTGCGGTTTCCCCGGAAAGCGACGTGGAAGTCCGACGCCTCACGCTGATGAACCATTCCGACCGGGTGCACACCCTCGAAGTGACCACTTACGCGGAAATTGTCCTCAACACAATGGCGGCGGAGCTGGCCCATCCGGCTTTCAGCAATCTCTTTGTGCAGACGCAAATACTGCCGCAGCAAAACGCCATTATTTGCTCCCGTCGCCCGCGCACCGCAAGGGAAAAGGCACCATGGATGGCCCAGCTGCTGCTGATTCGCGGTGCGGAAATTGGATCGGTTTCATTTGAAACCGACCGGGGACAATTCATTGGCCGGGGCGGAAATCTGATTTCACCCGCGGCGTTGAGAAATGCTCCACCGCTTTCCAACACGGCCGGGTCGGTGCTGGACCCGATTGCATCCATACGCCGCACGATCCGGATCGAACCGAAGGAAAGTGCGACGATGACCCTGGTTTGTGGCATTGCGCCTTCGCGCGAAGAAATTCTCGGGATCATAGAAAAATATCAGGACCAAACGATTGCCGACCGATGCTTTGAACTGGCGTGGACGCATGGCTTGCTGATGCTGCGCCATTTGAATACGACGGAGGGTGAAGCCCAACTCTATGGCAGGCTCGCTGGCGCATTGCTTTACAATCAAATGGCGCGGCGCGCGCATCCAAACGTGCTGGCGCGCAACCAGCGCGGCCAGCGGAACCTCTGGAGTTTCGGCATTTCAGGAGATCTGCCAATTTTACTACTGCAGGTTACGCATGCTGACCGCACGGATTTGATGCGCCAGATCGTCCAGGCGCACGCGTATTGGCGCCTAAAGGGCGTGGCGGTCGATCTGGTGATATTAAATGAGGACGATTCCGTTTACCGTGGTGCGTTACATGACCAAATCTTGAATCTCGTCACGGCGAATAATGCGAGCCAGTTGCTCGACGAGCCCGGCGGTGTTTTTCTGCGTCGCGCGGATCAATTTTCGCCCGAAGACAAAATTCTTCTGGAGGCGACCGCCCGGATAGTTTTGCGCGATGACAACGGATCGCTGGCGGAACAGCTATCGCGGCGTCCGCGACTGGAATCACTGCCGCCGCCCCTGCGGCTGGTCGCGCGGCCCGAAAATAGAACCGCGTCAAATATGCCCGCGCGCGAACTGGCGTTTTTCAACGGACTTGGAGGTTTTACACCGGATGGCCGCGAATACGTCGTGATTCTGGGCCCGGGGGCCACAACACCGGCTCCGTGGGCCAACGTGCTGGCCAACCCAAATTTTGGCACACTTGTTACCGAAAATGGCGGTGGCTATACCTGGAGCGAAAATGCGCATGAGTTTCGGCTGACGCCGTGGAACAACGATGCGGTGACCGATAGCAGCGGCGAGGCATTTTACATCCGCGACGAACTGACAGGAGAATTTTGGTCACCAACACCGCTGCCGGCACGAGGGAATTCGTCCTATGTTTCCCGGCATGGCTTTGGATATAGTGTCTTTGAACACACCCGAGCCGGGGTCGCATCCGAGTTGCGGGTTTATGTCGCCATGAACGAGCCGGTGAAAATTGCGATGCTGAAAATAAAGAATGGTTCCAACCGGGTGAAGCGTCTGGGGTTGACGGGATATTGGGAATGGGTGCTGGGTGAATTGCGCACCAAGAATGCAATGTATATTGTCACCGGAAATGACCGGTCAACCGGCGCCTTGTTTGCGCGCAACGCTTATAACTCGGATTTTGAAGGACGGATCGCGTTTGTGACCAGCAGCGAACCCGATCGTTCATGCACCGCTGACCGCCTGGAATTCCTGGGACGGAATGGGACGCTGGCACAACCCGCCGCGCTGGGTCGCACCCGGCTTTCGGGTAAAACGGGCGCGGGGCTTGACCCATGCGCTGCCTTGCAGGTGCAGGTGGAATTGGAGCCGGGGCAGGAACGCGAAATCGCCTTCATACTGGGCGCGGGACAAAACCAACGAACGGCACAGGATTTGGCACGACGGTTCCAAAATCTACAAACCTGCCGGGAGGAACTGGACAAAGTCCGCGAGTTTTGGAAACAAACCTTGGAAATGGTCCAGGTCCAGACGCCCGAACCAGCGCTGAATTTTCTGGCCAATGGCTGGCTGCTTTATCAAACCATTTCCTGCCGTCTATGGGCGCGCACCGGCTTTTATCAATCGGGCGGCGCATTTGGTTTTCGCGACCAGCTGCAGGATGCCATGACGCTCGTTCACACGCGGCGGGAATTATTGCGGGAACAACTGCTTCGAGCCGCCGCGCATCAATTCCGGGAAGGGGATGTCCAGCATTGGTGGCATCCGCCGACTGGTCGTGGCGTGCGAACCCATTTTTCCGATGATTTTCTCTGGCTCCCCTATGCCACCTGCCGCTACGTGGAAGCTGTCGGTGACACCGGAGTCCTGGACAGCGAAGTGCCGTTTCTGGAAGGCCGCGCCCTGCGACCGGAAGAAGAGGCGAATTACGACGTGCCACAAAATTCGGCTGAATCGGGCACGCTTTATGAGCATTGCGTGCGCGCGGTAAAAAACGGTTTAAAATTCGGTGAGCACGGCTTGCCGCTCATGGGTTGCGGCGATTGGAATGACGGCATGAATCTCATCGGTGAAAAAGGGAAGGGCGAAAGTGTATGGCTGGCATTCTTTCTTTACGATGTGCTCCAAAAATTCTCGAACCTGGCCGCCCGACACGGTGACGATGCGTTCGCCAAGCACTGCGAGGAGCAGGCGAAAACACTGCGCGAGAAAATCGAACAAAATGCGTGGGACGGGAAATGGTATCGCCGCGCTTATTTTGACGATGGGAAAGCGCTCGGTTCTGCTTCAGATCCGGAATGTCAAATTGATTCACTCCCGCAAAGCTGGTCAGTCATTTCCGGCGCGGGGAGTCAGGAGCGTGTGCGCGAAGCGCTGGATTCGGTGGCTGAACGGCTGGTTCGCCGCGACGCGAAAATCATTCAACTGTTTGACCCTCCGTTCGACCAATCGCACCTTGAACCGGGTTATATCAAAGGGTACGTGCCGGGTGTCCGTGAAAACGGCGGCCAGTACACGCATGCCGCCGTCTGGACGGTAATGGCCTTTTCGCTGGCAGGCGAGACCAACCGTGCATGGGAATATTTTCGGCTCATTAATCCAGTTTTGCAGGCGACGGATCCAAACAGCGTCGCGCGATACAAAACCGAACCTTACGTTGTGGCGGCGGATGTTTACAGCGTACCACCGCATACTGGCCGTGGCGGTTGGACATGGTATACAGGTTCAGCTGGTTGGATGTATCGTTTGATTTTGGAGACGTTATTGGGAGTGGAGGTGGCGGTGAAGGAATTGCGATTTACCCCCAGGGTTCCGAAGGAGTGGAAATCGTTCCAAGTCGACTATCGTTATCGGGAAACTGTATTCCACATTGCTTGCATCAATGAATCGGGTAGTTGGAAACCGCCCGGGCGAATTCAGCTTGATGGCATCGCGCAGGCGGGGCCTGAATTAAAGTTGAAGGATGATCGTCGGGAACACACTGCGGTGGTCAGATTTTGACCCCAGCGCAGGCCTGAAAGTCGAATGACGTTGCTACCTGGTGGCCTTCGCATTTGAAAGTTTGGCGGTCTTAACTGAAATTCACAAATCCGTTCCCAAAGGCAATCCAACCATGCGGGCACCTTGCAATCTGCAACACAAAGTGGTGGCATTAGGCCATCAACCACGGTTTAAAGCCGTCTCGGTCTTTAAGCGATCGATTCGACGACCTTATTGTATCATTTCCGCCTTCAGTTTATTCCAGGACACAGCAGACTCCCATCGAGCAACCCCGCGCCTTTCCCGATCCTTCAGACAATGGCAGGTGCCAGAATTAAAGTGCTGTCCCTAAATCGCTTATGGAACGCGACGAAGCAGCCGCGCTGGCTATTTTAGAATGGTAAAGGTCCAGCCGCAAAATTGAGCGGGTTCCATATTTGATGCGCGCCGAGTACTGATCGAATTATTAGATTTCATAGTTTTATTGGTTGAAAATCCGGATTTTTTCCTCCGGACCATTACATCATCTGCAAGAGACGTGCCGGTCTTCCAGCAGAATGGACTTTAAGACGAGTTGAATTCATTGGGTGGGACACCGCCGATTTTACGGCTACGATGAGTCTGACTGCTGGTGCCATTGCTGAGGGGCGCGAGGTTGACGGTGAAGGGAAATTGATTTGGTGATTTCGGGCTTATTTTCTTGGTGCCAACGGATATCTCATCAAGCCCGTCAAACCGCGTGAGTTAATCAAAATGGTAAAGCGCATCAAGGATTTCAAGCAGACGCAGGATCGCCTGCCTGTCAATTGCGTAAACGTGGCGGATGACACCCGAATTCAGCGCCTCCGGAAAAATTGGATATTCCCCGCATCAAGCAATCGATTGGTCGATGGCAATCAGGAAATCAGGCACCTTTCTACCGGTCGCATGAAATAACCCATTGGAAACGATGAATCCCTGAGTGCGATTTGCAATAATTGTTACGCTGTAGACCGCAATTTGCAGCACGTTTCCCTAACGAACGTCACGGATTTCAAGCTGAAACAGGCTGGCGCCAGTGCTCAAAAGCAAATACTCAACTGATTGTAACTGCTCGCAAGGCTTCGGCACACTATTTGCGGGAATCAAGCCATGAGAACGAACCATTTGCAGTTGTGGATGGCGGCAGCGGTGGTCGGTGGTTTGGGGTTGCTGGCCGGATGCGTGGTCGAACCCAGCAGGCGGGTGGCTTTCCAGCCGGTGGTGGTGCAAACGCCGCCGCCGGCGGAGCCGGTCATGGTGCCGGAGGATTATGCGTGGGATGGCTATGAATACGTTGGGTTGGTGGGCGACCAGTACTACTATTTGGGAGCGGGCAACGTCTGGTTGGTATGCGAGCCCTTCCGCTTGGAGCGTTTTCATGGCTGGGAAAGAGGCCATCCCGATTGGCATGCCCATGCCGTCCGCAATATTCAGTACCGAAGAGATGCCAGAGGACATGAGCATCCGAGGCGTGATGACCGAAGGGACGGACGTTGAGTTTTCAGCTTCGGTGGACTGAGCATAATGCTCAACCAACCAAACGTTATCGATGAAAAAACCTACTGTGTTTGTTCTGGCCGCCGGTATGGGTAGCCGGTACGGCGGGCTTAATGAAGTCAATCCGGTCGGATCCTCGGACTAGACCATTATCGACTACTGAATCTTCGACGCCGTCCGGGCTGGCGTTGGGGGGCTCGTCTTGGCCATCCGTCACGACATCGAGAAATCCTTCCGAAAAGATGTCGCAAAGCAGTCGCTTACAAAAAGGATGCGCCTGCGCCATAAACCCGAGAACCACTCGTCAGTATCAAATCGCCATGGTCGTCGCCTAAAATAGCAATGATGATATCAACTGGATTAGTCCTATAGAATGGATATTTTAGTTGGAGAACCAATTGCCGGTCCCATTAGCCATTTTGGGAATCAAGACTCGGAGGCGAATTGCAATCTGCAATTTTTGATTGCCAGCAATGCATTTTGCAAACCGAAGCGCCCAGTCGTGAGTTATTGCAAGTTGCAATTAATTGCACAATGCAAGCATGTCCCTGATTCGAATTTATTAAATCTTAAATCGATCAAGAAACTGTTTCCATTCTTACCAGAATTGTGGCAGTTTAAGCCGGGTTAAGACATATAAATTCCCGGCTGAATATCCTCATGAAAAAAAGTCTGATCATAATCAATATTGTATTGTTCCTCTCCGGCTTTATCCACCTCTCCGCGCAAATAGTGACGAATTTGAGCATTGTCGCCTCCGGCAAACAATTGTTCATTTTTTGGCCGGCATCGGATTCTAATTACGTGTTGCAAAAAGCAACGAGCGTAAATTCTTCAAACTGGACAGTGGTCGCCAGTGGCTCCCCACTGATCGGAATTTGCACCACCAATACATTAGCGTCACAATTTTTCCAACTTTACATGAAAACCAATATTCCTGTGGCGACGGCGCAGATTCCCGGCGGCACCTTTACCATGGGTGACACTTTGGATGATGAAGGCGACGCCACCCCGGTGAGTGCGACGGTATCCTCATTTTATATAGACATTAATTTGGTAAGTTATGGGCAATGGCTCATGGTCTATAATTGGGCCTCATCCCATGGATATGGATTTGTGGATTCCGGATCCGGCAAAGCGACCAATTACCCGGTTGAGTCGGTAGACTGGTATGATGCGGTTAAATGGAGCAACGCCAGGTCGCAGCAGGCAGGTTTGACGCCGGTATACTACTCGGATGCGGGCATGTCGCAGGTCTACACAAATGGAGAGATAACGCCTTACGTGAAGTGGGCGGCCAATGGCTACCGTTTGCCGACGGAAGCAGAATGGGAAATGGCAGCGCGAAGCGGAGTAAACGGACAGCGGTTTCCCTGGGGTGATACCATCAGCGATTTGGTCAACGCGAACTATTACGGATATCCGGCGTTTTTATTGTATGACATTGGGCCGTCAGGCTTTACGTCGTTTTTTTCCACGGGAACCGTCCCATTTACGAGCCCCGAAGGCTTCTATCCAGCTAATTCTTTTGGGCTTTACGACATGGCTGGCAATGTAAATGAGTGGTGCTGGGATTGGTATGGTACACCCTATGCCGGAGGGACAAACCCGGAAGGGCCTGCCAATGGAACTTACCGTGTGATGCGTGGAGGTGACTGGCAGCATAGTGCGCAATCTGCGCGTTGCGCTTGTCGCGGTTCCAATGATCCTACTTTTGCCACCTCCACCATTGGGTTTCGTTGTGTGAAAGCACCCTGATCCCGGCAGGATGTCAAAATTGATCCTGCTCGCAGCGGTTGGGTCAAACGAAGTGGGTCGGGCGGCATTTATGGGCAGTATCTCTTTTGCGCCTTGATCTGCAAAATATTCCCAATATTTAAGGGTTGATGCATAAGCGTTTTCCCTTTAACCAAGCGTTTTCCCTCCGATTTTCGTCCAATTTTTCGCCGCACTCGATGCGGTTGACGCAGAATAGATCCTTACTCCATCGCATGGAGGGCTCATTTCAATCTTTTAGTGCGAAATACATGCAGGGCGTGTTGGAAATTATGCAAAATGCACGCGAGCTTCTGGTTTCAACCGGATGAAGAACCTCAAAAGCTCATGTTTTAGTTGGAAAATTGTTTTTCATCAGACTGGCAAACTAAACGCTACTCCACGCGCCTGTGATTGGTTATCGACGCGGGATGAAAGCCAGTGTTAATGACATTGAAATCTCGAACCTGGCCCGCCGCCCGATCCAGAAACCGGTAGAAAAATTATTTGAGACCAGCTTACGTGTGACAAGGAAACTCCGATCAGCCTGTCCGGAAAGAGTTCTTTATCCATCCTGGTGAATCTGCCCGGCGCTAAAACCGCGAGGCGGCATCCATACCTGCTTTGCCTTAAAATTATATGAAAATAACCATGAAATCGACATTCCTGCCTGTCAAATCGAAATTTGTCATCCGCCTCATTGTTGGCGCAAATCAAATTTTTCACCTCCTTGGGGCCTTCTCATTAAGATTAACAGCCATGCTCACGGGCCTGGCTCTGATTTTATCCGGCATACCATCAACTTACGCTGATCAAAATCCCCCTGGTTGTACTGGCAGTGGTTTGGGGATCTTGCTTTACACCGACGCGTCCGATGTTCACGTTGGTAACACCCTGCATTATAGTGTCACCATTTTTAATGGCACTACCACCGGTCCGATTGTATGCGATGCGACCTCGATTACTGCATTTTTGGTTACCCCGGATGGTGTTTCGCACCAAATTCCTCTTACGGTGACAAATCTAGTCAGCGGACAATCGGATTATTATCCCGACGTCGTCAGCTATACAGTTCGCGCCCAGGATATTCAGCCGGATGGGACGGTGGATGCAACGGCCAGTGACTCGGGCATCATTCACCAAAACACCATTGACAGTCAGGGTGGCGGCCACCAAGGCGTGAATACCGTGGTAAGCATGCCCTGTTTGCAGATTACTGCCCAGTGCAGCAGCGGCATCGGGGAAGCCGGTGTGATTACATTCAGCGGCATGGTAACCAACTGCGGCAATGATGATTTGTATGGCGTTGGGATTACGAACATGGTGAATGGCACGCCGGTTCTGGTTGCCTATCTACCCACACTTGCGACCAACCAGTCCGCTTCCTTTAGCGGCAGTTGGACGCCGGCCAGTCCTTGCTCCCCCAATACCGCTGTCCTGACGGCCACCGGCACCGACTCTGAAACGGCTTATCCCACTAACGTAATGGTCTCCACCACCCTTACTTGCTCGGATGTTTTGACCCCGGCCATCACTGTGACGAAAACATGTCCCGTTTCGGGAGGCATTCCAGGTCAATTGCTGGTTTATTCCGGCACCGTCAGCAATGCTGGCAACGTGACGCTGACCGGCGTCGTGGTGGTTGACAACCAGCCGTCGCCCAATACCCAGGTGTACTCAGTGGCCTCGCTGGCTCCTGGAGCATCCGCGAATTTTACCGGCAGTTTTTTGGCGCCCACCAATTGCTCGGTGAGTGACACGCTGACAGCCACTGGCACCAGTACTTGTGGCGTTGTTGTAAATGGCACATTTGGCGCGACCTGCCCCATCGTAACCGCCCCGCAGTTGCTGGTAACTGTCGCCTGCCCCGGCACGCCGGTTGGACCAGGCGGATCGCTAACTTACAGGGGCACGGTCCAAAATACCGGAAATATCGGTCTTACTAATGTTCTGGTTTACAGTGACACGCCCGTTGCTAATACAAAAGTATTCGCTGCGGCTACCCTGGCGCCCGGCGTCTCAACCAATTTTACCGGCACTTATACCGTTCCGGCCAATACTTGCTCCGTTACCACGACCTTGACCGGCACCGGTTATGGCAGTTGCGGACTCCTCGCGGTCACCAACGTTGCTTCGACCACCTGCGCTGTCACCACGACCCCGGGGATCACGGTTTCACTGGCTTGCCCGTCCACCTCCGCAACCGGGGGTGGTTTGATTACGTACTCGGGTACCGTGCACAATTCAGGCAATGTCATTCTGAATAATGTGTTTGTGGTGAACAATCAACCAGCCCCCAACACTCCCGTCATTGGTCCCATCACCTTGCCGGTGGGGGCCAGTTCCAATTTTACGGCCAGTTTCACAGCTCCCCTCGGTTCCTGTTCCGTGAGCAGCATGGTGACAGCCACCGGAAATGATAATTGCACTTCGCTGCCGGTGTCGAATACAGCCCAGACGACCTGCTCATTAATCACCTCGCCCGGCATTGCGATCAGTGAGGATTGTCCGACGGTTCCGGCGGTTCCCGGTGGTCTGCTGGTTTATAGCGGCACCGTGACCAACACCGGGAATGTCACACTCACAAATGTCAGCATTTTGAATAATCTGAGCGGAATCACCCCCGTGCTGAGCCTTGTTTCCCTCGCCCCGGGCGCTACCGCCAATTTCTCTGGCAGCTATCTGGCGCCCACCAATTGTTTCTCCGCGAGTACCTCGACCGTTACCGGTCGCAGTATTTGCGGCGTGGCGGTCAGCGGCTCGACCACCCTCAACTGCCCGGTCAATACCTCACCGGCTTTAAGCGTTACGGAAACCTGTCCGGTTAACCCGACAATTCCGGGCGCCGTCCTGACCTACAGTGGTACCCTGACGAATGCGGGCAACATCACCCTGACCAATATCGTGGTGTTGAACAGCCTCAATGGGAACACGCCGATATTCCGCTCCGCCACCCTGCCGCCGGGCGTTGGCGTGAGCTTCACCGCCAGCTATTTGACGCCTACCAATTGCTCCTCGACCAGCACGCTGACTGCCAGCGCCGAGAGCAGTTGTGGTCTGACCATCACCAATACCGCCTCGGCAACTTGCGCGATCATTACCGCGCCGCAGCTCAAGGTCACCCAGACTTGTCCGGTGGGTCCAGTGGCCCCTGGTGGACTGCTGATCTACAGCGGCACAGTGACCAACACCGGTAACATTACCATTACCAATATCGTGGTGGTGAATGACCAAAGTGGCGTGATCTTTACTGCTGCCACACTGGCGCCCGGTGTCGGTGCGGGTTATACCGGCAGCTACATCGCACCGTTTGCCTGCTCGTCCACGAGCACGTCCACCGCCACCGGGGCCAGTGTCTGCGGGGTTGCGGTCAGCGCTGCGGCCAGTACCACCTGCGCCATCACCACCACACCCCAAATCACCATCAACCAGTCTTGTCCGCAAGTGCCGGCAATTCCCGGTGGCCTGATCACCTTTAGCGGCTCCATCAGCAATGCCGGCAACATCATGCTCACCAACGTGA
>Ga0182016_10003797_pt1 | contig 17047 bp, 12 predicted proteins | sample 712S2MmetaG_FD_120491 | JGI IMG/M metagenome (GOLD analysis project Ga0182016, IMG submission 120491) | Permafrost microbial communities from Stordalen Mire, Sweden - 712S2M metaG | ecosystem: Environmental > Terrestrial > Soil > Wetlands > Permafrost | place: Sweden: Stordalen | collected...
GGCGAAGGGGCCGGTATGGATAAGCGCGGGTGTATTCTCGGTGGTTTGCACAAGGTTAGGTAAAAGAGCTTCGCTGAGCAGAGCCATCATGGCGCCAGTTGCACCCAAATCGCTCGCTGTAACAGGGTGGCCGGTACGGGAGACGCCTACGACGATGGAACTGAGTCGGTGGCGGAGATCGAGAAGGCTTGAGGCGAGACCGAGAATTGCCATGACCTCCGACGCGGCGGTGATGACGAATCCGGTTTCGCGGTTTGCGCCATCGCCTTTTGAGCCGATGCCAACCGAGATGTGGCGAAGAGCGCGGTCATTCACGTCGAGGGCGCGCGGCCAGAGAATTTGTGCAGGATCGAGGTCCAGCTCATTGCCGTGAAAAAGGTGCGAGTCAATCATTGCCGCGAGCAGGTTGTGGGCCGCGGTGATGGCGTGGAAATCGCCATGAAAGTGAAGGTTGATTTTCTGGCTCGGCTCGACCTGCGAAAGCCCGCCGCCCGCCGCGCCACCTTTGAGGCCGAAAACGGGGCCAAGGGACGGTTCGCGAGAGGTGACAATTGATTTGTATCCGATGCGTTCGAGGCCCTGGGCCAGCCCGATCGAGACGACTGTCTTGCCTTCGCCGGAGACAGTGGGGGTGGTGGCGGTGACCAGAATGAATTTGCCGCGGACCGGGAAAGCGGGATTTGTCAGCAGATCGAGCTTGAGTTTGGCGCCGTGCCTGCCCATGGGTTCAAATTGATCCGAAGTAAGGCCAAGCTTGGCGGCTATATCCTGGATGGGCAAAAGTGCAAGTTTCTGGGCAGGCAAAACTGCAGTTGTCATAAGAGCTCCGAACCGGATTCCGCGGATTAATATACGCTGCGGGAATGGGAGCGTGGTGTGACGAATAAACATTGCAAGCGGTCGCCCGACACATCGCATTCCCGCATTGGAGAAGCTATTTTGGCATCGAATTGAGCTTGTCGAGGGTACGTTTCAAGTCATCGAGTTTCTGTCCCGCATCGGCGAGTTTGCCCTCCGACGTCAGGCGCTGGTAGTCGGCAAAGTCCTTGCCTGCCTGGGCGATCAGGGACTTCAGGTCGACAGCGGGCTGGGGCTGCGATGGGCCGCCGGGTTCTGGCGCAGCGCGTGGAGCTTCGGACGCACTCAAGGTTGAGGACTCCGTGCCAAACAGGGATGCCAAGGCCGCTTCGAATGTCGGGGCGTAGGCGAGTTTGTCTTGGAGAGCGAGCACGACCAGGCGCAACTCCGGCATGGGGCTGCGGTCGGCTTGCAGGTAAATAGGCTCGGCGTAGAGCAGTGCGCGGCCGCACGGAATTACCAGCAGGCTGCCGCGACGCACGTGCGAGCCTTGCTGATTCCACAGCGTGAGTTGGCCCGAGAGCTGCGCGTTCTGATCGATGCGGGCTTCTATCTGTTGAGGGCCATCAACCAGCCTTGTTTTTGGGAAGTCGTAAACGACCGAGGTTCCGTAATGTTCGCCATCGCTGCGGCCTGCGATCCACCCGATAAGGTTGTTGCGGTTGGAAGGAGTGAAGGGCAGAATCTCGACAAACTCCAGGCCATCTTCGCCGGGTAGTTTCATGAGAACAAAGTTGGGCTGCATGGGCTGCGTAGTTTGCTCACCGCTTTGCGCCGTGCTCTCTGTAGCGACGGTCCATAAGTCTTCGCGGTTATAGAAAACCTCCGGATTCGTCATGTGGTAGAGGCCATAAACCTCCGCTTGCAGACTAAGCAATAACTCGGGGTAGCGGACATGCTTGTGCAGCCACGGTGGCATGGCCGAGGCATCCTTGAAGAGGCTCGGAAAGATGCCGCGATAGGCGGCCAGAATGGGATCGTTCTGGTCGAACACGTAGAAGGTTGTGGTTCCGTCGTACGCATCAATAACTACTTTGACGCTGTTCCGCATGTAATTGAGGGAAGTATTGTCGACGGTGCGATGGACGGAATACGGATAAGTATCCGATGAGGTAAATGCATCCATGACCCAGGTAAGCCGGCCATCGTCCCCAACGACGATGTACGGATCCTGATCGTAAGTGAGGAAGGGCGCCAGCGTTGCAACACGCTCACGGACGTTGCGGCGCATGAGGATGCGGCTTTGGTCGTTTACATCGTCGCTGAAGGGCAGCTTGGCAAGATCGTTGCGCTCAATTGCAATGAGGAGACGGCGCAGGAAGCCGCCTAACTCAATGCCGCCGGTTCCTTCGTAGGATGTTAGATTGTTGGACTGCCCTTCGGGATAATTGAACTCCTGCTGGCGGGTTTTGACATATACATCGGTGTTCGTCATTTCGCCGAAGTAAATCTCAGGGCGAGTTACGCTGAGACCATGCACGGTGCTCTGGACTGGCATGTTGCTCAGCATGAGCGTAGGCAATCCCTCCGCGGTGAAGCCATTTACGGGATTCATCGTGATGCCGTAGCCATGGGTATAGATGAGCTTGTCATTCACCCAGGTGCGGCTGGTGTCGGGGAGCTTTTCCACGTTCAACTCGCGCACCGCAAGCATCACTTCCCGCATATTGCCGTCAATCATGTAGCGATCGATGTCAATATCGGGAAAGTCGTAGTACGTGCGAATCTCCTGGATCTGGCGCAGCGTATCCTGAAGGGCATTTACATCCCAGAGACGAATGTTCTGAAGGGTGGCTTGATTGTTTGCCGGGTCGGTAGCTCCCACGATAGTTTCCGCTGGGAATTCGCGTTGCGCGAACGAGTCGAGGCCATAGGCCCGGCGAGTCATCTCGATGTTATAGGCAATGTAAGGCTGCTCGCGAACCAACTCGTTGGGCTTGACCAGAAAGCTGGTGACATACCAGCCGATCACGCCCGCCACGACAAAACAGAGGATGGCGGGGAGGATAGCTACAATGAGCCACCGGCCCCGCGGTTTGAACATGCCACTCACGATAGCAATCAGTGCGCCAAAGGCAAGCGCGATGGCGACGAACAACATGCCGGTGAGAGTTACATGAGCATCGGTGTAAGTAACTCCGTCGAAGATAGAGTGATGCTCAAACAGTAACTCAAAACGGGATACATACTCCCGCAGGGCGAGGACAAAAAGCAGAAACCCCGCGGCGATGGAGAGTCCGCGCCAGGGCAGCGCGATGCCACCGCTGAAGCGCCCTTCGAGTGCGCGGGATCCGCCGGTTACGAGGATGAACAAAACGGCCAGGATGCAACTGAAGATAGCCAGCGTGAGCAGCCAGCCGGTGATAAGCTGCCAGGCGGGCAGGGTGAAAAGATAGAAATTCAGAGATTTGCCGAAAATGGGGTCGGCAAAGCTGCCTGCCGAGTTGGCCGCGGCCCTGGGTGCATACCAGAAGAGCGCAAGCGTGCTCCATTGCGCCTGCATGGCGGCGCCGGTCGCCAAAGCAATGATGACCGAAACAACCAATGCGACTACACGAATGACCGGCGCGACCGGGAGCTTAATGGGGTTTCCACCAATGATGATGGTGTGGTCGTCTGGCAGGTCACCGGAATGCGAGCGTTTCAGGACGGAAAAGACGCCGAAGAGGAATAGGAACGTGGCGACGGCAAAGGCGGCGAAGACGCCCCATTGCAGGCTGAGGGACTTCCAGAAAACCGGAACGTACCCGAGTGAGCGAAACCACAGCAAATCGACCCAATAGGCGAGTGCGGTGCGCCCGCCGAAGATGAGGATGGCAACGGCTGCTATAACGAAGAAAACTCCGCGCCGGTGCGGGCGAGAGGGCTTAATCGGGCGTGGCCAATCGATGGATTCGTGCAATTCTTTACCCCACTTGAGTTGCTGCTTTGATTTGTAATATCCGCGAACCACACGGCGCAAAGGACGCTGCAAGACGTAGCGCCTGGACCGCAAGCTCGCAATCTCACCACATTCACTCTAGTCCTTTTGGCCCGTGTTTGCAGGGCTCAGGCTGTGTGTAACCTCTTTGCCTCGTTTAACGAGAGCGGATGCTGCCGGTGTGGAACACGGTCTGCATTGTGGAGTTCGAGACGTTTTGGTACTATCAATGCATACATGGTTCGCGCTTCCCAAAGCCCGTCTTGTTGTTGCCTGTCGAACATTTTCGACGGGTGTCCGTTCTAGTCTTCGATCTCCTGCACATCTGATCCAGACGACAAACCCGTTGCTGAACAGCCGGGTCTGTCCCCATGCGTCCCACCGGCTTTCAGCATCTACCTTCGAAACCAAGAGGTCAGCATGCCGATCGCCGATGGCGAAACGTACTTGAAATCGATCCCCGCTATGCCTTCTGGGGCGGTTCGCCCGAACAGGCCGCGCCGCTTGAGCCATCTTCGACTTCTTGAGGCCGAGAGCATTCACATTCTCCGCGAGGTGGCGTCGGAGTTCGAGCGGCCGGTAATGCTCTATTCCATCGGCAAGGATTCGTCGGTCATGCTGCGGCTTGCGCAAAAAGCTTTTTATCCCGGCACAATTCCGTTCCCTTTTCTGCACATCGACACCGGTTTCAAATTTGCCGAGATGCTTACCTTCCGCGATGCGATGGCTCGCTCGGTTGGCGCAGAGCTGCTGGTGTGGCGCAATGAGGTCGCGATCGCCGCAGGCACAAATCCGATTGCGCTCGATACCAAGCGCTGTTGCGGTTTGTTGAAGACCCAGGCACTGCTGGATGCGCTGAGGCACTACAACTTCGATGCCGCATTTGGCGGGGCGCGTCGCGATGAAGAAAAGTCGCGCGCCAAGGAACGGATCTACTCCTTCCGCGATAGCTCCGGCCAATGGGATCCGAAAAATCAACGGCCTGAATTGTGGAACCTGTACAACGCGCGCATTCACCCCGGCGAGAGCATTCGCGTGTTTCCGCTTTCCAATTGGACCGAGATGGACGTGTGGCAATACATCCACCAGGAGAACATTCCGGTCGTCGATCTTTACTTTGCGAAGGAGCGGCCCATGTATGTTCGCGGCGATGCGCTCCTTCCCATTGAGCAGGATTTTGTCGCGCGCATCGGCGAGCGGCCTGTCATGGTCAAGTCGCGTTTGCGGTCGCTGGGGTGCAGCCCATGCACCGGTGCAATCCGCTCCGATGCGACGACGATCCCCGACATTATTGCCGAACTGATTTCGTTTCGTTCCTCGGAGCGGGCCAATCGCGTGATCGATCACGATCAGGAAGGATCGATGGAGTTGAAGAAGCGTGAGGGCTATTTCTAAATGAATACCCTGAGCATTCCAAGTTTTTCAATTGACGATTTCCTTGAGCAGGAGCGCGAAAAGGACCTGCTTCGTTTTTCGACCGCCGGCAGTGTGGACGACGGCAAGTCCACACTCATCGGGCGGCTGCTCTACGATACGCAATCGGTCTATGAAGACCAGGTTCGTTCGATCGAAGGGAAGGGAACCACTGCTCCGGGCCAAATTGATTTTGCGCTGCTGACAGATGGGCTCCGCGCCGAGCGGGAACAGGGAATCACCATCGATGTTGCGTATCGTTACTTCTCCACGGCGCGGCGAAAGTTCATCATCGCGGACACACCGGGGCATGAGCAGTACACGCGCAACATGGCCACCGGAGCCTCGACGGCCGATGCGGCTGTGGTGTTGATCGATGCCGCGAAAGGCGTGCTGGTGCAGTCGCGGCGACATGCATATATTGCGTCGCTGCTGCGCGTGAAGTACGTTATCGTCGCGGTGAACAAGATGGATCTGATCGGCTACGATGAGTCCGCTTTCCGTGCCATCGAGCGTCATTTTTCTCTTGTTCTGGATGAGATTGCGATCGATACGGGAAATCCTGTGGAGGCAATTTTTGTTCCAGTCAGTGCCCTGGCTGGAGACAACGTAGTTCATCGGACAGATTCAATGCCATGGTACGACGGGCCGTCGCTGCTTGAGTTGCTTGAAGCGCTGCCGGCCACGCGAGAGACGCACGCAGAGCCGTTTCGTTTTCCGGTACAGCGCGTGCTCAGGCCCAATCACACTTTTCGCGGATTTGCCGGGCAGATCGCTTCGGGGACCATTCGCAAGGGCGACAAAATTACCGTGCTGCCTTCCGGAAGAAGTGCGGAGATCGAGCGCATTGTCACCTTTGACGGGGATCTCACGGAAGCGCATGCGCCGCTTTCAGTGACGCTGGTTTTGAATCGTGAACTCGATATCAGCCGCGGCGATTTGATCGCTTCTTCAGATTCGACGCCCGGTGTGACGAGGCATATCGGCGCATCGATCGTGTGGATGGATCACCGTCCTCTCGCACTGAATCGGCGCTATCTGCTTAAGCACACCAGCCACACTGTGCCCGCATTCGTCGCCTCCATCGGCCATCGCACCAACATCGCAACGCTAGCTCATGAGACTGCCGACACGCTGGAGATGAATGCGATTGGCGCCGTCTCGATTGAACTGCTGCGGCCTGTTGCACTCGATCTCTATGCTGAGAATCGCGCGACCGGCTCATTCATCCTTATCGACGCGGCCACCAACAGTACTGTCGCGGCGGGCATGATCACCTTGGTCGGCGTGGACACCTCCGACGGGGAGGAGGAGTTAGAAGCCTCTTCCGGACCGGTGACTGCCGTGGAGCGTGCCGCGCGCTGGGGTCATCGGGGTGGCGTGCTTTCTTTGACCGGTCCGGCGGGGTCGATCGACCTTATCGAGCGCTCGCTCTTCACGGCAGGCGTGGTTACGCAGCGCATCGATACAAGGGACGCCGTGATCGCTGAGCATCCGGGACTGCTTGAGGCCATTGCAGGACACCAGGCTGCGGCTGGCCTGCTTGTACTTGAAGTGACTCCGAATGAGAGTGAACAACTCGTGGTGCGGGTAAGAGACCGGCGAATTGTTCTCGAAGACGCAAATCGAAGTGCCGTGGTCGCTGCGGTTCACCAACTGCTGCATGAAGCAGAAATCATTTTTGACACAGAAAAGGCGGGCCTTTAATGAGCACGGTTGAGATTCACGACGAGGTTGTGGCCAAGCTGGATACGGTGCGTTCGCTGCTGGCGCACGAAGTGACAGGGCGCGGAGACGTCTGCCTTACCTGTAGCTTTCAGGCGGAAGATGTGTTGCTGACCAAGCTGGCAATCGAGTTGGATGCGAGGATTCCCATTCTCTTTCTAGACACCGGCTATCATTTCGCGGAGACCTATGCGTATCGTGATCGCATCGCGAAAGAATGGAATCTCAACCTGATCAACTTGCTGCCGGAGAAGACCGTCCCTGAGCAAGAGGCAGAGCACGGGTTGCTCTATCAATCCGCGCCTGACCAGTGCTGCAAGCTGCGCAAGGTTGAGCCGCTGTTCAAGGCTGTCGCGGGGTATCGCGTTTGGCTTACGGGGTTGCGTCGCGAGCAGGCAAAGAGCCGGGCAGGACTCGAAGAGGCGGCTCAGTTTGTACTGCCGGGCGGGAAACAGGTATTGAAGCTGGCGCCGCTTGCAGCCTGGACGACGCGCGATGTTTGGTATGCCTGCGAGCAGCTCTCGATTCCGTTATTGCCGCTCTACGAGCGAGGATTCTCGTCAATCGGTTGCGAGCCATGTACTTCGCTTCCACTCGATGCCAACGATCCGCGGTCGGGCAGATGGGCCGGCCGCAAAGTTGAATGCGGCATTCACATCGAGGCTGCGCCCGCTCGGTAAGCCCGCTCGGGAAAGTCGGCATAGCGGAACGGAGCTACACCATGCAGTACGTGATCGGGTTCACCATCGCACTTTTCATCGCGCTCACCGGGGTGGGCGCAGGTACCATTACTGTGCCAGTTCTCGTATTGTTTCTGGGAGTGCCCGCGCCGGTCGCGGTGGGCATCGGCTTGATGTTCGCTACAGCTGTCAAGCTGATCCTGGTGCCATCGCAAATCATCCGCCGCAACGTCGCATGGCGCACTCTCGCATTCATGCTTGCGGGCGGTTTGCCGGGCGTCATCATTGGGTCGTTGTTCCTGAAGCACCTGGTCACCGAGGGTTCGCAGAACCTTATGAATGCGTTGCTCGGTTCAATTCTGGTGACTACGGCAGGCTGGCAGATCGCAAATTTCTTCAAGCCAATGAAGGTGAATCAAGACCCTAGACACCGTGGCAAACTGCTGGCTTGGCTGATGCTTCCCGTGGGCGCTGAGGTGGGATTTTCTTCGGCTGGCGCAGGAGCGCTGGGAAGCGCCGCGCTGCTGAGCCTGACGCCATTACTGCCGGCGCAAGTGGTAGGCACGGACATCGCTTTCGGCTTCGTCATTTCGCTGATTGGCAGCGGCGCACACTGGTTCTCGCAAACCTCCAACACGGAGTTACTCCTGCAACTGATTGCCGGGGGAGTAGTCGGCGCTATCAGCGGAACCCTTCTTAGCACGCACATTCCCCGCAAGCCGCTGCGCTTTGCGCTTTGGGTGTGGCTGTTGCTGTTGGGAGGGCAATTCCTGTTCAACAGCTATCACGTGTGGACGGGTCCGCAGAAGGATGCGCCTGGTCAAGTTCATGCCGCGCAGATGAAATAAATGCGTGCGACATTGGCGGTATCCCATATCTCAAAAGCGAGATATGGGGCGCCCATGTTTGTTCGACTAACTTCAGATCGATTAGAAATGGAAGCGATATCGTAGCTCTGCCGAGAACAATCTTGGGTCGTTGTAATGAAACCCTCCGATAGTTATCGAGTTATCAAGAAGCACGCGGTGGTTAGTTACATTGACAACATTCACAGCCAGTTTCCATCGCTCGCCCAACGAGTGACCGGCCGATACGTCGAAGGTGGTGTGGACGGGTAAATAGGGCCCGTTGTAAGGACCCTCATTTGCGCCGGCCAAGCCGTTCGAAAAACCGGAACCGTAGTAGACATTGGTGGAAAACCATGTATGAAGCGGCAGGTTGGCAGTGAATCCAGTGTTGAGCGTGTGGCGCTGGTCGTGGTCAAGCGAGATATAACTGAAGCCCCCACCGGCACAGGCAGGATCGTTTGGATTGGCGCATGTGAACCCGCCGATGATGGCGCCGCGTTGCTGGGCGATTTGATTCGAATACGTAACGTGAAACTGACCGAAATGCGTCAATTGCGGCGAACGCAGAGTCATCTCCCAGGCGCGCACCAGCGCTCCATCCACAGCGATGGGGAAATACATGTTGGATTCGCCGAGGTTGGAGTGATCCAGGAAATTATTGACGCGATTCTTCACGGTTGCAACATCGAGGGACCAACCCTTCAACGGAATCTGTATGCCAAACTGGTGCTCTTCATCGCGCTCGGAAGGAATGGGCGTAAAGGTGTTTTCGCCCGAAGGCAGGCTGGATGCGTAATTGAGTACGGAACTGGACACCGTTTCAAGCGGCGCCGGCTGGAAGAAGTGGCCATAGAAACCGCGCAGTACCCAGCGCAGTTTCGGAATTTCAACCGTCGCGCCAATGCGCGGGTAGGTTGCGGACTCGTTCAAACCCGCATGGAAGCTTGAGAAACGCATGCCGCCGAGCAACGTGAAGTATTGTCCAAGGCGCAGGTGATTCGAGATGTAGCCCTCGAACAATGCAGCGCCGGCATTGGCTGTTGTGTTAGGTTGCGAAGGTGCGCTGCCGTCGTTGATCAATACGCCGAAGAGATCGTTTTCCGATTGGTAAAAGGCGTAAAGGCCGCCGGAGAAGTTATTGGGGCCTGCGTCAGCCCGGAAATCTGCCTGCCCTCCAATGTAATTCGAGCCCTGGTGCCATGTAGTTGCGACAGGGTTGTCATTGGCAGGTGAATCGTAGTCGGCCTGGTTGAAATGATAGAAAGGCGCAACAGAAACCAGCGCCTTGGGAGAAATTGTGTGGACCCAGTTGCCGATGATGAAAGCGTCGCTCTCGGTCTGGCCATCTCTCAATCCATATGACTCGTAATACTGGCTTGCCTGTTCCCAGTCGTTGGGATTGGGGTCATAGGGAACCTGAAAGTAGTCCGCGCGGTACTGCGCGTTGAGGCGAAACTGATCTTTCGGCGTCTGATTGCGAATGAGCGAGACAAAGCCGCTCTCCGAGTTTGTCGCGTCGTGATAGATAGCAGCCACCGGCGTGGCCAGGCCATAGTTGGAGCGACTGCCAGTGAGGCTCGCGTACCACGCTGTTGCGGCGGAATGGTCGCCGAGAGAGAGTTGGGCTTCGCCGGTATACAGGTTGCCCGCGGAGAGCAGCAACTCGCCATCGCGGTTGCGTTCGAACCCATTTCGAGGCAGGACGTTGAAGACGCCGTAAGTGCGATCGCCGATCCCCGAGTCATAGCTGCCTCGTTGCGTTTCGAGCGAGTCGATGTCCTTGGGATCGATTTGCGGTCCAACGTTTGAGGCGATCTTGGTGTTGGGAATTGCGATGCCGTCGATGAGCCAACTGGTCTGGTGACCTCCGCGCATATGCAACATGTCGTGCGTCATGTAGGAGCCAGGGACGTAGTCGGTGATCATCTCCATGCCGATGGTGCGTGTGGCGCCGGGGGTTTCGTCAATGTCTGCGCGGGTGATGAGAGTCGTCGAGGTGACGGAATCGGATGCATCGGCGGAGAACTCCGAACTACGAACGACAACGGTCTGCGTGGCGGATTCAACAGTGAGCGGGATGTGGACGATGGGGTTGGTTCCGGAGGCGATGGTAAGGGGCTGTTCGGCGGAGGCAAATCCGGCTGCGGCGATTGTGAGTTGGTAGACGCCGATGGGGGCTTGCGCCAGATCGAATTCGCCCTCGGAATTGGTCTTGGCGATGAGCGTGAAATCGGACTCGGCGGCTTTGAGCGTGACAACTGCGCCCGCAACGGGACGGTGCTGGGGATCGTGGACGACTCCATGAACAGTGGCGAAGACTGTGGCGCGCGCGGGAATGCAAGCGGCCAGAGGCAGCAGGGCGGCAAGAACGACGAGAAGACGATTCATGCGAAATGAGACCTCACGAAGTGACGCGAATAGGCGGGCGCATGCAGACAGAAGCCATGGCCACTCATCCCATCCGGGGAAGTGGTTGCCAACTACTTTTTCAGAGCTTTTTTAAGCGAGAGAAAAGGGAGGAGGGCCGCGGCCGGCGCGCGTGCGGATCTGGCTCATCCGGGCGACTGCCTGAGCGGCAGAAGCAGAATGCAGTTCCTCAATAGGCACAGGCAAGCTGACTGTCGCGGCAGTCAGCGCCTGGGGTGCGGAAATGGTTGCCGCGGAAGCGCCTGGATAGGAGGGGCAGGTTGCCGGCGCGGTGAGAATGGTCTCGCTGGAATCGGCCATCGTCGACGCCATGCGCATGGATGATGCGCAATGATGCGCACCATGACGGCGACAGCAGGCGGGCAGGCGCGAATCTTCGCTGGCTCCAAGCGTGGCCGCGAGCGGACCAAGGCCGAAGAAAAGCACCAAAAGGATGGAAAGCGAACGCCGCATCTCAAAACCATCCTATCGCAGAATCAGGGTTGGGTGAGCGGCGAACAACTCAAGATTTCGAGTGCCGTCAAGAGGCTTCAGATTCCCTCGCCGGAGGTCTGGTTTGACAATCAGCGTTTTCCCGCGCCGCCCGACTTTGTTGGAGTCTCCCCCGTCATCTGCATCTGCATGGTATTTGAAGCCGGCGCTTTAGCCGGAAGCGCAGGCGCGTTATCTTCTACAGGCGCACCCGATGGCTGGGGCCGATTCCACTTGGAGGGCGCAGGCACAATCTGGATCACGTTCATCATGCCCAGGTCTTCATGGCCGAGGATGTGGCAATGAAACACAAAGGTCCCAATATCCTGCCCACGGAAATCAAGCAGAAGCGAGACGCTGGGGTAAGGATGCTTGGGGTTTCCATCCCATCCGGGCACTTCAACCGTGTCCAAATACTGCCCGACTACAGCCGGAGCATCTTTCTGGCCGTTGATTTCGAAGTCATTTTGCGACTGAACCAGAAAGTGAATCTGGTGGATGTGGAATTCATGGTTCTCCAGCGCATGGTTCTCGACCGTCCACTGTTCCACTGTTCCCTGGGTAGCTGTTATCGCAGGCAATTGGTTGGGGTCAAACACCTTCTCAGGTTGTCCCGCCACAACCATGTAGAACTGAGTCTGGTCCGCGTTCTCGTCGAAATACACCAGGCGATGTTTCGCAATGGGAGAGTTGAGAATGCCCCCGAAGCGCTGCCAGGATGTGGGGGGAGTCGAGGGTGTATCCACCTTGTTGTCGGACGTGTCGTCCATGGCTCTGGCATTGCCACTGGTGACGATGTTGAAGATTGGCCTACTGGGATCGCAATCGCCATTCGTACCGGTGTTGATGCTGGCGGTGACCAACTGTGCCAACTTAGTGTGCTCGAGAGGAGTCGTAAGAATGAACTCAACGCGCGATGCCGGAGGAAGCCTGAAATGGGTTACAGGAATCAAGCCGGGCCGCTCGGCGCCGTCCTGAGAGTTTACGGGGACACCGTCGATTGCAACTAACTCGAGCGTCTGCGCTACCCCGTTGTACTGCACCTGCAGGTCGAGGATCGAGTCCGCGGATGAGTTGGATACGCGCCAGAATTGCCTCTCATGAGGGTTCACATTGAGGACTGCGGGCGTGAAACTTACCGGGCCGTTCGGCGTTGCCTGATTGGAATCGATCGGAACATTGTTTACGGTGATGTCCTGGAAAGGCACGTCGTTGGTGCATCCACCCGGTCCCTCGCCCAGGTTCTGAATCTGCTGCTGGTCGCGAAGCACGAGAATCTGTTGCGGAAGGCCGGCAACGGCAGGTTGGACGCTGCTCATTCCGTCCATCACGATGACGCCGGACGCGCCCCCCAAAACCGCTGCTTCCGCCTGGCCGTGAATGTGCGGATGGTACCAGTAAAGCCCCGGCGGCTCATTGGAAGGGAATTGCACGTTGTACTGAAAGGTCTCACCCGAATTGACGATGGTCTTGATCACTTCGTCTTGCCCGCAGACCGGTGAAGTGTTGGTTCCGTGGTAGTGAATATTCACCGAAGTTGAATTCATGAATTTGGCGCCGCAGTTGGGCGATTTGATCTCCATGGGATTCAATCCGGCGGGCGTGTTGTTTGTGACGGTGATAATCAGGCGGTCGCCGGGAGATATATGCAACGTCGGATTCTCAAGGCCGCTGGGTGTCATAAAGCAAAACAAGTTGCGACCGTAAGCGTCGGTCCTGGTTTGGTACGAGAAATCGACGTTGAGGATTCCGTGCGAACTGAAAAGCGCAGGAGGATTCAGCACCGTGTCGCCGGCGACAGAGCGGGGGCAGGCATTGGCAACGGGCGCAACCGCGGCAGGCGCATAGGTAGTCTGGGCAAGGCAGCAGATTGGCATCAGAGCGAAAATGGCAAGGATCGGGAGCGTCCTGCCGCATAAACGCGGGTCGATTCTCAGGTTCATCTTTCCCCCACTTTTGTTATAGGTATGATTGTTTGTTGTGTCTGAAATGAGTCGCACGCCAGCCCTGAATCGGGGCTTGAGTTGGACTCAATTTGGTGTGCAAATCGGACTTTAAAGAGAGTCTAGCATATGCGCTGACAAATTCAAGCCAGCCAAGAGGTTGAGTGCGATGTTGATAACAGACGACTGGATCGATTTGGGTTTTCGTTCATTTTCGAACCATTTTCTGAGGCATTTCTTCTTGACACCGAAAGCGGACTTGTTGCGCCGCGGTCAGGTATCATCGGGGTATTCAGTTTTCGATTCACTCGAACGAGGGAATGCCGGTGTCTGAAGTGAGTGTTTCCATATCGCCGCAACAGGTTTCATCGCTGGCTGCGCAGGAGGCCCGGATGCAACGGCCATTGCGGATTGCCCTGTTTGGTTTTGGAACAGTGGGCAGTTCCGTGGCTCGGATCCTCGTTGAATCGCAGCCGCATGGGCTGGAACTCACGCACGTCTTCAACCGCAACGTGTCCCGCAAGCGCGTCGATTGGGCTCCGGCGGGCGTGGTGTGGAGTGAAGACGCTGACGCTGTGCTCCAGTCCGATGTAGATGTAGTTGTGGAATTGGCTGGGGGGCTGGATCCCGCCGGCGATTGGGTGCGCAAAGCCCTGGAAGCGGGCAAGAGCGTAGTGACGGCCAACAAAAAGCTGATTGCATTTCACGGCGTGGAACTGGAGCGGCTGGCGGCCTCCAAGGGCGGTCATCTGAAATATGGAGCTGCGGTGGCAGGTGGAATCCCGGTGATTCCCGGCCTCGAGCAGGGCCTTGCCGGCGATCGCATCGAACGCATTGAAGGAATCCTGAACGGCACCTGCAATTTCATCCTCAGCCAGATGGAAGATGGCGCCGACTACGCGACCGTGCTTGCGGAGGCGCAAAAAATGGGGTATGCGGAGGCTGACCCCACCGAAGATGTCGGCGGGTTCGATGCGCGGGCAAAGCTCTCCATCCTGATGCGCCTGGCTTTGCGCGTGCAGGTCGATCCCGAAGAGATTGTTCCGCGGCCTATCACCACGATTACCGCCGTTGATTTTAGCTATGCGCGGGACCTGAGCTGTACTATCCGCCAGGTGGCGCGCGGCGAGCAATCGGCCAGTCAGGTTGCCGCCACGGTGGGCCCAATGCTGGTGGCGTTGCGCTCTCCATTGGCGTGGTCGCGCGGAACGGAAAACATGGTGGTTTTCAGTGGCAAATATGGCGGCGATGTGGTGTTCTCAGGCCATGGAGCCGGCGGCCATCCCACGGCTGTCGCTGTTGTAAGCGATCTGCTGTCGCTCGCTCATGGCTCGCGCCGCGTCGAAATCCCCGCCCATCCTGCAAAGGTCAGCGGAGAATTTGAGGTCCCGCATTACATCCGCTTCCTGGTGAAAGACCGGCCGGGAATTGTGGCCGCGATTACGCGTGCTCTGGCTGACGAAAAAATCAATATTCGCGCCATCGTCCAGAAACCGGGATTTCCTTCGGACGCACTGCCGTTTGTGGTGACCGTGGAGCCCTGCAAATCGTCCGCGCTGAAGCGGGCGCTGGAGCAGATTCGCACCATGGATTGCATGATCGTTGAGCCGCTGGACCTGCAGATGCTTGAGTAGAAGAGAACAGCGATGGCTCCGTAACAGTGCACGACTTCATAGGCTGCGGAAAAATCGGGAATTCGTTGTGAAATTGAGAGAATATTCCCTCGGGGACTGAACAGCTTGCGGAAAAACTCGCATCGGAGGGAGGCGGGGATTTCAACCCCCGCGTAAGGCCGGAAGAATCAACGACGGCTTTACAGGCTGCGGAAAAACTCAACAAGGTGAAGGGTACGGGCTTCAGCCCGTACATAAACCCCGTAATATCAACTCGGGCTTTAGCCCCCGAGGGAACCCTCTCCAGATTTCACAACGAATTCCCGAGTTTTTCAGCAGCCTGTTTAGCCGCGGACGGGAACCCTCCCGCGATGTCGCTCGAAATCAGTGGTTTTTCCGCAGCCTGTAGCCGCTGCGGGAACGGATACGCCAGTCAACTTGCAAAGTGCATTGGAGGCCCAGCGGTGATCGGTACGAATTACAAGTGTGAGATTTGTGGCGAAGAGAGCGAAAATCCGCTGCACTGGATCGTGATCCATTGCAGCGATGCGCAATTGACGATCTTCAAATGGACAACTGAAGCTGCGAATGCGCCCCATGCACGGCACTATTGCGGCGAAGCACACGCGCAGGTATACATCAGTCGCTGGCTTGAATCCGCGTGCAGGTGATGCGGAGTTCGAATCCTAGCTTTCTGCCGGCGCCGGCCCGGTAGACTCGCGAACCACCAGTTCGGGAGCCATCACAATTTCCGCGGGGTGTTCGGCGTCGTTGTTGCCAATGCGCTCAAGCAGGACCTGTGCGCCGCGCTGGCCCATTTCCGCAAGGGGCTGGCGAACCGTAGTGAGCGACGGAGTGGAATATGCGGCCGACTGAATGTCGTCGAAGCCGACCACCGATACCTCTCCCGGCACACTGAGGCCCGCATCTTTAAGAGCGCGAATGGCGCCGATAGCGGCAATGTCGTTGAAGCAAAAGATGGCCGTGAAATCGCGCGTCTTTTCGAGCAGCCCCTGCATGGGTTTGTACCCGATTTCGGGAGCCATGGGATGGTAATTGTCCTTCATCGACCAGCCCGCCGAGTCTATGCGGATGACCAGTGCCGGGTCGATCTTGAGTCCCATCTCTTGAGTGACCAGTTGAATGCTTTCCCAGCGATATTCTGAATCGGGAATGGCTCTCGGACCGCGCATGAATGCAATGCGGCGATGTCCCAGAGAATGCAAATGCGAGAGCGCCTGTTCAATGGCCAGGTGATGGTCGAGAACAATATTGGTTACGTTTTCACCCGCGCTGTGAGCCGAAATGGCGACCACAGGCACCGGAACTTCGATCTGATCGGCTGGCGTATTGAGCAGCAGAAACCCGTCGACGGCCCGCTCCACCAGCATGCGCGGATACTTCTCAATCAACTCGCGCTTCCAGTCATGACACGCAGTGAAATAGAAATAATGTGCCGCGGTCAGCTCCCGAACCACGCCGCTCATGACTCGCGTGAAATAGCCCTCGCTCAGATCGGGCGCCAGCACGCCAACGCTCATGGATTTGCTTTGCCGCAGTGACCGGGCAAAGTAGTTGGGGCGATAGTTGAGCCGAGCGGCTGCTTCAGTAACGCGGTCGCGCGTCTCCTGCGGAATGGACTTGGCGGAAGGGGAGTTATTCAGGACAAGGGAGACGGTGGTCTGGGAAAGCTCCAGGTGCTCGGCGAGCATTCTGAGGTTGACGTGCCCTGGCGGCGTGGAAAGCGTACCCTTTGCCATGTTGGAGTTGTAGCACGTTTTCCATTGCGTGGGAAACGGTGTTTCTCCATTAATATATCGATTTTGCGGTTTTAGTAAACAGACCGGCCCAGCCGCGTAAATAATCTGCTTGAATTTGCAGATCATTAACCTCGATGCGCGCACAATACTTTCAGGAGCACCCTTTATGTGCCGGACCGGCCCTGGGAGTTGTTTCAAAAATCTGCATTGTGTTCAGGGCATGACTTCAGTCGTGCCACGAATTCTTGAAAATAATCGTGGGCTTCACAGGCTGCGGAAAAACTCAACAAGGTGAAGGGTACGGGCTTCAGCCCGTACATAAACCCCGTAATATCAACTCGGGCTTTAGCCCCCGAGGGAACCCTCTCCAGATTTCAATACGAATTCCC
>Ga0182016_10003799_pt1 | contig 17038 bp, 16 predicted proteins | sample 712S2MmetaG_FD_120491 | JGI IMG/M metagenome (GOLD analysis project Ga0182016, IMG submission 120491) | Permafrost microbial communities from Stordalen Mire, Sweden - 712S2M metaG | ecosystem: Environmental > Terrestrial > Soil > Wetlands > Permafrost | place: Sweden: Stordalen | collected...
AGATGGACGGCACGCGTAACCAAGTGTTGATGATTCCCGCCGGCGGGTTCCGGCTGCCGAGTTCACCGGAAACCGCGATCCTGAAGGATGTCGGTGACAACAATCTCCGGGCGAAGGATCATTTGCGCATGGACGGTTCGGCCGTGTTCAATTTTGTGCAGATGGAAATTCCTTCATTGATTGATGGCCTTTTGAAACATGGCGGCGTGACAATTGATGAACCGGACTACTTTTTCTTCCACCAGCCCAACCGTTTTTTGCTGCAAAAACTTGCAGATAAAATAAAAGTTCCCTATGCGAAAATGCCGAGCAACGTGGTGGAACGATTTGGCAACAGCAGCGGTGTGACCATTCCCGTAACCATCACTTTGAACCTGGCGGACCGGCTGGTGCATGAACAGTTCAAGGTATGTCTGGCGGGATATGGTGTGGGCCTGACTTGGTGCGCCATGCTGATGAATTTGGGCAAGGTCAAGTTTAACTGCATGATCGAATACAAATAGATACCAGGATACTGCATGAACCAACTTCCCCGTTCACATTATCGAAGTAAGCGCATTTTGTGCAATTTGAAGATATCCGCATGAAGTGTATTTTCAAAAACAAAAAAGTCAGCGCGATCCTCTCGGTGGTTCCGAAGCAGGAATATCATTTTGACGACGAATGTCAGAATTATTCGCTGGCACCGGAAAAGGCCAAAAGGCTAAAAAAGATGATGGGCATTGACCGGCACCGGATTGCACCACCGGAGGTTTGTTCCTCGGATCTTTGCCTTTATGGACTTCAGCAACTCCTGAAAAGCGGCGCGCTGCGGAAAGAGGAAATTGGCGCGCTGGTCTTTGTGTCCCAGACCCCTGATCATTTTCTTCCGCCGACGAGTAACATCATTCAGGGGAAACTTGGATTGAGTCAGGACGTGATTTGTCTCGATCTCAACCAGGGCTGCGCCGGATTTCTCATCGGATTGATGCAAGCCTTTCTGCTTTTGGAAATTGTCAGTCAGCCAAAAGTGGTGCTTTTGAACGGAGATACGGCCAGCAAGCTTTTGGACAAGCGAAATCATATCTCCTATCCGCTGGCCGGTGATGCGGGATCAGTGACCATTATTGAGCGAAGCGAGGGGGCAAAACCCATTTTTATGAATGTAAAAATGGATGGCTCCCGCTATAAGGCTTTGATCGTTCCCGGTGGTGCCTTTCGCATCCCTTCTTCCCCCGAAAGCCTCAAGGTTCTGGAAACGGACGAGGGAATTATGCGCAGTCAGGAACATATCCATATGGATGGCGCAGCCATTTTCAACTTTACTCTGGAGGAGGTTCCTCCGCAACTGGAAGAGATACTGGCTTTTTCAGGTGACTCGATTGACTCGATTGACTTCTTTCTGATGCATCAGCCGAATGAATTCATCCTCAAACAGCTTGCGATCAAAATGAAGATCCCGCCGGAAAAAGTGGCCAGCAATATCGTGGGCATCTATGGAAATTGTAGTTCCGTGAGCATTCCGCTGGATATCACACATAATTATCATGAGCGGTTGCAAAAGGAAACCTGCCGGGTCTGCCTTTCAGGATTTGGCATTGGTCTCGCATGGAGTTCTATGGTCATGGATCTGGGCCCGCTGGCGGTTTGTAAGGTCATGGATTACGAGGTTTCGTGACTGGTAGCTAGGTGCCACACCAATCCAAAAATACAAAAATTTAATGCAAGAAAATACAAAATTTGACTCCAAAGTAACCCGGTTCAACTCCCACCATTACGATTCCGTTTCAGATCTCTGGCAGATCATCTACGGGGATAATTTCCATGCGGGTTACTTTAAACAACCCGACGAAAGTTTCGCCGTCGCCACGGACAACCTGACGGAGTTGATGGCCGCTGATGGTAATTTTGCAAAAGCATCAAGGGTGCTGGATGTCGGTTGCGGAATAGGTGGTCCGGCCACCTTTTTGCATAAAAAATATGGATGTCATGTGCATGGCATCACTATCAGTGAAAAGGGGGTGCAAAAGGCAAATGAATCAGCCAGACAAAATGGATATGACTCGCATCTAAAATTCTCGGTTGCTGATGCCAAGGACAATCGGTTTCCCGATGCCTCATTCGATATTGTTTGGGGTATGGAATCATTTCATTTGATGGAGGACAAGGTCAGGGTGTTTTCCGAATGCTATCGTGTTCTAAAAAATGGAGGACAGTTGTTGCTCTGTGACAATCTGGCGGGGGAAAGAAGGCTTTCCGATGAGGAGGCAGTGGCGTGTTACAAGGAACTTCGTCTTCTGGAGAGGGTTTTTGGAAAGACCCAGACTGAAACCCTGCGGGCTTATGAGATGTTGGCAGAAAATGCGGGTTTTGAGGATATTGTTTCCCGGGATATTAACAAGCAGACCATGCCGCCGACCATCAACTTTTTCCGAAAAAAAGTTCAGACACAATATCAGGACTTGGTAAGCCGTTCGTCGAAGCAGTATATCGACGATTTTTTGGTTATGTGCGACACTTGGGAAAAATTCAACCTGTTGGGTGTGATGTCTTATGGCTTGCTGAAGGCTACCAAGCCGCTTGTTTGAGGGAACCTTGACAAATGTATCAATTTGTTCACCAAAAAAAATCGTCATTTTTGGAAATAAGCCGTATAATGAAGGGTTTTCCGGTGGATTCCAGCAGAAGCTTGACTTGAATGAAAATAATACCCAATCTGACAGAGCTATTTATATTAGGATAAACCAAAGGCAAATAAAAAATCAAATGTATGGATAAAATAAAACTCTACGAACAATTGGCGGAAATTCTCGATGTCGAGCAGGTCAAGCCGGAGGATGTTCTTGGTGATTTTGAGGCGTGGGATTCATTGGCCATCCTCTCCGTTTTGGCGTTGGCTGATTCCAAATACGGCGTGGCGATAAAGGCGGAGGAAATCCGTTCAGTGGTAAGTGCATTGAATTTAGCGAACATGATCGAAGCAAAAAAGAAGTAATGTTTTGGCTGGTGGAGGAACAAATATCTCCGTCTGAATTGCGCGCAAATGAAATGCACTTTTAAAAACAGGAAAATCAGTGCTGTCGTCGCGGTGGTGCCGAAGGAGGAATATCGTTTTGACGACGAATATCCCGTTTTTAAACTCACCGAGAATAAGGCAAAACGGTTCAAAAAAATGATGAGTCTGGACCGGCACCGAATTGCCCCGCCCGGCGTGTGTTCTTCGGATCTTTGCCAGCACGGTTTGCAACATTTGTTGGACGAGGGAATTCTGAAGAAGGAAGAAATTGGCGCCCTGATATTCGTCTCCCAAACGCCCGACTACACGATGCCTCCCACCAGCAATGTGATTCAGGGCAAACTGGGATTGGGCCGGGAAATGATCTGTCTCGACATTAACCAAGGGTGTTCGGGGTTTTTGCTGGGCCTGATGCAGGCATTCTTGCTGCTGGATATCGCGGCGCTTCCCAAGGTTGTCCTGTTGAACGGCGACACCTGTAGCAAACAAACAGACCGCTGTAATCGCATCTCTTATCCGCTGACCGGTGACGCCGGTTCGGTGACGATCATTGAGCGCTGTGAAGCGGAGAACCCTATTTATGTGGACGTGAAGAACGACGGTTCCCGTCACGAGGCTATCATGATTCCCGCCGGTCGGTATCGCATGCCATCCACACCCGAGACCTTGAAACTAAGAGAGGTGGGGGAAGGCGTTGTTCAGAATCTGGAACATGTTCACATGGATGGCGCGGCCATTTTCAACTTTACCATGGAGGACGTGCCACCGCAAATTGACGAGATTCTTGAGTTCTCCGGAGATACGCGGGACTCCATAGAGCATTTTTTGTTTCACCAGCCAAATCCCTTCATTTTGAAACAGATGGCGGATAAGATGAGGATTCCGCTGACGAAACTGCCCAACAACATTGTCAGCCTCTACGGCAATTGCAGCTCGGTGACCATTCCCTTGAACATCACCCACAATTGCAGCGAACAGTTGCTGCGGGAGAAAAGCCGCGTTTGCATGTCCGGGTTTGGGGTGGGGCTGAGTTGGATTTCAATGGTCATGGATCTGGGACCGCTGGTGGCCAGCAAAATTCTGGAGTATTAATCATCTGATCGGGGCCATGGACGAAACCTACACGCTGATCACCGGGGCTGCCTCCGGCTTTGGCCGGAGCATTGCCCAAAAACTTGCCCCGTCCCGGAAGCTTTTGCTTGCCGACATAAATGTGGAGCGGCTGGAAGCCACACGAAAATCCTGCGCCAATCCGGAACGGCATCTGATGTGGGTGCGTGATTTAAGCCGCTTGGATGGCATCGGCGAGGACTTGACTTTATTCCTGACCACTAACAACGCGCATGTCAGCCACTACGTTCATTCGGCGGGGATTTTTGGAATCCAATTTGTGCGGGCGAACGAAATGGTCTTTGTGAACCGGCTGTTCAACATCAATGTATTTTCTGCCATGGAAATCATCCGGCCACTGGCCCAAAAAAGGGTGAACAAAGGGATATTGCGGAGTATCACCTTTATCTCGGCCCTTGGCAGCCGGCTTGGTGGGAAGGGCTATTTTGTATATGCCGCGAGCAAAGGTGCCGTGAATGCCATGTCTCTTTCGCTTGCCGTGGAACTGGCCCCAACCGTCCGGGTGAACGCCGTTCTGCCCGGCACCATTGAAACGGAGATGAGCCAGGACTATTTCGCCGATCCAGACTTTGTGGCCTCGGTGCGGGCTGTCCACCCGTTGGGTCTTGGGCGCGCCGAGGATGTGGCCGATGCCGTGGAATTTCTCTCATCGGACCGGGCGCGTTGGATAACCGGGCAGGAACTGGTAGTGGACGGCGGCAGATTTGCCAGCAAAACCCCTTCTGCCTGAGAAAAAACATGAATTTTTAATCTGCCTGATTTCGGCTATGAACGAATGCTACACTCTGATCACAGGGGCTTCTTCCGGCTTCGGTCGGAGTATCGCACAAAATCTTGCCCCTACCCGGAGATTAATCCTCGCCGGTAGGAGCGTGGAGAAATTAGAAGCCGCTCGCAGTCTCTGTGCGATGCCTGAACGGCACTTGGTATGGGCGCGCGATTTGAGCCGGGTGGAAGGGATCGGTGAGGAACTGGCTGCCTTCGTGGCGGAGAAACAGATTTGCATTGACCATTTCGTTCACTCGGCGGGGTTCACCGGTATTCAATTCGCGCGCGCAGTTGAGATGGCATTTGTTTCCAGGGTGTTTAATGTGAATGTATTCTCCGCCATGGAAATCATCCGGCCGTTGACCCAGAACAGGGTGAACAAGGGTTCCCTCCTCAGCATCACCTTCATCTCCAGCATTGCGACCCGTGTGGGGGCAAGCGGCTACTTCGTTTATGCGGCCAGCAAAGGTGCCGTGAACGCCATGTCACTTTCGTTGGCCGTGGAACTCGCACCCCAAATCAGGGTAAATGCAGTTCTGCCGGGTATCATCGAAACACAGATGACCCAGGAATATTTTACTAACACCGATTTTGTGGCGTATTACCCGTTGGGGTTTGGGCGCCCGGAAGATGTGGCGGAATTGGTTGGGTTTTTGATATCTGATCGTGCCCGCTGGATTACCGGACAAGAATTGGTAGTGGATGGCGGCAGATCAGTTTTTTCCCCGGTTCCTAGTGAAGTAAATGCTAGACGCGCGGAATTCGCTGCAAAAAACAAATAGCCGCTGATGCTGGCGGTGTAGGTTTTCCGATTTGTGAATCTTGTTTATTCTTCCAGAGCCTTGAAGCCTTGTCGTGCTGCACTTGAAGAATTGCTGTTCTTTAATCCCCGGCAATATAGGGTGAGGGAGGGAATTGTCGCTTTGCAGGAAAAGTTCGGTCCATTGCGGCTTGAGGAAACGGACGACCGTCTGTGTGTTCGGGTTGGAAACTGTGAGGCGCAAACTCTTTTCGTTTATGATCCGGTTCAGCACCGAGGTGATCCGGTTGGTGTCGTGGTTTTTCTCCGCACCTCTTCTGCCGAGGTTGCCATTATGCACCTGGCAGTGCATCCGGATTATTCCCTCCAAGGCGAACAAGCCGGTCTTGGTTTAGGCATTATGCTGGTTGAAAAGGTCAAGGAGATCGCTTCGCAAATCGACGGGATAAAGCGCATCGTGTTTTTATACCAGCGCGAATTAGTCATGCGATTGTAGAAACGGTTTTTATATCCAGTTTCGATAATACCTTTCAAATCTTTGAATAATAATACGGGGCTTTCAGACAATTAGTTCATGCAACATTCATTGCAGATAGAGGGTTTCAATTTGCGCCTGCGTCCGGTGCGCATGGACGATGCCGCGTTCATCGTTTGGCTCCGACATTTAGACCACGTCAAAGGCCGGGTGGGTGATTCTGCCCGCGACGTGCCGGCTCAAGAGGCGTGGCTGAAAAAATATTTTGAGCGGGAGGGTGATTACTATTTTGTCGTTGAGACTCAAGGTGGAATTCCTCTGGGAACACACGCGATATATGACGTGCGCGGAACCAGTGCCGAACAGGGAAGAAATATTGTTCGTCCGGAAGTTTTGGCCGGGGCTCCCGTCGGAATATTGGGCACCAACCTGGCTTTTGGCAAGCTGGGGTTAAGTGCAATCCGGGCCAGCGTCGTGTCAACCAATCGTCAAGTGCTCTCGCTCCACCGGAAGGCCGGATTTAAGCAGGTCGAAATCTTGCGCGCGGCACAGACCATTGGCGACCAGCCGGTGGATTTGATCCAATTTTTTCTTAAAGCGGAAGACTGGCCCAAAGCCCGTGAAGTGATGTTGCCTCTGGCCGAATTGGCGGGCCGGTTGGTGCTGGATTGGGACAAAGCGCAATTAGGTCAACGCCAGCCTTGGGAAACAGCAAAAATTTAAGACGATCTGAACATGCGCCATTCGTTAATTGCAGAAGACTTCGGAGTGCGGCTGCGTCCGGTTCAAATGACTGATGCTGCCTTTATCGTCTGGCTGCGCAATCAAGACCACGTTAAGGGCCGGGTTGGCGATTCCGCTTCCGATATTGCTGGACAGAATAAATGGCTGGAGACCTACTTTGAGCGTCGAAATGATTTTTATTTCGTTCTCGAAACACTTGGCGGAATCTCATTGGGCACAAATGCCCTTTATGAAATATCCGGCCAAAACGCAGAATGGGGACGATATATAGTGCGCCCGGAAGTCAGGGCCGCACTGTCAAGTGCAATTCTGATTTTTGATTTGGCTTTTGACAAACTGAAGATTTGTGAATTGCTGGCAAGGTGCGTTTCAACCAACACCAAGATGCATTCGATCGTCAAAAAATGCGGGTTTATTCAGACAGAAACGAAGCTGGCGAACCAGATCATCGGTGGCCAACCAGTGGATATGATTCACTTTGTCTTAAAGGCCGGGGATTGGCCCAAATTCCGCGAGCGGTTGCTGCCGCTGGCGCAATACGCCAGAACACATATTCAAGATTGGGAACAACAGCTACCCCGAACCGGGATATTGCAACCATTTGGAACGAAGGACATTTTATCTTACAGTTCGCTTGTGAAGGCAGAAAAATGAACCCAATATTGAAAGCGAACACATCCATCTTACCTTTGCCGGCCGTCTTGCAAACAGCGGAATTAACGGTTGAGCGATATACACCCGATCACAAAACGAAATGGGACGCCTTCGTCCAGACAGCAAAAAACGGGACATTTTTGTTCGAGCGGGATTACATGGAATATCATGCAGATCGGTTTGATGATTATTCTCTCATGGTGTTTAACGGTAAAGAACTAATAGCCCTGCTGCCGGGTAATCTCAACGCCGATGGCACCGTCGTCAGTCACGGAGGATTGACTTATGGCGGGTTGATCTTGTCACGGTCGGTGAACTTGATGAAAACGCTGGTTTTTTTCCGTGCGAGCCTTTGCCACCTCTTTGAACAGGGAATCGCCAAGTTGTATTATTCACAGATTCCCAGTTTCTACTGCACGCTTTCCAACGATGACATGGCGTTTGTGCTATTCCTCCTGAAAGCAAGGCTGCGCCAACGCGACGCCAGCGTAGTCATTAACCAGGCGAACCGGCTTCCGTTTCGCAAGGGCCGCAAGAGCGAGATTAGCAAGGCGCGCCGTTTCGGCGTGCGCCTGACGGAGGAAGTCGACTTCTCTCCGTTTTGGGAAAAGGTGTTGATCCCACGCTTGGCCCGTCGTTACGGCGTTTCGCCCGTGCATACCCTGAAGGAGATGACCCATCTCGCTTCCAAGTTTCCTGAAAACATAAAGCAGTTCTCGGCTTATTTTGGAGGTCAAATTGTCGCCGGTGCGACCATATACGAAATGCCCGGCGTGGCGCACACTCAATACCTCGGTGTGTCGGCATTAGGAAAAAGAACCGGGGCGCTGGATTACTTGATGGACTGGCTGATTGACGAACGCTACAAGCACAAACAATACTTTGATTTCGGCACCTGCAAGAAAAACGACCAGTGCTCCTTGAATTATGGCCTGCTCAACTGGAAGGAAGGTTTTGGCGGCCGTTGTTATTCGCATGACTTTTACGAGATTGCCACCGAGAATTATTTAAGGCTCGAGCACCCATAAAAGACCCGGGAAAGCAACCAGGCAGTTTGGTTTCATGAAAAATATTAATGAACATGTTTTATCTGTTCGGATTGTCGCGGTTGAAGGTGCCAATCATCCTCGCCTTCGGAATGATGGGTGTCTGGCATTCGGTCCAAGGCCAGATCGCGACCAATGACTTTTATGTCGCCCAAGAGGGATCGGCATTTACGATGCCAGCACCGGGAGTTCTGGCCAATGATATTGGAAGCAACCTCACGGCAACTTTGGTAAATGGCCCGGCAAACGGCATCCTCGCCTTGAATGCGGATGGCTCGTTTACATACACGCCAACGAACAACTTTACCGGCATGGACGGATTCACCTATCAGGCTGGCAGCAGTTCGGGTTCCGGCCTTGCGACCGTGGACATCATGGTCGTGGCACCGGGCGAACTTTTCTACGATAATTTTGCACGCCCGGGCAACGACGGTCCGGTTTTTCCCTGGGTGCCGGTATCGAACACCAGCGGAGCTTTGCCGGTTCGGGGCACCTGGGGCATCACCAACGGGCTGCTGATCGGCTACAGTCCTGCGAATAGTTACGGATACATCTATTTCTACACCAATTGGACTGACTACTCAGTGCAGGCACAAATCCGGTTTGCCGCTAACAACGCATCGAGCGCCGCCATTTTTGGGCGGTTGAACGCGGCTTCCGGCGCGCAGTATTCCGTGTGGATTTATCCGGAAAAATCCCCCGAAGGTCTTGCGTCGGGAAACGGCACGGCCATCCTGCGGTTCATCAAGTGTCAGACCTGGTCCACCTATACCGTGGTTGGAAACCCGGTGACACTGCCCGGGGTGGGCGTGAACTGGCACACCGTGAAGTTGATGTTCCGGGGCAGCAAGATCTCTGCATATTTCGATGGGGTTCTGGCTTTTAGCGTAACGGATGACGGCTCTCTGGATGGCAATCCGGCACTCGCCAGCGGCGGGATTGGGCTGAGCATGTGGAGTCTGCCCCCGGCGGCTTATGCCTATACGGTGTTCAACCTGGTCGTGGGCACTTCCAATTCGATTGCCAACTACGACGCCTACAACGCGACAATCAATACGACGTTATCCGAGGCTGCGCCGGGAATTCTGGCCAATGACATAGGAAACGCGCCTTTGACTGCCACATGGGTGGGCGGCCCAACCCATGGCAGCCTGACACTGACCAATAACGGCGGGTTCCGTTACACGCCAACGAACGGTTTTGAAGGGATAGATAGTTTCACCTATCAATGCAGTGACGGCCAGACCACGTCCCAAGTGGCAACCGTGACCATTGCCGTGAACAATTCGGCATTTGCCAACAATAACGCCTATGGCATGTCCACCAACCGAACCCTGAACGTGGGGCCACCCGGAATCTTGGCGAACGCCCAGGGCGGAACCGGGACTTTGACCGCCATTTTGGACAACGGCCCGGCCGATGGCAGCCTGACATTGACCACCAATGGAGGATTCAGTTACACCCCCGTGAGCGGTTTTATGGGGATGGACAGTTTTACCTATCAATGCAGCGACGGCCAGTCCACCTCGCGGGTGGCGACGGCAACCATCAATGTGGTGGCGGCGGAACCGGTGCCCGTGATCCTTTCGCTTGGTTTAACGAACAGCACAATCGCAATTACATGGAGCTCGGTGGCGAATTTGATTTATCAATTGCAGAGCAACAACGGTTTGAACGGCACCAATTGGAGTAATGTGTCGCCCAACATGACGGCCACCGGTCCGGCCACCACTGCAACAAATGCCGTTGGCAATGTGCCGCAACAATTCTACCGGATTGATCTCCTGACGCCATGAGCCTGCCTTGCGCCCTGCGCTGATTCAATGTTGTGTCTGTCCCGACGCAAGAGTATCAGTCTTCCCAATAGCCCAGCGGATCGGCCTCATTCAGCAAGGATCAAAGATTGAGATCAGTAAACCGGGCCGCTGGATTATTTGAAGAGCTGGCCTATTGACGAACGCTACCGGCACAAGCATTATTTTGATTTAGGCAGTTGCAAAAAAAGCGACCGGCGCACCTTGAATTACGGACTGCTCAACTGGAAGGAAGGTTTTGGCGGACGTTGTTATTCGCATGACATTTATGAGATTGCCACCGAGAATTACCTGAAGCTTGAGCACCCGGAGCTGGAAAATAAATAATCCATTATCAAATATGTCCTTAACTGAATGTAAAATGGTCGAGCTGCCAAAGATCACCGATCCGCGCGGCAACCTGACCTTCATCGAAGCGAACCGGCACATTCCGTTTGCGATCAAACGGGTGTTTTATCTTTACGACGTGCCCGGCGGCGCCGAACGCGCCGGCCATGCGCTCAAAAAGTGCCACCAGTTTCTTATCGCCATGTCCGGCAGCTTCGACGTCGTGGTATATGACGGCAAGGACAAGCAGCGCTTTCATCTGAACCGCTCCTACTACGGCTTGCACTTGCCGCCGATGGTCTGGCGCGAAATGGATAATTTTTCCTCCGGCTCGGTTTGCCTGGCGCTGGCGTCGGAGTCCTACGATGAAAACGATTATTATCGCGATTACCGGGAATATCTTCGCACCATGGGGGAAGCCGCTTCGTGAACGTCCCGTTCCTGGATTTCGTCGGGCCCTACGCGGAACTGCGGCCCGAACTGGACGCCGCCTATGAGCGGTTCATGCGCTCGGCGTGGTATGTTCTGGGCAAGGAGCTCGAGGCGTTTGAGCAGGAATATGCCGCCTATTGCGACGCCAAATATTGCGTCGGCGTGGCCAATGGGCTCGACGCGCTGCATCTGCTCCTGCGCGCCTACGACATTGGTGCCGGCGACGAGGTCATTGTCCCGTCGAATACTTACATCGCCACCTGGCTGGCGGTTTCGCAAGTGGGCGCCACGCCGGTGCCGGTGGAACCGGATGCCAAGACATTCAACCTTGATCCAAGCCGCGTTGCCGCTGCGCTCACTTCGCGCACCAAGGCGATTATGCCCGTGCATCTTTACGGCCAGCCGGCGGACATGGATCCGATCATGGCCTTCGCGCGTCAGCACGGACTCAAGGTCATCGAGGACAATGCGCAGTCGCAAGGTGCGCGATACAAAGGCCGGCGCACCGGCTCGCTCGGCGATGCCGCCGGGCACAGTTTTTATCCCGGCAAAAATCTTGGCGCCTTTGGCGAAGCCGGAGCCATCACGAGCGATGATGCCGCGCTGGCCGACCGCGTCCGGATGTTGCGCAACTACGGTTCCAAGAAAAAATATTACAACGAGGTCAAGGGCTACAACTCGCGGCTGGATGAGCTCCAAGCCGCTTTTCTCCGTGTGAAGTTGAAAAAGCTGGACGAGTGGAACCAGCGCCGCGCTGCGGTTACCAAAATATATTTTGAAAAATTGGCCGGTGTCGAAGTTTTGCAATTGCCATTTGTGCCGGAGTGGGCCGAGCCGGTCTGGCATTTGTTTGTCGTGCGGCATCCGCAGCGCGACCGGTTGCAGGAGCAATTGACCGCCGCCGGCATCGGCACGATGATCCATTATCCGGTGCCGCCGCACTTGTCCGGCGCGTATGCCGGCGATGGCTGGTCGCCCGGCGCATTGCCACTGGCGGAAAAGCTGGCCGCCACCGTGTTGAGTCTGCCGATGGGACCGCATCTTTCCCGGGAACAAACCGACATTGCGGTGGGTGAAATGCGCCGCATTTTGTTGGTCGCCTGAAGGAATACCGCCGTTTCAATCCAGGTCAGAGTTAAAAAAACCACATGAGTGAATCGAGGAAGCATTCCTACGGACAGATATTGAAGTCATCGGCGTTGATCGGTGGCTCGTCGGTTTTTAACATCGGCCTGGGCATGCTGCGGACCAAGGCCATTGCTTTGATTCTGGGGCGGTCCGGGGTGGGACTGTTTGGCATTTATGGAACCATCAATGACCTGACTCGGAGCATTGTGGGCTTGGGGGTGAACAGCAGCGGCGTGCGCCAGATTGCGGAAGCCGTCGGAACCGGCGATGGTCAGCGCCTTGCTAGGACAGCCACGGTGCTGCGACAAGTGGCATTTTGTTCCGGAACCATCGGTGCCCTTTTGTTGTTTTTTTTTAGCCGGCCGATCTCGTGGTTGACGTTCAAGGATTACAATCATGCCGGATCGGTGACTTTGCTGGCCTTGTCGGTGTTTTTCTGGGATGTATCCCAAGGGCAGATGGCTTTGGTGCAGGGGATGCGCCGGATTGCCGATCTGGCCCGGATCAGCATTTTGGGGGCGGTATATGGCACACTGTTTAGCATTCCGATAATTTATTTTTTTCATGAAGATGGCGTAGTGCCATCGCTAGTTTGCGTGGCGGCGATGGGCATTCTCACCTCATGGTGGTATGCCCGGAAAATCAAGATTGAACGGGTGAAACTGACGATGCAGCAGACCAAGGAAGAAATCTCCGCCTTGTTGAGATTGGGCGTAATTTTTATGACCACTGGCATGATGCCGCTAGGGGCGGGTTATCTCGTGAACATCATGATGCTGCGCAAGTTCGATCTGGCAGCAGTGGGCTGTTATCAGGCGGCCTCGGTGCTGGGCCTCCAGTATGTTGGATTCATTACCCAGGCGATGGGCGCGGATTTTTATCCGCGCCTCACAGCGGTCGCCAGTGACCACAAGGAATGCAACCGGTTGGTCAATGAGCAGGTTGAAGTGGGACTGCTGCTCGCAGCGCCGGGAGTGATCGCGACTCTCACGTTTGCCCCGTTGGTGATCTGGCTGTTCTATTCGTCCGCCTTTGCGCCCGCAGTGGAAATCCTGCGTTGGATTTGTTTGGGTATGATGATGCGTGTGGCCAGCTGGCCGATGTCTTTTGTGTTGGTGGCAAGGGGTGAACGCAAGCTGTATTTCTGGACCGAACTTCTGGCCAACGGGCTCTTTATAGTCCTGATTTGGGCCGGTCTGATGATTTTTGGATTAAAAGGTTCAGGCATCGCATTCTTTAGTTTGTATGCCGCCTATTGGCTCGGTGTTTATTTGATTGTCCGGCGGCTGACCGGGTTTCGTTGGTCGGCAGCCAATTGCCAACTCGCCCTGGTCTTTTTGCCGGTTGTGACGCTGGTCTTTGTCAGTCGATATTTTCTACCCAATCCAGCCGTCATTGCGTTGGGCGCGTTGCTGACGCTTGCGGTCGGCATTTATTCCTTGAAAATTCTTTGCACGCTGGTTCCGTTGGAACGCTTTCCCGGGCCGGTGCGGAAAATGATTTTGTTTTTCAAGCTGGCTTCACTGGACGCAAATAACAATCAACCAAATTAAGTAAAACGGAATAAACAGAAAGGTATCCATGAAAATAGCAATCATCGGGCTGGGTTACGTCGGACTTCCCTTGTCACTTCAGTTCGCGCGCTCGGGCGTCACGGTTTTGGGCCTGGACATTGATCCGGCCAAGGTGGAGTCGCTCAACGCCGGGCGCAGTTACATCAAACATATTTCCGCCGAGGCTATCGCCGCAGCGGTCAAGGCCAATACGTTCTCCGCCTCCGCCGACTTCAGCCGGATCAAGGAAGTCGAGGCGGTGATCATTTGCGTGCCGACGCCGCTGAACAAAAACCGTGAGCCGGATATTTCCTATATCACTGAAACCGGCAAAGCCATCGCGCCGCACCTGCAAAAAGGAACGCTGGTCGTTCTGGAATCTACGACCTATCCTGGCACAACGGACGAGGATTTGCGCGCGGTGCTGGAAGCTGGATCCAAACTGAAAGCTGGAACGGATTTTCACCTGGCGTTTTCGCCTGAGCGCGAAGACCCGGGAAACGTGCAAAGTAAGGTTGAAATCATTCCTAAGGTCATCGGTGGTTACACGCCGGCCTGTCTGGAGCGCACGAAGGCGCTTTACGGGCGTGCGATCAAGACGCTGGTGCCGGTTTCCTCCTGCCGCGCCGCCGAGGCGACAAAACTTTTGGAAAACATTTTCCGCAGCGTGAACATCGCGCTCGTCAACGAGCTCAAATTGGTTTATTCCGCGATGGACATTGATGTCTGGGAAGTTATCAACGCTGCGAAAACGAAACCATTCGGTTTCATGGCGTTTTATCCCGGCCCCGGCTTGGGCGGACATTGCATCCCGATTGACCCGTTTTATCTCACTTGGAAGGCGCGCGAATTTGGACAAAACACGCGCTTTATCGAACTGGCGGGCGAAGTCAACACTGCCATGCCGATGTATGTCGTGAACCGCACAGCGGAGGCGCTCAACGCCAACCGCAAGCCGGTCAACGGCAGCCGAGTGCTCATCGTTGGCCTGGCCTACAAACCAAACGTGGACGACGAGCGCGAATCGCCGAGTTACACGTTGATGGAATTGCTCAAGGCCCGCGGTGCTGAGGTTGCTTATTATGACCCGTATGTGCCGGTCATTCGTCCAACCCGTGAACATGCGCACTGGACGGGCACACGTTCGGTGGGCTGGACCCGTGAGACTGTGCAAAGTTTTGATGCGGTGATTATTGCCACCAATCATCAATCGGTCAGTTATCAGGAACTCGTCGAATGGTCGCCGTGCATTGTTGACACGCGCAACGCCATGGCTGGCGTGAAGGCCAACCCGGGACAAGTCTGGAAAGCTTGAGCCGCAAATTTTAACAGGTAATAATTATGGGAAAAAAATCACGGAGCCGGATGGTGTTTGTCAGTAAAACGAAAAATACCCGGCGTCTTGTTCGGGTTACGCTAGCGAACGTCCTCGCTCTGTCTTTTTCTGTCGGAGCGCAACAGGTGGTCGCGCCGCCGCCGTCCGTTTCCGTGACGCCGCCGGCGGTGTTGGAAGCGCCGCCCAGCGAGATGCAGGTTTTTTCGGATGAAAATTCCATCGCGGGTTTTCCGCAGGAAGCGCAGCCGCTGCAACTGGGATCGGTCACGCTGCGACCCCATGTGTTTTACCAGTTTCTTTACGGCACCGGCATTCAATCCAGCCCCGGCCAGCAGCACGACTCAATCATCCAGTCATTTGCCCCCGGCATGTTGCTCGTGTTGACGCCGCGCTGGACTTTGGACTACACGCCCACCTTGAATTTTTATTCGGACAAGAGTTTTCAGGACAATGTCGGCCAGTCGGTCACGCTGACCGGCGGCGCATCTTATGAAGCTTGGACGTTCGGCCTGATGCAAAATTTCACCTACTCATCAACGCCACAGGCCCAAACCGGCACGCAGACCGGCCAGGATACTTATTCGACCGCGCTCTCGGCTTCTTGTCCGCTCAACAGCAAAATGTCGGTGGATTTGGGGTTGAGCCAGTATTTGGATTTTCCAAGCGGCTTTCAAACCTCCAAAACCTGGTCAACCCTCGACTGGTTGAATTACGAGTTCTGGCCGCGATTGACCGCCGGCGTCGGTGCGGGGGTCGGCTATGTGAATGCGAGTCCCAACATGATGTTTGAACAGTTGCAGGGCCGGGTCGGCTGGCGCGCTACGGACAAAATCAGCTTTCAAGTCAGCGGCGGCGCGGAATTCACCCAGACCACCGACGACAGTTCAAACCCCTTGGCAAATCCAATCATGGGAGCCTCGATTCAATACCAGCCGTTTGAACAGACCAAACTTTCCCTGGGCGCGGGCCGGGTGATGAGTCCGTCCTACTATGACAACCAGATTTCTGAGGTCACCACTGTGAACGGGAATTTGAGCCAGCGGTTGTTGGGGAAATTGTTTCTGGATGTCAGCGCCGGTTATACCTGGAACAATTACACTTCTCTGGCGAGCGGCGTTGCCGCCCAAAGCTCTGCCGATTATTATTCGGTCAACGTCCAGTTGAGCACCACGATCTTGAAACGCGGCACGGTCGCGGTCTTCTACAATTACAGCGACAACAGCACTGCCCAGGCGGGCTTGTCGTATAACAGCAGCCAGATCGGATTCAACCTCGGTTTCCGCTACTAGCCGGTTGCTTCAGAACCAGACGATTTTTTCCTTCACGAGAATGATGTCCGCCGGCTTCAGGTAAAACGGCGTGCCCGTTTTGCCGTCCATCACGGCCTTCAAGTTCAGAATGTAGTTCTTCGTCCCGCCGGCTTCCTTCCGTATCACCACGACGCGCTTGGTGTCGGCCACTGCGTAGTTAAATCCGCCCGCTTCCATCACCGCTTCCAGGGCGGTCATTGAGTGATCCGTCATGATCTTTCCCGGGCGGAGCACCGCCCCGGTGACGTAAACCGGATACGCCGCCGCCTGCACTTCCACGGAAACCTGCTTGGTCGTCAGTTGCGGCGCATATAAATCAATCAGCTTTTGATCAAGCCCGGCGGGGGTTTCCCCGGCCGCCTGAACTTCCCCGACCAGCGGCAACTGGATGATGCCATCTTTGCGGATCGTTGCCACCGTGTTCAAACTTGGCGACCCCGGGAACGTGATTTTCAAAACATCGCCCTCACGCAAGGTGACCACCTGGCTGGCGTCGGCGGTTTCCGCCTGGCTGATGGCCTGGTTGATGGCGTCGTTGATCTTGGGATTATTTTGGATCGCCTCC
>Ga0182016_10003801_pt1 | contig 17033 bp, 15 predicted proteins | sample 712S2MmetaG_FD_120491 | JGI IMG/M metagenome (GOLD analysis project Ga0182016, IMG submission 120491) | Permafrost microbial communities from Stordalen Mire, Sweden - 712S2M metaG | ecosystem: Environmental > Terrestrial > Soil > Wetlands > Permafrost | place: Sweden: Stordalen | collected...
GCTGTGACCAGCTTGTGACGGGACTTGCACCCGTAAGAGTGCGCCCATGCTGGGCGCACAAAATCGTACCGCCGGTCTCCTGACCGGCTGTACTGAGGGCCTCCCGGCCCTCAGAGACTTCGTTGGGCCTTAAATCCCGGGTGGTCGTGCCGTCTGTGAGAAATGCGGGCTGAGAGCTGAGAGCTAAAAGCTGAGAGCTAAAAGCTAAAAGCTAAGAGCTAAAAGCTAAAAGCTAGAAGCTGCCTTCCATCATCCCGGCACAATCATCGGCGCTCCGGGCCTGTACATCAGGAGCACGACTCCGGCGACGGAACGGTTTTTCTTGTCGAGGATGGGCGAGGCCCAAACGCGGACGATGACGTCGCGGCCATGACGATCGACAAGCGTGGCCAGTCCATTGCACCGGCTGGTCAGCACCATGGCAAAGGTGACTTGTGTTCTGTCGCCGGCCTGGAAACTGCGCATCTGGATTCCTTCCTCAAGGACCTTGCCCACCAGTTCGGCAGATTTCCAGCCAAGAAGCTCTTCGGCGGCGGAATTCACGCCCATAATCACGCCTGTGGCATCGGTGGCAACGATGGCCTCATTCATCGCGTCCAGAACGCTTTCCAGCCACCGGCAGGCGCGCCGCGTTTCTTCCAGGGCGCTCTTGGCCTCGGTCACATCCATGAAGATCATGCGCACGCCCGTGACCTTATTCAGTCCGTCGCGAATCAGGCTGCGGTGCATCTCGTAGGTGCGGAATTTTCCCGAGCGGTCGAAGATGGAGCGATAGACCACAGAAGGCCCCTCGCCGGAGACCACCAGCGCAAGGAAGGCGGTGAAGCTCGTATCCTTCTCGTCGATGGCCACCAGGTCCCACGCGCTTCTGCCGATGAGCTCGCCCTGCTCGGGATGGTGCAGGGCAAGGGTGGCACGGTTGGCGCGGGTAATGATACCGCGCGCGTCGATCTCCAGGTAGGGCAGCGGCAGATCGTCGATGGAAAGCATTGCGGCAGCTTCAGCCGCGGCGTCAAGGGACAAATGAGTGGGGTTCATCGTGCTCTCCCGCCGGTGGTCAGCAAAGTGATTTTGTAAAGATCGTCGGCGCTTTTCAGGCGCTCGATCGGCGTGATGTCGAAGGTGATGGGGATGCGCAGCATGGTGGCGCGGCCCCCGATGTTGACGCTGGTTTCGCGATTCTGCATGGCGATGCGATCGAGCTCTGCCGTGAGAATCTGATCGTTGCCGCGGCCTTGTAGAACGGCCAGCAGCGAGGAGTCGCTCCAGTGGTAGATGGCGTCGTCGGAGTGCAGGCTTTGGGTCAGGAACGCGGAGACGGCCATCAGGCAGTCTTCTACCGCTTCCGGGCCGAAGCGCTGGTTGATCATGTTCAGGCAGCTCAGGCGGAAGAGCACGATGAATCCCCTGTCGCCGCTCGCCATGATGCGCTTGACGTGCTCGATGGCGCTGCCGCCGCCGCGCAGCCCGGAGGCATTGAGGTTTTCCGTGGAATGGTCGGCCTTGCGGAACTGCGACGCCTCGGCGGGCGCGGAGTCGGCCCCCTGGGGATGCAGGAACCCTTCCAGCTTTTCGTGAAGATCCTGAATGTTTTCCGACGAGGCCGCGGTCGCAACCACCTGGAGCTGCTTTGCGGCGTTGGGCGCGGTGGCATCGATGCCCAGGCTCTTCAGGAGCTCGCGGAAGAGAAGCGAGACCAAGGCGCGCCATTCCGTAGTGCGATTGCGCAGCTCTGCTTCGCTGCATTTGCGGTAGTTCTCGAACTCGCTGAGTACGGCGCGCACCTGCGCCAGCTTCTCTTCTTCAGGCAGCCGGTCGGGCATTTGCAGGGCCAGCTTCGCCATGTTGGCGCGAAACTCCTTGTAGGCTTTGCTGTCCACCTCGGGAACGCCCCGCGCCGTACCGTCCACCACCAGGGTGAGCACGCGTTCCGGGTTCGGCAGCTCGGCCGCGGCTTTGTCCGCCGCGTTCGTCCCTCCGAATCCGGCAAATTGACGCAGGCCCATCGTCCTTCAATCCGGCGCTGGTCGATCCCGCAAGCGCTCACTGTCTCGTTATCGGCCAAAACCGCCCCGCCAATAGGCACGGCCGGCCCAGGAAACAAAGGGCGCTCAAAAACCATCGTTTCGGTGAGACAATGGGCTCAGCTTTCCGAGCCGGGAGGACGATATGTCACTGATTCCCATCGTGATTTTTGGCCTGGTAGTTCTGACGGCGATCGCCGGGCACTTTGTCGAGAAGAAGCATGGAGTGTCGAAGGATGAGCTTGCCACGCTGCTGGCGCCGATGGTGAGCCGGCTTCCGCTGCAGTTGTTTGCCTATGCTGCGCCGAAAAAGGCCAGACCCGATGAGACGGTGAAGCTCTTGACCGTGCTGATCCCGTTGATCGTGCGCGTCACCCTGACCGTGATTTTCACCGCGGCAGGACTCTGGATTCTCTTCTCGCCGGGATTCGGCGACGAAGAAAAGCGCTGGAGCTCGGCCACGCTGGGCACCGTGCTGGGTTACTGGCTGAAGTAGGGATCGACCTCCTGTAAAATAAAGAAGTTGAAGGCCATGAAAACCAAACTTCCTGTAGGCATCCTTGGCGCGACCGGAATGGTCGGCCAGCGTTACATTCAATTGCTCGAAAACCATCCCTGGTTCGAGGTGACCTGGATTGCGGCCAGCGACCGGTCGAGCGGCAAGCCGTATGGCGAGGCCGCCAAGTGGCGTCTGGACACGCCGCTGCCGGAGCGGATCGCGAAGATGACGGTGTCGCCGGCCGAGCCGGATGCCGCGCCGAAGATTGTCTTTGCCAGCATCGACGCCGCGATTGCCCGCGAGATGGAGCCGAAGTTTGCCGCGGCCGGCTGCGCCGTGATCTCCAATTCCAGCGCCTTCCGCATGGCGCCCAACGTGCCCCTGGTGATTCCCGAAGTCAACGCCGATCACCTGCGCCTGATCGAAGAGCAGCCCACGCGCAAGCAGTCCGGCGGCTACATTGTCACCAACTCAAACTGCACGGTGATGGGCCCGGTACTGGCTCTGAAGCCTATGGTCGACCGCTTTGGCGTCGAGCAGATATTCGCCACCTCGATGCAGGCGGTTTCGGGCGCTGGCTACCCCGGCGTGGCTTCCATGGACATTCTCGACAACGTTGTCCCCTACATCGGCAACGAAGAAGAGAAGATGGAAGAGGAGCTGCTCAAGCTCCTGGGCAATCTGGACGGCCACGCCGTCAAGCCGCTCGCTGCCCGCATGAGCGCAAGCTGCAATCGCGTTCCGGTGGTCGACGGCCACACGGTCTCTCTCAGCGTCAAGCTCACCAGGCCGGCTACGCGCGAGGAGATCATCGACGCATGGGCCGAATTCCGCCCGCTCGCCGGCGAGGATCTGCCCTTTGCCCCCGCCCAGCCCGTCGAATGGACGCCGCTCGTGGACCGTCCGCAGCCGCGGCTGGACCGCAATCGCGGCAACGGCATGGCGGTGACTGTGGGGCGGCTGCGTCCCTGCGGCGTGCTCGATTGGAAGTTTACCGTGCTCTCGCACAACACCGTCCGCGGCGCGGCCGGCGCAACCATTTTGAACGCCGAGATGCTGATGAGCCTGGGCAAGCTGGAGCCGGTGGCGGCGGCTGGGGCTCGCGCGTAGCGGGTTTGCGGAGGGAGCAGGGGGCTTCAGCCCCTGAGGGATATTTTTCATGATCCGGCCGCTGTTCGCCGTTTTTCCGCAGCCTGCTAGTACGACAGTTGCAGTTGAATTTTTGCGGAGGGAGCAGGAGCCTTTGGGCTCCTGAAAAAGCCTGGGGCTCGCGTGTAGCGGGTTTGCGGAGGGAGCAGGGGGCTTCAGCCCCCTGAAAAAGGAGCATAAAATGCGGGGCCTTCAGGCCCGGGCCTTTGCTTCTTGCCTCCAGATTCCGCCAAATACAACTGTGGCATTTGGTGAAACGTAGCTGAAAGCTGATAGCTGAGAGCTGAAATGAACCTGGTGGTGATGAAGTTTGGCGGCACGTCGGTGGAGGATGCGGCGGCCATTGGGCGCACCGCGGCCATCGTCGCCGGGCGCGTGGCCAGCGGCAAGAGTCCCGTGGTGGTGGTGAGCGCCATGGCCAAGGTGACCGACCAGTTGCTGCGCGCGGCGGCTGCGGGTTCCGAGGGCGACCGCGCCGGAGCGCTGGCCATTAGCTCGCGCCTGCGCGCGCGCCATCGCGACACGGCCGCCGGCCTGGTGAAGAATGCCGCCGATTGCGCCGCGCTCATCGCCACCATCGACGAGAAGTTCGATGCACTCGACGAAGTGCTGCGCGGCCTGGCGGCGATTCGCGAGCTTACGCCGCGCGTCTCCGATCTCATCGTCAGCTACGGCGAGCGGCTGTCGAGCCGCATTGTCACGGCGGCCTTCCGCGAGCGCGGCATCGATGCGGCGCACGTGGATGCGCGCGAAATCATTGTCACCGACTCGGAGTTTCAAAAGGCCGCGCCGCTCGACGGCATCATCGAGAAGCGCGCCCAGGAAAAGCTGCTGCCGCTCGTCGGCGAGGGCAAGGTCCCGGTGATGGGCGGCTTCATCGCCTCGAATGGAGCGGGACAGACCACGACGCTCGGCCGCGGCGGTTCGGACTATACCGGCGCGCTGGTGGGCGGCGCCATCGATTCCCAAACCATCGAGATCTGGACCGACGTGGACGGCATCATGACCGCCGATCCCCGCGTCTGTCCCAACGCGTTGCGCGTCAAGGTCATCAGCTTTGAGGAAGCCGCGGAGCTGGCCTACTTCGGCGCCAAGGTGCTGCATCCGGCCACGATCCTGCCCGCGGTCAAAAAGAACATTCCCGTGCTGGTGCTCAACAGCCGCAACGCAGCCTGCGAGGGCACGCGCATCATCTCCGTAGCGCCGCACTGCAAGAACCCGTTCAAGTCCATCGCGGTCAAAAGGAAGTTGACCATCATCGACATTGTGGCCAGCCGCATGTTGATGTCGCACGGCTATATGAGCAAAGTCTTCGCCGTCTTCGACAAGCACAAGTGCCCCGTGGACATGGTTTCGACCAGCGAAGTTTCCGTCTCGCTCACCGTGGACTCGAATGCCAGCCTGCCGGAGATTGCCGCCGACCTGCGCGCCCTTGCCGACGTGACCTACGAGGGCAAGAAGGCGCTGGTCTGCATGGTGGGCGAGGACATTCGCGGCCAGAACGGCATTGCCGCGCAGGTCTTCAGCGCCATCCGGCACATCAACGTGCGCATGATCTCGCAGGGCGCAAGCGAGATCAACATGAGTTTCATGATCGATGAGGACGACTCCGACGAGGCGGTGCGCTCGCTGCACGCGGCCTTCTTCCGGGAGCCCGATCCGGCGATCTTCGACGTGGAAGCGAGGAAAAAGTTGTCAGTGATCAGTGATCAGTGATCGGTGATCAGCCGTCCGTGGAACTGTGATTTGTCTGCCGGCTTCGGCCGACTCACCACTGATCACTGAACACTGACCACTGATCACTGAACACTGACCACTGATCACTGAACACTGACCACTGATCACTGACCACTGATCACTGAACACTGACCACTGTTCCAAAGGAACCCATGCTGATCCTCGTACTCGGCAAAGGAAAAACCGGCTCGCTCGTCGCCGAGGTGGCGCGGGAGCGCGGCCACGGCGTGCGCGCGCTCGACATCAACGAAAACCCGCATGCCTCGGCGCTGACGGCCCCGAATCTGGCCGGCGTCGATGCCGTCATCGACTTCACCGCTCCTGAAGCGGCCGTTGAGAATATCCGCGCGGTGCTGGCCTTGGGCGGGCGCATTGTGGTCGGCACCACAGGATGGTACTCCCATCTCCCCGAACTCAAGTCCAAGGCGCAAAAGGGCGGAGCCCTGCTCTACGGCACGAATTTTTCCATCGGCGTGCAAAAGCTCTTCCAACTGACCGCGGAACTGGCCAAGCTCGAGGGCTACAAGTTCTCGATCGATGAGACGCATCACGTCACCAAGCTCGACGCGCCCTCCGGCACCGCCATCACGCTCAAGGAAATCATCCAAAAGGCGCAGCCCGCCGCCGCCGTGCCCATCGCGTCGCAGCGCGTGGGCGACGCCAAGGGCGAGCACATCGTTACCGCGAAGAGCGCCTACGACACGCTGGAGTTGCGCCACAACATTGGCGACCGCCGCTGCCTGGCGCTGGGCGCCGTCCGCGCCGCCGAGTGGCTGGCCGGCAAATCCGGCGTTTGGGAGTTCCGGGAAATCTTCGATCAGCTCTAACGCCTATTACGCCGGGATCGCCAGCCGCATCACCTGGGCCGACGGCTCGGGAATGGGCATACCATCCTCGCGCATCCCGGCAATGTGCAGCTCGATGCCCTCGCGGAGCAGTTGCTTCGTCTCCTCGATGGTTGCTGCCGCCACGCCCAGGCCGGGCAGGTCGGGAGCGTAGGCGCTCCAGCCGTTGGAAGTCTTCTCAAACACCACCGCAAATTCCTTCATTTCAACTCCGCCTGTTTGAGAATATTGTTCAGGGTTCCCCTGTCCATCTCCTGCGATGGATGACCGGCCACCGTAACCCGCCCCGGCTTCACGGGATGCTTGAACTGCCGATGGCTTCCCTTCTGCGTCACCTGGTACCAGCCATCGTTTTCGATTAACTTCAGCACGTCGCGGACCTTCATGCAAGCGGCCTATCTGTGACCGTGATTATACCGCCTAAACGGCATAAATGATGTCGCGAAAGGGCACGACTTCAGTCGTGCCGTAGAAAGCGCATAAGACTCCGGGGCTTTAGCCCCTGAGGGATTTTTTTCAATTGGATCCGGGGATTTATGCAACCGGTTCTAGCCTTACACCTTCCCTCCAACCGTTGGACATTGTGAATGCTTCTTCGTGGAGGAGCCGAAACCGCTGTCGCGCATGAATAACAAACATTGACAAATCCTGTTATCGGCCCCATGATCGATTCCAGGAGACTTTCCCCATGAATGTTTCGCTCACTCGTGAGCTCGACAAATTTGTTGCCGCTAAAGTTGCCTCCGGGCGCTATACCTCGGCCAGCGAGGTGGTGCGCGAGGCGCTGCGGCTGCTGGAAGAGCAGGATCGCGTACGCGCCGCGCGGTTGGATGAGTTCAATCGCGAACTTAAGAGGCGTTTGGACTCCGCGGATCGAGGAGATTTCATCACGGCGGATGAATCGTTTCGCCGCATTCGTGAGAGGTCCGCGCAGCGGAGGAAGCGCATCGCATGAGCAATTACGTCCTGACGCCGGAAGCCGACGAGGACCTGGCCGAAATCTGGGAGTATATTGCTCAGGACGACATTGAAGCCGCCGACCGCTGGGACGCCAAATTGCGCGACGCATTCGAGATGCTGGCCAGGAGTCCGCGCCTGGGCCACGCGCGCAAAGACCTCACGGATTTTCCTGTTCTCTTCTGGCCGGTGGGCGCGTATCTCATTCTTTATCGCGTTCGCAAGAAGCAGCTGGAGGTCTTTGCCGTCACCCAGGGCTCGCGGGACATTCCATCCTTCCTGCGCGGGCGCGCCCAATAAGAACGCGATCATGACCCACGCCCAATGCCGCCGGGCTTTCATGTCGCTCTCGCCGAACCGTTATAAACTTGATCTGTGATGGAAACTCGAGGCTGTGGTACCGCAATAGTGACGCCCTTTCGGGCGGATGAGTCGGTGGATGAGCCGGCGCTCTGGTCGCTGGTGAACTGGCAGATCGAATCGGGAGTCGACTTTCTCGTGGTCTGCGGTTCGACGGGCGAGGCCGCGACGCTGGACGAAGAAGAATGGCTGCACACCATTCGTCTGGTGATCGATGCGGCGGCGGGGCGCGTTCCCGTGTGGGCCGGCTGCACGCACAACGCCACGCGCGTGCTCTTGCGCCAGGCGGCGCTGCTCAAGCGCGTGCCCGGCGTGGCCGCGGTGCTTTCCGCCAATCCTTATTACAACAAGCCCTCGCAGGAGGGGCAGTTCCAGCACTTTCTTGCGCTCGCGAGCGAGGTGGCGCCGCTTCCGGTTTGCGTCTACAACGTGCCGGGACGCACGGGCGCCAACCTCGAGCCGGAGACTGTGGCGCGCCTGGCCGCGGCAGCCAAAAACATCGAGGCCATCAAGGAAGCCAGCGGCAAGTTGACGCAATTCACCGAGCTGGCTCACCTGTTGCCGCGCGGCTTCAAGATCTTTTCCGGCGACGACAACCTGGGGCTTGCCGCCATCGCCGTGGGCGCGCACGGGCTCATCAGCGTGGCCTCGAACGAGGCTCCGGCCGAGGTGGCAAGCATGATTCACGCCGCGCTCGAGAATCGCTGGGACGAGGCGCGCGACCTGGAGCGCCGGTTTGCGCGGCTCTTCGAAGCCAACTTCTGGGAGTCGAATCCCGCTCCGGTAAAAACCGTGCTGAGCCTGATGGGCCGCTGCGGCGACACGTTGCGGCTGCCGCTGGTGCCTCCCACGGCGGCCACGCGCGCCAGGCTGGAACGGCTGGCCGGCGAACTGGGCCTGCTGAAGCACACGCCGATTCCCGCGGGCTTCCGGTCGGAAGTCTACTAACGTATGCAAATTCTGGCGATGGCTCCGGCAACATACTACCGCCGTGCCCCATCCTTTTCCGCGTTTCCTCCGGAAAAGGACGGGGCTCGGCGCAGTTGTTGATGAACCGAATCTATATAATTGCCCGTTGCTGAAGAACCGGAAGCTTTCGCTTAGAAAGGTGCGCGGGCATGGATTTCAACTACGTCGTTGTTCCAGCGTTGATTGTGCTTTTTGCGGCGTTGGTGATATGGCTTGCGATTCGCCGTATCCGCTCGCTTTCGTCCAAGAGTTGTCGAAAATGGCGCAAGATTGTTGAGCGCGTCGTCCTCGCCTCGATCGGCACTGTCGTCGCGGTCATCGCAATAACTGCTGCCTTCAATGCCATCGCTCTCTTTGTTTTCAGGGCCAGAAATCCTCCGCCTGGAACGACCTATCTCGTCAACGGGCACGCGATGCACATCAACTGCTCGGGAACCGGGTCGCCCACGATTGTTCTCGAAGCCGGACTCGGCAACGACGATCTCATCTGGGGCGGCGTACAGCCGGTGCTCTCCAGGACGACCCGAGTCTGCTCCTACGATCGGGCCGGTTTCGGATGGAGCGATCCGCTTCCGCCCCCGCGCGACGCCGACCACATCGCCGACGAGCTGCACGGCCTCCTCAGCGCGGCGAAGATCGACGGGCCCATCGTTCTCATGGGACATTCGATCGCCGGAATCTACATGCGCGACTACGTGAGCCGGTTTCCGCAAGGTATCGTGGGATTGATCTATGTCGATGGTTCCACGCCTTTGCAGAATCGTTGGCCCGCGTTCCAGGCAGCCCAGGCGCATCAACCTCCCGTCTGGGCCGTCATGCTGCTCATGAGAGCAGCGTTCAGCGCGGGGATTCCGCGTCCGTTCGGACAGTGCTCGCGGACTTTTCCGGGGTTTGATGCTCACGCTGCAAGGCTGCAGGCGGAAGATCTCTGCCATGCGCAAATCGGAGCCATAGCCGCCGAGATGGACAGCGTCGATCGTTCGGGTGAGGAGACGGTCCATACCGGCCCCTACGGCGATCTCCCGATTCTGATCTTCTCCCACGATCCGGCGAAGTCGCTATCGGCTAAAAACCCTCCTGCGCAGATGGTGAACATGGAGGCCGCCTGGACCCAGATGCAGGAGAATCTGAAACAACTCTCCAGTCGCAGCCGGCGCATCGTTGCCAAGGGCAGCAGCCATTACATCCAAATGGATCGCCCGGACTTGCTCGAGAAAGAGGTGCCGCTTTTCATCGCGCAGATTCGCGGCGCCGCGCCTCCGCAATCCAGCTATGGGACAACCGTGACCGAGTAAGGAGTGCGGCTCCAAGTGAAGAGGGGCGGGGGGCGGGCACGCTTTTCGGACCCGGGATACGCTGCACGAAGCTCGCCTCAGCGCGAGCTGACTCGCCGGCTTGCTACGGCATTTTCACTGAAGGTGTAAGAAAACTCCGTGCCCCATCCTTTTCCGCGCCTTCTTAGGGATATGGGTGGGAGAATGTGTCGCTGTTTACGGGCCGGATCAATACTCCCTGGCCCCTATTCTCCGCCCATGTCAACACTTTTCCTCTCCCATCCGTCTAACAGGGCGAGTCCCTCTGCCTCGCACTCGAGAGCGGGCCCGCGCGCCTTCATTCGGATTCAAAGGGTCGGATGGGTCACCAGTTGCACAGTTTCGAGCTCGAGCGCCGCCATCCGGGCCGCCCCAATCCCGGCCGCCGCCGGCAGGGCCGTCGATTTCTAACCCGGCAAGGCTTGTGCAACCCTACCGTGCCCCATCCTTTCGCCCGTTCTTTGGGGCGAAAGGGTGGGACAGCACGACCCTCAACAATCGACTCTCAACCCACCACGATCGGCGGGTGCCCCACGTCCCTCGCATTTGGGGACGTGGGATTCTTCGAACCCCAACCAACCACATTCAACTCAGCAAAACCTTCCCGCGCCCCGTCCTTTTGCCCGTTTTTTGGAGCAAAAGGGTGGGATAGCGTGCCCGCAGCCGCCTTATGATGGTTCTATCTTCCATTTCGTCGCGTGGACCGAAACCCGTCCGGCCTGCGCCGGTATTTTCAACGCCCATGGCAACTCTTCCCGTTTTCGAGAGTCTCTCTCAAGAAAGGGTTCAGGAACAACCACTATGATCAAGCTCGGTTCGCTCCCCCTCTACGTCCCCGTGTGTGTATTGGCCAGTGCTCTCCTCGTCCCCTCTTTCGCCCAGGGGCAGGCTGTGGCGGCCGCCGCCCGCATCCTTAACCGTATCGACGAATCCCAGCTGGTCACGCTCAAGGGCAACACGCATCCCTTCGCCAACTCCAGGCACGATCTGGGCAAGGTGGCGGACAACCTGCCCATGACCGACCTGATCCTGGTGCTCAACCGCAGCTCCCAGCAGCAGGCCGCCTTCGATGCCTACGTGGCCAGCGAATACGACCAGAACTCGTCCAACTATCACAAGTGGCTCACCCCGGACCAGATCGGCGAAGATTTCGGACCCTCTCAGACCGACATCCTCACCATCGCCAACTGGCTCACCGGCCACGGGTTCACCGTCTCCGAGGTCACGCGCGACCGCATGTCTATCCGCTTCGGCGGCACGGCGGCGCAGGTCGAGGGCGCCTTCCACACTGAGATTCACAACCTGACGGTCAAGGGCGTGGCGCACATCGGCAACATGAGCGATCCCGCGATCCCCGCGTCCCTTGCGCCCGTGGTCGTCGGCGTCAAATCGCTGCATAATTTCTTCCCGCGGCCTTTGCACCGCATGGGGCAGGCCGTCCAGCGCGACGCGCAGACGGGAAAATGGGCGCGGCCCGGCGTCATGGCGACTCCTGCGGCGGGCACGGTGAAACTCAATCCGCTGCTGAACTCCGGGACTGCCAAGCCGCAGTTCGGCATCAGCGCTTCGTCAGGCGGGTATCCCTACCTGGTTGAGGACGTCAGTCCCTGGGACTTCGCCACCATCTACAACATCACGCCGCTGTGGAACGCGTCGACGCCCATCGACGGCGCCGGCCAGACCATTGCCATCGCCGGAACCAGCGCCATCGATCTTGGCGAAACCAGCACCCAGGTGGCCGGCGCCAACGGCGACGACGACGTGCGCACCTTCCGCACCTTCTTCGACCTGCCCACCACCAACTCCTGGAATACGCCCATCCAGGTCTCCGGCAACAGCCAGTCGCTGCAGGTATGCACAGACACGACCGGGACTCTGCTCTGCGGCATCGACGACCTGGTCGAAAACTCGCTCGACGTCGAGTGGTCGGGCTCCGTCGCCAAGAACGCGCAGATCGTCCTCGTGGCCAGTTACCCCTCGTCGTCCGCCGACGACAACCTCTACGACTCGGAGAGCTACATTGTCAACAACGTCGGCAACTCCAGCTCTCCCGTCTACGGCGTGCACGTGATGAACGTCAGCTACGGCGAGTGCGAACTGGGCCTGGGCACCGCCGGCAATGTGCAGTACTACGACCTGTGGCAGGACGCATTCGCCGAAGGTCTCGCCGTCTTCGTAGCCGCGGGCGACTCCGGCTCGGCAAGCTGCGACCAGGGTGGGGACGCGGGGGGAGTGCTCTACGCTGCGCAATACGGACTTACCGTCAGCGGCCTGGCCTCGACGCCGTTCAATACCGCCGTAGGCGGAACGGACTTCAACTGGTGCCCGCTGCTGACAGCCGTCACCGCGACCTCAACCTCCAATGAGTGCCAGCCGGGGCGGTTCTGGAGCTCGACGCAGCTTACACCACAAGGTGGATCGAGCCCCTCTTACTCCGCCCTCGGCTATGTCCCCGAGGTGCCATGGAATGACACCTGCACCAGCCCTCTGGCGCTCTCCTACCTTAAGTATTTCTTCAGCGGGAATCAGTACCAGGCGAGCAACGGCCAGGAATATAGCGTGACCGACGCGGAAACGGGCTGCAATGCCATTGCCTATTACGCCCAGGAACTTGAAAACTCCGGCGCCACGGCGGATCTCTATCTCCTGGATACGGTGGGTGGCAGCGGCGGCGCCAGCAGTTGCGTCGTCAACTCCACCAACCCGAATGGCACAACCTTCGGAAGCTGCACCAACGGCGCAACCTCCACTGGCGCCTCCTCGAATCCCGATACGGAAGCACCCCAGGGCTCCGTCACAGTCGCCAACGACACAGCCGCCAATAATACCGGAGGACCCGGATGGCCCAAGCCATCGTGGCAGACAGGCGTCACCGGCATTCCCTCCGACGGCGTCCGCGACATTCCCGACGTCAGCTTCTTTGCCGCCGACGGGTTCCTTTCGAGCAGCGCCTATCTGGTCTGCGTTTCGCAGGACACCTCCGGCTACGGCAACGGCGTTCAGCCGTGCAGCTATTCCAGCAACGTAGAACCGTTTGCCGAGGAGGTGGGTGGAACTTCGGTGGCCACGCCGGCCATGGCAGGCGTCATGGCCCTCATCAATCAAAGGGCCGGCGCGGCGCAGGGCAGCCCGAACTCCGGACTGTACGCACTGGCCGCCAGGCAGACCTACAACAGCACCTGCAGTTCCGAAAACGCCAAAACCAGCGACGGCTGCTACTTCAACGACATCGACCAGGGCACCAATGCCATGGCGTGCTCGTACGACTCTTCTTACACCGGAGAATTAGTCTCGCCTAACTGCACGATTGCGCACTCCGGCGACTACGTTGGCATTTTGAATGGCTATAGCGCCGAAACGGGCTACGACGAGGCCACGGGCCTCGGCTCCCTGAATGTGGCTAACGTGGTGAATGCCTGGCAGTCTACTACCGGGAGCGCAGCCGCCAAAGTCACTGTGAGCCCCAGCGTCGCTTCACTGAACGCCGGCAACTGGCTGGGGGTCACCGTCACGGTGGCGAGCACATCGGGAGGTGGAACAACGCCCACGGGAGGGATAACGCTGATCGCGTCTGCAGGAAGCGGTCCTGCTCTCACCACGCTGACCGGATCGTTGAATAGCAGCGGGAGCTACACCTTCGAAGTTCCCCCGGATACCCTCGCTGCGGGGACAGATCTGCTCACCGCCAACTACGGCGGCGACTCAACCTACGGGATCGCAAGCAAATCGTCCCAGGTCACCGTCTCTGCCACCGCCCTCACAACATCGACGGTCACCGTGAAACCGGCGGCGTCCAGCATCGATTCCAGTGCCTCTCTCGCCGTCACCGTCACCGTCACGCCCGCGACCCCAACCCCCACCGGAACTGTTGCCCTGAGCAGCGGCGGATTCAGCTCCGCGATTCCATGGCCGGCCCTCTCCGGCGGCTCTTACACCTTCACCATCCCTGCCAATACGCTCAGCGGAACCGCCGGCGGCCAGGCGGACACTCTGACCGCAACCTACAGCGGAGACTCCAATTACGCGGCAGGTACCGGCGCGGGCAGCGTTACCGTCACTGAATCCTCCTTCACCCTCACGCCGGGCACGGCCAGCCCATCGAGCGTCACGCCGGGCTCGTCGGCAACCGTTACGGTGACAGTAGCGTCGACGACCGGTTACAACGGAACCGTGACGCTCTCCTGTGCGCAGACCAGCACCACGGCAACCAACAGCGACGGCACCACATGCAACGGCAGCGGGTCCAGCCAGGTCAACCTCGCAACTTGCGGCGGCAGTTGCAGCGTGACCTTTATCATCGGCACCACCGCGCCATCCACTGCGGCGCTGGTCCGCCCCAAGCTGCCGGGCGGCGGCAGTAAGGAATGGCTTGGCGCGGGCTCCGGCGCGGTGCTCGCCCTGCTCGTCTTCTTCGGCATCCCGGCGCGCCGCCGCAGCTGGCGCCAGATGCTTTCCATCCTCGTCGTCCTGGCCGCAATCGGCGTCATGGCAAGTTGCGGCGGCGGCAGCAGCGGCGGATGTACTGCCAATTGCAGCACCCAGAGCGATCCGGGCACCACCGCCGGAACCTACACCTACACGGTAACGGCATCGTCCAACCCGTCCGTCACCTCCACGGTCACCACCACCTTCACGGTCACCGTGAACTAGGCCTCTGACCGCGCCAGGAAGAACCTTCCCGTGCCCCATCCTTTCGCCCGTTTTTTGGGCGAAAGGGTGGGATGGCACGACCCTCAACAATCAACTCTCAACCCATCACGATCACTGGGTGCCCCACGTCTCTCGCATTTGGGGACGTGGGTTACTACGAACCCCAACCAACCACATTCAACTCAGCACAACTCTTCGTCGGCCCTCAAAAATTCTCTCCGCGTTTTGCCGATAATTTCGCCCTTCCGGCGCATACTTTTCTTGAATGGCCACCCACTCCAACCCGTCCCCGGTCCGTACCCCCTCCCCCCTACCGGCTACTCCCTATTCCCTGCCTTACCCCCTCCCCCCTGACACCTGAAACCTGACACCTGAAACCTGCGCCCCCCCCTCCCCCCTACTACCCAACGGCCACCCTCTCCCCCTGCCTTCTCGGTCCCGAGCTTTCCTGATCCCTGATCCCTGGCGGCTCCGCCCCCACCCCCCATAAAGAACGCAAAAAACGGGCTGTGAAACTGTGTTGCGTGGAACCAGCTCATAATCAACGGTTTCGAGGCAAAACCGCGCAGCGGCACAGAAACTGTGAAACTGTGGAGCACAGCCAATCCTCTCCACTGACCACTGACCACTGACCACTGACCACTGACCGCTGACCACTGTCTTTACCGTTCCATTCCGGCCTGCGGTTTCAATTCAGCGCAAACGCATCGGCCGCCCCGGAATTCCTCCGGCATCGGCGGCCCGTCCCGGACGTACTCTCAAGAACATGGCCGTGCTCTCCGTCGATCTCGCTTTTCGCCGTTGGTCCGATCTGGGCGTCGTGGTTCTCAGCCGCGTTCCGTCGCGTCTTCACGCCTCTTTTGTGAACTGCGAGATCCTCTCTTTCGATCACCCTGGCTTGGACCCTGCTCATGACCGGGGTCCCCACGGACAGGTCTTCGTCCGTGGCGTGGAGGATCGTGGTCCCGTCGATGCTGAGATTCTTGCCGGGCGTCTCAATCATCTTTGCGCAGTGCGCGAGATTCGCGTTCTCATGCTCGACGGCCCGCAGGCATGGAAGTCCCGCGCCAACGGCCTTGAGCACGCGCGCGTGAGCGAGAGGCAACTGAATACCGCAGCCAAAACCGGCTTGCCTGGCATGGTGAAGCCGGCCGCCTCCAGGTCCTTCGCCGAGTTCTGCATGGATGTGTACGACGCGCTCAGCCGCCGCGGCTGGCGGAGGCTTCAAACCCGGCCGCAGCCGCTATCGCCCGATCCCGCAGCCGCGCCGCTCGAACGCGTGTTGGTCGAGAGCTACCCTCACGCCGCGTGGAAGTCTCTGGGCCTGAAGCCGCTGCCGGCAAAGCGCCGCGCAAGGGTGATCGATCTGGCCGAATCCTACGGAGCGCTCCGCTCCGTCGTTCCATTCACGACGAACCGTCCGCCCAATCACGACCAACTGCAGGCCATTGTGGCCGGTCTGCCGGGCCTGGCTTTGGAAGAGCACAATCCCTCCGCCATGCGCATCGTCGGCAATCCGCCGCGGCGCGAGCAGGGGCATTGGCGCGAAGGCTTCATCGTCTTGCCCCTGCCGCCAAAAACGGCCTCAAGCGTTCGCTGGCTGCATTAGAGCAAATCTCCTGTCGGTATAGAGCGGGTTTTGAAAGGGCACGGCTTCAGCCGTGCCGTAAGTGCCGCAAAATCACCGGGGCTTTAGCCTCTGAGGGAAGAATTCTCACTCTACACCATCTGGAAATTTGCCCTAACGGCGCCGGACGCCTCTCCCGTCGACGCTCACGCGGCCACGCCGCGGGCCTTGCGGCGCTCGAGCCAGGCAGTCGCGGGCCGCGCGAGAAACAGCAGAGCGAGGACGACGGTAATGGCAAGCGGCGTGATCACGCCGGTCTTGACCTGCCACCAGTAGTGAATCACGCCACAGATTGCGGCGGCGTAGACGAGCTTGTGCAGGTAGCGCCAATTCTTGCCGCCGAGCTTGCGTATGGCCCACGTGGTGGACGTGGCGGCAAGCGGCACGAGCAGCAGATAGGCGGCAACGCCCATGGCGATGAAGCGGCGTCTGGCGATGTCGGATTCGATGGCAGCGAGGTTGAAGCCGGAATAGAGCGCCACATACGTGAGCATGTGCAGCGTGGCGTAGAAGAAGGCGAAGAGCCCCAAGAGGCGGCGGAACTTGATGAGCCAGTTCAGGCGCGGCGAGAGGCGGCGCAGCGGCGTGATGGCGAGCGTGATGGTGAGCAGGCGCAACGTGGTCAGGCCGGTAGCGAAGGCGATCGCAGCCGTGGGATCGGGGCCAAGGTTGTTGGTCACTGCGCCCCACGTGAGCCAAGCGGCGGGCATGAGGCAGCCGATCCAGGTGAGCGTCTTGAGAGCGATGAGTGTCGTGCGTTTCATAGTTGGCGAATTAGCAAGTCAGCGGAGCTAGTGCCGTGACCGCGTGATTTGGTAATTACATGAATGTAGCGCCGGCCTCCTGGCCGGCTGTAGCGCGGACGTCCTCGTCCGCGCTTGTCCATGATGAATTACCAATTCA
>Ga0182016_10003808_pt1 | contig 17006 bp, 11 predicted proteins | sample 712S2MmetaG_FD_120491 | JGI IMG/M metagenome (GOLD analysis project Ga0182016, IMG submission 120491) | Permafrost microbial communities from Stordalen Mire, Sweden - 712S2M metaG | ecosystem: Environmental > Terrestrial > Soil > Wetlands > Permafrost | place: Sweden: Stordalen | collected...
GGAAGACAGCCAAGCCAAACGACAAGGCGCTTCCGAGGCCACGCGCGCGCTGGCCCGGCAATGGCTGGAGGAGATTTACGTGAAGCTGGAGGGACGGCGGATGGAACTGGAGCTCCGCTAAGCGGTCAGGCTCCTATTTGTCGCGAGCAGCAATTCCCGCAGCCAATCGTTGACCACGCAATCAATGACCAGGTGGATGCGATCGGTCGCGCCGCGATTGGCCACGCGATGGGGAAGATTTACATTGAGATACCAGCACTCGCCCTCGTTCATGATCACGCGTTTTTGGTCGAGCACGAATTCCACTTCCGCATTGGTAATGACCGGAATGTGCAGACGTACTTCGCCCTCATCAAAACCCAAATCGTAATCGCGGTGTTCCTTGATGATTGAGCCGGCTTTGAGCCGCAGAAAGCGGACAGTCTGATGAGGACAAGGCAGGGCGCCCAACACTTGCTGGACGTAGGGACAACGCGCCAGCAACGGCGTGTCGGCGAATTTATCCTTGGCGGTGGGATCCGGATAAATCGCGGTGGCGCTACCGCCTACGGAGCGAAGCGGAACGCCACTCCAATCGCCTTGAAAGTAAGCGGTGTTAAAGTGCGGCACATACTCTCCCGCCAAAATGCCCGCCAAATCCGCCTGCAAGAGCGAGGGTTCAAATCGAAACGGCAATCTCAAACTGTCAGCGAGAGTTTTCGGTTTAGCCGACGGCGTCGGTGCGCGCCACTCCAGTACCAGGCGCGAATCCGTCTCCCCGACTTTCACAAAACCCAAGCGATCGAAGAAATTCCGCGCCCGGCTGGCTTTAGCAACGCTCGCCTGGACCGGCTTGCCTGTGGCTGCGGCTTCGCCGAAAAGCCTCCGCAGGACCGCCAAGCCAAGCCCAAGGTTGCGCCAAGCGGGCGTGAGGGTGATGTCTTCAATGATCAGGCTTGTGGGAGTGCGGCTGACGGCGAGGCGTCCGGCATTTTGGCCGTTGATCAGAACGATTTGTAATTCCGCCGTGCCAGATGTGCTGCCGGCACCCATCTCCTCGGTACGAGTGCTCTCGTCAAGTGAGCGGAGAAACGGCGCGTCCTCGGGACGCTCGGGGCGAAAGCCGATGGAGTTGCATTTGGTGGACATAATCCGGGCTGGGGGTCAGCCTTTTGGACGCGGCTGCATTGGGGAGCGGAGTCGCCTTGGCCCGCAGCCTTACGCGTCCCAGCGAAAGTAATCCGGGCCACCCACTACGTTAGTCTTACTTAAAAGACAGGCGACCGTAACGGCCCGCGCCGTGCTTGAGAGCAAGGAGCAACCCGGCGCTGACCAAGAACAGCGCGAAAGTATGGCCGCGATCCGGGACTCCCGCCACCGCCGGATTTCCCGTCACTTGCAAACTCCAACTGGCCAATTCGCCAACGCCTCCTGGCTGTGTATCCGCGATGAACAACGTCCATGTACCGTCCGGGTCAAGACCGCCGAAGGTGCTGTCCAGACTGCCCGCCTGGGGCGCATAAGTTCCGTTTAGCGCCGCAGTGGTGGCAAGACCGGGAGCCGTGCTGACATTGGCGGCGGCATCGCTGAAGGTGAGGTCAAAACCATTGCCGGGGGAGCCGAATGGACCGCCGCCCAGATTGTTGAGCAGGACGACCAGGCCGGAACTGTATTGGAGATAAGCATAATAGTCGCCGTTCCAAGCCGTGGGGGCGCCCACCACATCAACCGTGACTTGCACGTCGGTGAGTGAACTAATCCCCGAGTTCATGTTGATGGAGCTGGCCAGCCCATTCGGATTATTGTCCGGAATCACCGCGTTGGGCGAGGTGCTGTCCGTGACCGTGATGGGGGCCGCTTCCGCCGGGCAAAATGACAAAGCCAAACCGGCCGCCAAACCGGCGGAAAGGAGAGATTTGATGTTCATAGTTCGATCAAAGAGGGGTCAGGGCTCAAGGCTGGGTGCTGGTTCGATAGTAACTCGGTGAAGGCGGATTAACGGCCGTGTAGTTGATCAGCCCAAGGGGATCAGCCGTCACTGGTGTGGCGGATAAATCCAGCCACGGGCCCGTGGCCAGCGGCGTGGATTGCTGGATAAAATAACTTATTCCCGGGATGCCGTGGAACTGAAGGATGGCGTTGCCACCCGACATTTGGATGGTCAAACCGTTTTGCGTGGGCGCATTGGTTGAGGTGACCGTCACGGCCACGGTGCCAACGACCGGCCCGCAGCCATCGCTCAACACATAGCTGATGGAATCATTGCCCACATAATTGAGCGCCGGAGTGTAAGTCAATAAGCCTCCACTGAGGGCCACGGTGCCGTTGGCCGCGGTCGGGGAAGTGACGCTGGAAATGCTCAACGTGCCGCCGCGGGGGCTTTCGCAAACCGCGAGTATCTTGGCGACAGGGACAGATTCCGGCGTGTTTTCCTGCGGAGCCATGGCAAAAGCGCCCGCCACCGGCGGCTCGCTATTGGTCACGACCACGCTGAAAGTGCAAATGTTGGTGCCGGCGGAGTTGGTCGCCGTGCTGGTCACCACGTTGGTTCCCACAGGGAAGATGTAGGGCGAGGTGATGACCGTCGAACCGTCAATCGTGTAGGTTATCGTGGCCGGGCCGGTGGAAGTCGCCGCAAAGGACACGGTTTGCCCGCATTCGCCGTCGGCGCTGTTCGTGTTGATAGTTCCAGGGCATTGCACTATTGGCGAAACGACATTGGCCGTCACATTGACGAGACCGGAGGTTCCCATGATGGAGGAAGTCGTGGTGTCGGTGGCCGTGACGGTCTGATTGCCGCCGGTGGCCAAGGTAAAGTTAAATGTTCCCACACCCAAGGTCAGGGTCGAGTTGGCTGGGAGGGTCGCCGCCCCATCGCTGCTCGTGAAATGGACCGTGCCCGCATAGCCAGTGGCAGTGTTGTTGAATTGGTCTTTGGCCGTGACCGTCCCGCTAATGGGCACCCCTGCGGTCGCCGAGGAAGGCAGGCTTACCACCAAATGCGTTGCTGCGCTGGCGTTCACCGTTATCGTTCCCGAGGTTCCCGTGATCGAAGGGGTCACGGTGTCCGTCGCCGTGACGGTCTGGTTGCCGGCCGTGACCAGGGTGAAGCCGTTAATAAAGGTTCCGACCCCGGCAGTCAGGGTCAAGCTCGGAGGAAGGATGACCCCCGCCCCTGAGTCGGTGCTGGTGAAATGCACTGTGCCGGTGTATCCGGTGGCCGTATTGTTGAATTGGTCCTTGGCCGTCACCGATCCGCTAAACGCCACGCCAGCGGTCGCTGAAGAAGGCGCGCTGACCACCAAGTGCGTCGCTGCCGCCGCGCTCACCGCAACATTCCCGGAGGTTCCGGTGATCGTTGAGTTCCCGGTGTCCGTAGCCGTAACAGTCTGATTACCGCCGGTTTTCAGGGTGAGACTAAATGTTCCCGACCCGGAGGTGAGGGTCGAGTTGGCCGGGAGAGACGCCTGCCCGTCGGTGCTCGTGAAATGGACCGTGCCCGGGTAACCAGTCACCAAGTTGTTGAACTGATCCAGCGCCGTCACGGTCACGCTGAAACCCACCCCGGCGGTCGCCGAAGAAGGCGCGGTCACCACCAAGTGCGTTGCCCCGCCCGTGCTCACCGTCACTGTCCCGGAGGTCCCCGTGATCGAGGAGGTCGTGGCATCCGTAGCGGTGACGGTCTGACCGCCGCTGGTGGCCAGGGTAAAACTAAATGTTCCCACACCCAAGGTCAGGGTCGAGTCGGCCGGGAGCGTCGCCGCCGCGTCGCTGCTCGTGAAATGGACCGTACCCGCATAGCTGGTAGCAGTGTTGTTGAATTGGTCCTTGGCCGTCACTGTGCCGGCAAATGAGACGCCAGCGCTCGCCGACGAAGGCAGGCTGACCACCAAGTGCGTCGCCGCAGCCGCGCTGACCGTCACCGGCCCGGAAATCCCTGTGATCGAAGACGTCGCGGCGTCCGTGGCCGTGGCGGTCTGATTGCCACTGGTCCTGAGGTTGAACATGAATGAATGCGTCCCAGCGTCCCCGGAGGTGAAGGTGTAGTTGGCGGGGAGGAGTGCTTGCCCGTCGGTGCTCGTGAAATGCACCGTGCCAGTGTAACCTGGCGCCAGGTTGTTGAACTGGTCCCGCGCAGTGACGGTTCCGCTAACAGCTACTCCCGCCGTGGCCGACGTCGGTAAGCTCACTGCCAAATGCGTCGCGTTGCCGCCATGCACCGTTACAGTCCCGGAGACTCCCGTGATGGAAGCGGTCACGGTGTCCGTAGCCGTGACGGTCTGGATGCCGGCGGTCTTCAGAGTGAAGCTAAAGGTTCCCACACCCAAGGTCAGGGTCGAGTCGGCCGGGAGGGCCGCCAACCCGTCGGTGCTCGTGAAATGCACCGTGCCCGTGTAGCCAGTTGCTACATTGTTAAACTGATCCTCCGCCGTCACCGTCCCGCTAATAGCCGTTCCGGCGGTTGCCACCGATGGGAGTGTTACGACAAAGTGGGTCGCCACGCCCATGCTTACCGACACTGTCCCTGACGTGCCCGTAATCGAAGAGGACGTGGTGTCTGTGGCCGTGACGGTCTGGTTGCCGGCTGTTTTCAGGGTGAAGCTAAAGGTCCCCACACCCAAGGTGAGGGTCGAGTTGGCGGGAAGCACTGAGGACCCGTCGGTGCTGGTGAAATGCACCGTGCCCGCGTAACTGGTGGCCGTGTTGTTGAATTGGTCTTGCGCCGTCACCGTCCCGTTGAACGCTATTCCGGCGGTCGCGGACGAAGGCAGGCTGACCACCAAGTGCGTCGCCGCAGCCGCGCTGACCGACACCGTCCCGGAAGACCCCGTGATCGAAGAAGTGGTAACGTCCGTCGCCGTGACGGTTTGATTGCCGCTAGTCTTCAGGGTGAAGCTAAAGGTTCCCACACCCGAGGTCAGGGTCGAGTTGGCTGGGAGAACCGCCTGCCCGTCGGTGCTGGTGAAATGCGCCGTGCCGGTGTAGCTGGTCGCCACGTTGTTGAACTGGTCTTCCGCCGTCAACGTCCCGTTGAAAGCTGTTCCGGCAGTCGCGGACGAAGGGATACTCACAACAAAATGCGTCGCCGCGCCCGCATGCACCGACACCGTCCCGGAGGTGCCCGTGATCGAAGAGGTTGTAGCGTCCGTGGCCGTGACGGTCTGGTTGCCGGCCGTTTTCAGAGTGAAACTAAATGTTCCCGCCCCCGAGGTCAGGGTCGTGTTGGCCGGGAGAACCGCCTGCCCGTCGGTGCTCGTGAAATGGACTGTGCCCGCGTAGGTATTGGCTACGTTGTTGAACTGATCCAGCGCTGTCACCGTCCCGCTAACTGCCGATCCGGCATTCGCCGAGGAAGGCAGACTTACCGTAAAGTGCGTCGCCGCGCCACCGTTCACTGTCACCGTCCCGGAGGTACCCGTGATTGAGGCGGTCGTGGTATCGGTAGCCGTGACGGTCTGATTGCCGGCTGTTTTCAGGGTGAAACTAAATGTTCCAACGCCTGAGGCCAGGGTCGAGTTGGCGGGAAGGACCGCCTGCCCGTCGGTGGTCGTGAAATGGACTGTGCCCGCGTAAGCGGTGGCCGTGTTGTTGAACGAGTCCAGCGCCGTCACGGTCCCGCTAACGGCTACGCCGGCACTCGCCGAGGAAGGCAGACTCACCGTAAAATGCGTCGCCGCTCCCGCACCCACCGTGACATTCTCGGATGTTCCCGCAATCGAAGAATTGCCGGTGTCCGTCGCCGTCACAGTCTGATTGCCGCTGGTCTTCAGGGTGAAACTAAATGATCCAACGCCGGAGGCCAGAGTCGAGTTGGCGGGGAGGATTGCCTGCCCGTCGGTGCTGGTGAAATGGACCGTGCCCGCGTAACCGGTGGCCGTGTTGTTGAATTGGTCCTTCGCCGTGACTGTCCCGCTAAGTGCCACTCCGGCGGTTGCCGACGATGGGAGGCTGACCACAAAGTGCGTCGCCGGGCCAGGGTTGATGGTGATATTCCCGATGGCACTAGCATTGTCCACAACTGCGGTGGCATGGCCCGTCCCGGGCGCATTGCCGGCATTGAACTGAACACCCGCGGTCGCGGTGCTCTGGATCGAGGATTGCGGTGCCGAGAGAGTGCCCAGAGAGGGATTATCGAACAGGATCGGCACGCCAGTGAATGCACCCAAATCGCTTACGCTGAGGGAATTGTTGGCAGAATCTTTCAGAAAGCTGGCTATTACGGTGGAGGAGCCGCCAACGGCGATAGTTGCGGGAGAGGCCGAAATAGTTAGCTCCATCCAAGGATTAAAAGTCACTGTCGAACCGTAGCTGCCGTTGGCTCCATCGCCGGTGATCCCGCCGCAAGCTGAGTTCCCTGGCCCAGCATTGCACCCCCACCAATTGTCCGTCGCATTGACGTTGGCTGAGTTGGCCACGCTGCTGAAAAGCACCGAGTTGCCGTCGCCTACGTTGTCGAAGAACCGGCAGTAATGGACAGTCACTGTCCCGCCGTTCACCGACAGGGCCGCCCCCAAGCCCTTCGTGTGGGTGACGGAGGTCACAGAGTTTGAGACAAAGGAACAGCCGGTAATTCCAAGAGTATTACCCGTTCCACTGTCATCCAACTGCACGGCCCCGTAAGTAGTGTCATTGTCCACATTCCCAGTAACGGAGTTGCCTTCAAATGTGGTGCTGCCAATGGTATGCGCCACACTGGCGGCCGTGCTGCCAATATAAATAGCGCTGCCTCCAATACCCCCTCCGACCGTGTCAGTAATTGAGTTGGAAACAAATGAGCATCCGGTTACCGTCAGAACCGAAGCAACGTCCTGGGGATAGAAGTATAGGCCGCCGCCAGGAGATGATCCCGATGAATTGTCCACGAAAGTGCAATCGGTGACTGTCAAGTTGCCGCCCTCCATGCTCACGCCGCCGCCCGCATTTCCTGCAGCGCTTAAGGCCTGGCAATGGTTGTTGCTGAAGATGCAACTCGTGAGGGTCAGGACGTCCGCCGGCGTAGAAGTGACGCTGCCCGCCAGGATGCCAGCGCCCCCCTCATTTGCCAACCCGGCATTGTCGAGTTGGTCCGATCCGCCCTCAATGGTCAACCCGGAGATGGAAACCGTGACGTTACCCGTGGAGCTAGGATCAATGTTGAAAACCCGGTAGCCACCGCTCTGTTTCACGATGGTACTGGCAGCGCCGGCGCCATTGATGGTGATGTTGCAGGAGGTACCAATATTGCCGAGATCCAATTCGCCCATCGTCAACGAATACGTCCCAGCTTGGACCGTGATGACCGAAGTCCCACCCTGCCCACTGGCCGCATTAATCGCCCCGCGCAAGGTGGACACATCGCTTTGAGATTCAGTCTGCTTGCTCACGGTGTAAGTATTAACAGCGCGCGAGTCGGAAGCCGACAGGAGCACCAACGCCATCACGAGCGACGCCTTGAGGGCGAAAGACATTTTAGATAAGAGATTTTGCATGGTTAGTATTTGTGGCTCTTGGCTCGTGCCTCGTTCGCCGAGAAAGGTGTGTTGATAAAGGCGCGCATTGGATCCGGTCAATTCCGGGCCGGAAATATTCCCTGCATAGCTATGATAAAGGTGAGCGCCAGGTACGGACTTAGGTTGTTGTGGGGCTGATTCCCGCCACTGAGGTTGAGGGTTTGGGAATTCATCGTCGTATTTGAGTTGGTGCTGTTTCCTTTATAGGCCAAAACAGGCGCCTTGCCCGAGTGCGCGTCTGCCCAAACAGCACCCGTTGGACTGTCCGTGCCACCGCCAGCCGCAACGCACGCAGCATTGTGTGTATGGGCAGGCATCGCCGCGGTCAAAAGCGTGACGGCAGCTTCGCCGCCGCTCTCGCCTAGCACGCGCGGCGATAGTCCGGCACCATTGCCGGAATGCATCGGGTAATTGCCTTGCAGATTGGGCAGAGCGAAGGTGCTTCTCCCGTCACCGCCATAGTAAGTGCCCAAGAGCGCGAATAACGCGGCGTTTTGAGAGATCGGCAGGAGTTGCCCGTTGCACATGGCATAACCGCGCGGAGCAAAATTGCCCGCGAATATTGTGATTTGTCCAAGAAATGGCTGGGACATAGTTTAAAATGGTTAGGTGTTTAATCAGTTACGGGAAGGGAAAATACCCACCAAGGCGACGGCAAAAGTCACCACCAGATAAGGCGGCATGTTGTTGTGAGGCTGGCCGCCGCCCGCACCGGCAACGGCAGCTCCGGCCATCGTCGTGGAAGAGGCGGAATTGTAGGCGTTGTTTCCCTGAGCCCAAAGATTGCCGGCTGGAGCGCCTGAATCCCCCGCGCCACTATAAGCTTGCGGGACGTGTGTGTGCTGCGGCATTTCGCTGATGAGCAGGGTATGGTTTGGCTCGCCTCCGGTCTGCCCCAAAACAAAGCCATTGCCCCAATGTATGGGCGTAACTCCTTGCAAGTTCGGGAGGGCGAAGGTTTGGACGCCGTTGCCGCCATAGGTTGTGCCGAGGATAGAAAAGAGGGCTTGGTTCTGTTGGATTGCCATTAGCTGGCCGTTGGCCAGAGCCCAACCCTTGGGCGCAAAATCGAACGCAAAGATGGCGATCTGGCCTAAATATGGAGTTGACATCGTGTTTCCTTTATGGCGGTTAGTGCTGGATTGCCGGAATTAGTTGCTTGAGGGGAAGATTCCAAATAACGCGATGATAAAATTAACCACCAGGAAGGGAGGCATGTTATCGTGAGGTTGGCTGCCGCCGGCGGAGCCGAACGCCGACGGGTTCATGGTGTTATTGACAGCAGAGGTACTGAATGCCGCGCCGCTCCAGTTGTTCCAATAGGCGCTGGTCGGCGAGTTTTGCCCTGTGCCAGTCGTGCCGTCGTTCGCCGCCGCCACGTGTGAATGCTGAGGAAGTTGCGCCGTGGTCAAGGTCACGTTTTCGGTCCCAGCTAATTGTCCTAAAACGTAAGTCACCCCGGAAAGCCTCCCCTGATGCACGGGAATGCGTCCTTGCAAATTGGGCAGGGCGAAAGTGTTCTGGCCATCCCCGCCGTAGTACGTGCCGATGAGAGTATAGAGCGCTTCGTTTTCCGAGATCGCGAGGAGTTGCCCGTTGCAGAGCGCCCATCCTGAAGGAGCGAAATTAAAACCTACCAGACGAATTTCACCAATATAGGGTTCTGACATTGTTTAGCCTTGGTTAGTTAAAAATTTGTTTCTTGTCCTTATGCTGGAACGAGGCGGTTGTCTGGCGCCGCCAGGGGCCGGTTAAAGATGGCTTGGTAATAGTCATGTTCCTGGTCCTTGAGGCCCACCGGAACGATGAACATCGCAAAGCGCCCCATGTGCCGGTGTTGGAAAGTGTAAGTGTTCTGGGCCAAACTCGCGCTTTGCGGCCCGCGAAACATCAGGGAAAACTTTTCGTGATGCGCGTCAGGGGCTTTGGCCGACGCCGCGCGCAAGGCGGGTTGAGGCACAGCGCGGATCAGTTCGAGAGTGACACGCGGCTCCGCTCCGCTTTGAACGATAAAAGCCGAACCGACAAACTTGGAAAAACTCGCGAAACTAAGCTGCTCATCCGAACGGTCCCCCAAAACGGGCGCGGCACATAGAGGATTGCTTGAAAACGCGGCCGCAAGCGCGAGGCTGGAACATCCAGAGAGAAACTGTCGGCGGTTATACATAATTAGGTCGTTCACACTCCTTCGGATTTCATTTTACACCAAAATACCGGTGGCCAAACACACAAACCGCTCAAGCCCCCCACATTGGGGGCGTTGGTTTGATCCGAATTCGCTGGAATTGAGCATGATTTATACCAGATTAACATAAAATGTAACATGTTGATTATAAGCAATATGCAAGTTGATCTAAGAATTAGTTTTGGGAATTGTGTTAAGTATTCCGACAACTGGACGGTTTGGCGCCTCGTTTTGTCATTGTAAAGTGCTGCATTGCAGTTGGTTGAGACATTTCAAGCGGGGATTGTCGGGAACGCTTACGCGTTACTGTCCAACCACACTCCCAGCCGCCGCGCATCCTAGTCCGACTGGCCTCCAACGCCGCCCCGTTTCAGACTTGTCTTTGGAAAGGCCTCGGCTAATCTGGCCGCGACCAGTTTATCCCAAATGGAAAGCAAAACCAATGCGCCCTCAAGTGAAGGCGCCCCGCTCCGTTGCCGCCCGCAGTGCCCACAGGACGAGCCATTCCTGCGGGAAGTTTATGGGAGCGCCCGCCAGGATGAATTAGAGTTGACTGGCTGGGGACCCGAGCAGCGCAAGCTTTTTCTGGATTTGCAATTCAAGGCCATGCGCCAGGGCTATGCCAGCCAGTTTCCACGCGGGGAGTTTTCGGTTTTGCTGCGCGGGGATGAACCCATTGGCCTCATGGTGGTGAACCGGGCGGAGGATGAGTTGCGCATGGTCGATATTGCTTTGCTTCCTCAATATCGCGGCCGGGGCATTGGCTCTTTTTGGCTAAACAAATTGGTGCAGGAGGCCAAGGCGGCGCAAAAGGCCTGCCGACTGCACGTCTTCAAAGGCTCCCGTCCATGGAGCCTCTACGAGCGCCTGGGCTTTGTGAAAATTGCGGAGGACGGCCCATTTGAACATCTGGAATGGCGTCCGCACGACGCCGCGTCAAACCGGGCCAGCGAGGGTTTTAGCTCAGGCGGTTAAAAATAACCTCGTATTGAAACGCTTCCGCCGTCTGGCCAATCGGGACGACAAAAAGGGAGAATGCTCCGAGGTTGTCCTGCTCAAAATCATAAGTTCCTTGTGGCAGAAATGATGAGACCGGGCCTTTAAACAATAAGGAGAAGCACTCGTTCTTCATCGCCGTCCCATCCGGATTTTGCACCCCCCTGGAGGGGAATTCCCTCGCCTCCGCCAATTCCAATTCAACTTGTTGGCCCGCGCCCATCCGGACGCGGAAAGGTGTCTTGACCAGGGCGGCAAACCGGACGTAAGTCAGTTGCTCAAATGGGACTTGGTTCATGGTATTGGCTTGCAGGCTGAGGGTTGTGATGTCGCTTTACTCCAGACGCTATAACAGTTCGGCCGCAAAGAAAACTGTAAAAAAGAAAACTGAAAAATGGGAGCGAGCTGGAGGCGGGAGGGCGGCTTTTTGACTGGCTTGGAATACTCGTTCTTATTTCGGCCCGCCGGGGTTTGGGAACGGGGCTCCGTCCAGCAACCTTTTGACTTCCGCCAAGAAAACGTAATCAATCAACCAGTCGTGCCAGGCGCCCGTTGGGTCCATGCCTTCGTCGATGAGAATCGGCCCGTTGAATTTTTGTTGGATGGCCTCTTCGCAGAGAGCGAGCTCGGACCGGGCTTGGTCGTACTGATGGAGCTGGCAGCAAGTCAAGGCGGTCAGGACATGGAACCGGGCAATCAGGCCTGGCACGGAATTGGAAAAACTCCCGTCCTTATGGAGCCAGCGCATGGCCTGGGCAAAATCGCCGCGCCGGCAATAGAAACAGGCCAGCGAGGCGTCGGGCCAGGTCGCTTGATTGGTCTGCCAGGCGTCGCGGCGTTCCACCACCTCCGCCAAGTGTTCCAGTTGCCTGGCCGAGCCGGGCTCGGGAGGCTGCAGCAGGCAAACGGTCAGAGCCCAGAATGCTTCCGTAAAATCGCCCGTATCCCCAAAGGTGGAAAGCATTGCGGCGCGGAGTTTCGCGTAAGTATCCGAGCGGCCCATCTCGACCAGCAGCGGCGCATAGGCCAGGTAAAAGTAGGTCAAGTCCCGGCCTGCCAGCAGACTGCCGGCGTCATCGGGTCCGAAAGCAACAGCGCGCCAGGAGGCCTCCGCCTGCGGCCATTGGCGGCTCCGGACGTGCCACCAGCCGAGGCGGTGCAGTGTCCTCCCGGTTTCGTAGGCCTCCAGGAAAAAGAGCGGGGGGGGCGTCGCACGGAGAAGATTTTCGCACTCTTCAAATTTCTGTTCTTCCCGCAAAACGACCATTTTTTCGAATTCTATCCTGGCCTGGGAGGGTGACACGCCCGCCGGCGGTTTTTCCCGATCCAGCAGCGCGGCGGCTTCACGCAATAGGATACGGGCGTCCACCCAATCGAAGACGGTTACGGCCGGAGTGGCGGCGGTGCTCTTGAAAGAGTTTGCTTCCCCCTGAAAGGCCCGTTCTACGGGATCGCGGGTGTAAGCCAGGGCGAAAGGGGCTTCGTCCGTGCGGTGGAGTTGATGATCGGACATGGCCAGAAGGACTTGAGCCAATGAGACGCCCGGAGCCCAGATCGGATCGCCCCGCGGGTAAGCCAGCGCGCGGCGGCACCATTGGATGGCTTTGGAGTAATTGCCGCGGCGGTAATCGACCAGTGCCAGGGAAACACAGGCCCAGGCTTCCCCGCGATCCCCGGTCGCGACGCGTTCGCTCTGAAAACGCGCCGTCTTTTGGTAAAAAATATCCAATGACGCCATCAATTCCGGATCGGCTGGCAGGAGCAGGCTTAACCGGGCGATGCGGGCCGCGGTAACCGGGCTGGCGGTCTCAATGAACTGGGTGACGGCCATTTGCCGAAGGGCTTCGTAGCGATTCGTTTCCCGGGCTTCGAGCAAGGCGCCGGCGCAGTTTTGATAATCGATCTCCCGCAAGTCTGATTCGTCCAATTTATCCACGCGGACGAGGGCGATTAGGTTGGCGGCCGATTCTTTCCATTGGTTTTGCCAGGCGTGACGCTCGCCCAGCTTGCGACGCAGCATGGCGTGGGTGGAATTGGGTTCTAGGGACGAAGGCGGCAGCGCGTTGAGCAGTCCTTCCGCTTCGCCGAGTTGGCCATTCCGATAGAGGGTCTCCGCTTGCGCAACCGTCCTTTGCGCTTGCTCCGCTTGTTCCAACCGAACCGCGCCAGCGCGGACGGTCGCGCCCTCCGCGCGCTGGGGCCGCGCCTTTTGATAAAGCCAAGCCGAACCACCCAGAGCGAGGGCCAGGATCGCGGCGGCGGCGCCCACGAAGGCCAGTTGGTTGCGCCGCACCAGTTTTTGGAAGACGTAGCCCGCCCCTGGCCGGCGGGCGACGATGGGTTTATTGTCAAGATGACGTTTGACATCGGCGGCCAACTCGTTGGCCGTCTTGTAACGGCGCTCCCGGTCTTTTTCCAAGGCGTTCATCACGATGCAATCAAGGTCGCCGCGGATGAGGCGCAAAAGCTTATCCGGTTCGGGTTGACGGCCTTCCGCCACCGCCTGGCGGTCTTCCTTGGCGAAGGCGGCCAGCCGCGTGGAGGGTCGGGGGGCTTCCGTCTCGCGAATCCTGCGACAAACTTCGTCCAGTGTGGTTTGGGCCAGCGTTTCCCGGTCGAAGGGCGGCCGCCCAACCAGCAGTTCGTAGAGCAATACGCCGAGCGAATAGATGTCGCTCCGCGGGTCAATGTCCAACTCGCCCAGTCCCATCTGCTCCGGACTCATGTAGGCTGGTGTGCCGAGGAATTGTGCAAAGGCCGTGAAGACGGTTTTGTCCGTTAAGCGCTGGCCGGTGGCCGACCGGGCTATGCCGAAATCGATGATTTTGGGCAGGGCGACGCCGTCCAACTCCGTGACCAGGACATTGGAGGGTTTAAGATCGCGGTGGATGATGCCTTTCTGATGGGCATGCTGGACGGCTTGGCAAACCTGGGTGAACAATTCCAGGCGTTGGCGCGTGGAGCAGCGGTGCTGATCGCAATAGTCGGTGATTTTGACTCCAGAGACCAGTTCCATGACAAAATAGGGTCGTCCACTTTCGGTCGCGCCCGCGTCAAAAACTTTGGCGATGTAGGGATGGTCCATCAGCGCCAGCGCCTGACGCTCGGCTTCGAAGCGGGCCACCATTTGGCGGGTGTCCATGCCCAGCTTGATGATTTTCAGAGCGACGCGGCGGCGAACGGGTTGCTCCTGCTCGGCCAGGTAAACGACCCCCGCGCCGCCTTCGCCAATCTCCTGAAGCAACTTGTAACGGCCAATGCGATCACCAGGTTCGCCAAGGAAGGGGAGCGCGGACGAGGCGCTTGATTCGTAGTCACGGCCGGCCAGGCCCAGTTGCAGCAGGCAAGCCGGGCAATGGCCGCCAGGCCCAAGGCCAGACAGCCGCCCTCCGCAACGTGGACATTTTACCGCCTCTGCCATCGTTCCAAGACGCGCTTAGATTTTATTTTTGAGCAATCCGCGGACCCTCTTGCAGCAGCCGCCAGCGGAGGCCCCGGCTCAGGCCGCGATCGCGGCAAAGAGATGCCGGATTTCTTCGTCCACTTCCGGGTCGCCGGCGACTGTTTGGGAGATTTCTTCGCGCAATAATTCGCCAAATCGCCGGCGCAGGCGATGCACCGCGACTCGCACCGCGCCCTCGCTCAGGCCCAGGCTGGCGGCCCATTCGCCATGACGGCCGGGGAGGATTTCCTGCGTGAGGCTTGGCTCCAATTGCGCCAGCAAAGCCATTTTGCCCGCCGCGCGGTATTCCTCGCGCAACGCGGCGAGCACGCGATCCACCAGCGTGAGGGCCCAACGGCGGTCAAAGAGTTTCTCCGGCGAGCTCGGGTCAACGGTCTCCTGGCTGTAAAGTTCCTCCGCCATCGCCTCATCGAGCGAAATGATTTGGCGTCGGCCGCCGCGTTTGAGCGTCTGCCGCTTGTCGCGTTCGTTGCTCAAGTACTTGCTCAGAGCGGCCAGCAAAAAAGTGCGGAACTTGCCTTTCTGCCGATCCACGCGCATGAGCGTTTCCATTTCGAGCAAGTGCGCGAAGAAACCATGGGTCAGGTCTTCGGCTTCGGGATGTTCGGAACCGCGCTCCCGGACAAAGGCGTAAATGGGATACCAATACTGGCGGCAAAGTTGCTCCATCGCCGCCGCGGCGCCTGCCAGATCGTTGTGTCCCGCGGTGAGCACCATGCCCCAACAGGTGGTAGAAAAGGCTGCCGCCTTGCCTTGTCCAAGGCCCGGGTAATCCGTTACCGGCGAAGAACTATCCGACTGAACCATTGGTTGGTCCCATTTTATAACCAAAAATGCGCGCAGAGGCAACGCAAATCGGGGCAAGCCGAAGGTTTTTCAAAAAACCGTTCGAATTCCTGTAACAACGCCCGGCCAATCCTTGTGAATGAATGTGGTGACCGTTGTCGCCGCCGGTTCAGATGATCGGCCCAAACCTATTTGAGGAAAAAAACGATGAAAAACTGTATTGAACACCGATGGGCCGCCCTGTTCTTGCGGGCTCTGCGCGGCCCGCGTTCGATCTTCCTCCCTGCCATCGCGCAAGGAGGCGGATTCGCCGCTCAACTTATGAAACGGTTTATTTTACTCTCTACGGTTTGCCTCATTTTTCTCGCGCCCGCCTGCTTCGGGGGCGGCCCGCTTGGCTCATGGACTTGGCGCAATCCCTCCACGACGGGCAATACGCTCAAGGCGGTGGCCTTTGGTTCCTCCGCCCAATTCACCAATTTTGTCGCGGTGGACAACTCCGGCTCCATATTTAGTTCGCCCGACGGCTTGAATTGGTCCGAGCGGTTCGTCGGGACCAATGCCCTGACCGCCGTCTGTTTCGGCAACGGTAACTTTGTCGCGGTTGGCGGACGCGCATCCGGGGGCGGAGTGGTGGTTTTATCGCAGGATGGCGGCACCAATTGGTCCCTGGACTATTCCGTGACCAATTTCCTCAACGCCGTGGCCTTCGGCAACAACGAGTTTGTGGCCATCGGCAATGGAGGGGCCACATGCGATGCGAACGGCATTGATTGGGTTAGCCAAAACAATCCGACCGTCCCGGCCGGAATCAACGGCATTGCCTGGGGCGATCCTCCTGGGGATTTTGTGGCCGTGGGCAATAACGGAGAGGTCCATTATTCCGCTGATGGGGTAAATTGGAATGACGTGACAACTTCCGGCACTCTTTACCAACTGAACTCTGTCGCTTATGGCGGCGGCACGGTGATGAACGGCAGCTTCGGCTATTTCGTCGCGGTGGGCGAGTCCGTCATTATCACTACCACTTCGGCATCCACCTTGGACGGATGGCATATGGATAGTACGACCGATTTTGGAACCGCCGTCACTTATGGCGGCAACAACATGTTCGTCAGTGTCGATATTGATCACCGGCCCGGCACGTTTGTTTCCACGAACAACGGTTATACTTTTACCCAAGCCAATTCCGGTTCACCCCCTCCTTACGCGGATGGGATTACTTACGGTAATGGCTATTTCGTCGCGGTGGGAGACGTGGGCCAGACCGCCGTTTCGATGGACGCCAGCAACTGGACCCTCAGCGCCAGCCCGGCCACGACCCAACCGCTCAGTTGCGGCGCGTTCCGGCCTTCCGCCCCTGGCAACGGGGGTCCGTTGTTCGTGGCAGGCGGTGGAGAATTTGGTGGCAGCGGGGTTATCCTAACCTCGCCCAATGGCACAAACTGGACCCTGGACACGGATCCATCCGTCACCGGCTACAAAGGGGTCTTGGGGTTTACTGTGCCCAGCGGTTTTGTCTATGTCGCGCCACAGTTTGTGGGCGTCGGCACCACCTACAACGGGTTTGAAGATGGCGTGGCCCTTATTTCTACGAACGGCACCTTCTGGGCGACGAACCTCGTCATCGCCAACCATTCGCTGAACGGCATCGCTTATGGCGTTCCGGTTGGGGCGTTAGCACAGGCGACTTACGTCGCTGTCGGCAGTTCGGGCATTGTGCCCTACATGACGAACCTCAGCGAAGGTTGGATATCCAACAGTTTAGGGAATGGGCTTAACATCTCGCTTAACGGTGTGACTTATGGCACTAACGAATTTGTCGCGGTCGGCAATTCCGGCCTTTCGGCCGTTTCCTCCGACGGCGTGAATTGGACCACCAATAAGTACAGCACCACCTTCGATCTTACTAATTTCAACGGCGTGGCCTATGGCAACGGCGTTTTTGTGGCCGTGGGAGGCGAGGCCTATAGCTCTGATTTGATATCCACCTCCACCGACGGCCTCAACTGGCATCAGCAATTCTCGCGCTCAACGCTCTATTCCGCCCTCGGCGGCGTTGTTTTCACCAATGGCGTGTTTACCGCCGTGGGCGGCGGTGGAGTGA
>Ga0182016_10003813_pt1 | contig 16992 bp, 15 predicted proteins | sample 712S2MmetaG_FD_120491 | JGI IMG/M metagenome (GOLD analysis project Ga0182016, IMG submission 120491) | Permafrost microbial communities from Stordalen Mire, Sweden - 712S2M metaG | ecosystem: Environmental > Terrestrial > Soil > Wetlands > Permafrost | place: Sweden: Stordalen | collected...
GATCACCAGCCCTGCGGAATCGACGCGCGTCGGATCCAGGCGGGGAGAACCGTAGCTGTCGCATGTCAACTGCAGCAGCGCCACGGTCACCATGCGCTGAACCGGTTGGAACAGTGTTAAAGGAGCCGTAAGAGTTGTCAGAGAGGAGTTGCCAATGACGCTTCTCCCCGCCAAGTCGGTAAGGAATCCCTTTGGAAAATCGTCATCGTTCATCTGCAGGATGGCGGGGGTGTTCTGCGGCGTTAGCCAGGAAACATTCGGGGGCTGCGGCGTAAAGGCGACACCTTGCACCTCTACTCCATGACTGATCGCAGGCTGGGCGGCTAGCAACGCGGCGATCGAACTGGGGCGCGCGGCCGGTATCCTCACCATACGTTCCCCGCCCCCGGCGTGTACGTTGTGGCTACCACCGTGGTCGCCTGCAGAACCTGGCACTGCACAATTCCGCTGAAGACACTCATTGCCGCCGAGACGTTCACCGTCGGCGCAGTCACATCTACTTCGCTCGCTGCGGTAACTTGCACCTTACCCGTCGGAGCACTGATCGTCACGCCGGTTGAATCGATTTTGATCGAGGTCTGGGATGAGTTCGTGAACTCGATGGAGCCGCCGCCGCTATCCGTCATCGTCCCCGTGAGTTGCCCTGGCGTGGAGAACTCGATGGTGGCGCTGCTTGCGCTTTCTTCGACAATGGCGATACGCGTACCGGCCACGCCGGTAATCGTCCAGCGATCCACCGCCTCTCCCGAACCGCCCAAGGTTTCAGGCGCTGAATCCGTCCCGTTCCACATGCTGCCGATGATCACGGGGAAGCGTGGATCTCCTGCCAGGAATACAACCAGAACTTCATCGCCCACATTCGGAATGAAGAACGCCCCTCGTTTGCCGCCTGCGAAAGGAACGGCTACGCGAGCCCATACCGGCATATCCTGATCCGTTATGCCGTCGGTATTGAAAAGCCGTACTTGCACGCGGTTGCGGTTCTCCGGATCCTTCACGCTCTTCACGGCGCCGACGAATGCGGCTGACCCCAGCATCTCGACGGCGTTGTCGCGAACCAGAAAGCTCATGCAGCGTTCCCCAGGTAAGCGCATTCGGCGGTGAACTCAGTTTCGTAGCCTTTGTCCGTGTCAAAGCGATGAGTCGCCTCTGTTGTGTAGTAACTGTTGGAAAACCGCGGCCCGAGTCCCGTCAGCGTGAGCCATGAACCTACGCGAAGACTTGGATTTCCCTCCGCAACGCCGTGCGCCACAGCGAAGCGCCGCATCCGCTGCGTGAACTCGGCGTCTACCAGGCCCTGCGCCTCGGCTTGGTTCAAGTTGGCGAAATGCCCCAGGTGTTCAGACCTCGTACTAAGCGCCTGGCCGAGCCAGTCTTTGCCGGTCTGCCCGGAGCCTTGTCCAAACGCTGTGGCCGAACTGATGACGCTGATCGTTTGCCCTTGCTTGTAGTCCCAGCCGGTTGCGGTAACCTGCGTCACTTGATGCGCAAGGTCGGCCAGCACGCGAACTTCGCGCAGTTGGCTGTTCATATCGAGTTGAATCGCCGTGCGCTGAACCTGGCTGCGCGGCGATGCATGGAGTTCGTCCGCCACTACTTGTAAATCCGCGTCGTAACGCGCCAGCAGTCTTCGAAGAAACCGTAGATCCGTCTCGTTGAACTGCTGCTCGTCGCCGATATTCGCATCGAGACCGTTCACCTGAGGCGTCAGGCCTAGGCCGGAGGCAACTTGTGTCACGATGTCGCCCAGGGTCGTCGCCTCCCAGGTCTTCGTGCGCCGTGTCATGCGCGCTCCTTGCAAAGCATCTTCCGACAGCACCACCAGTTCGGGCGGCCCCATCGCTGGATAGCGGCCTTCAAGTGCCGTTACCTTGCCTCGAAAGATCTCCGTCGGCGAATTCACATCTCCCGCATAAACGATCAGTGCGGTCCCCAGCTTCAGCACCGTGCCGTCTTCAAAAACCAGATCCGCCAGCCCGCCCTGAAAAGATCCGAAATTGCTGAAGCGCAGTTCTATTGACGAAAGTCCGGCTTCTTGCTCGCGCATCTCCATGCCCAGAAGCTGGTTCGAGAGCATGTCGTTCAGTTGCCCATCCGCCTTGATCGTGGGGATGGCGCTGTAGACTGCGCTCGTCGTCAAAGGTGTTTCGGGCATTTTATTCCGCTCTCAGCCTGCGCTGGCGTTCTGCCAGCTTTTCCATTTCCTGCCGGATATTCATCGGCTCCTGCGGTGTACCCGATTGGGCCGGGTTGGGTCCGCTTGCCTGCTGCGATCTCTTGCCGCTCTGTACCTCGACGTCCATCTGGTTGATCGTCACCGCCATCGTCGTCCCTCGTCAGCCGTTGTTGTCGTTATCGAAAACCAGCCGGTCGCTGAAACTCATCTGGGCCCCCACGTCGGATGTAAAACCGGTGCTCGACGTAGCCGCCCCTCCCAAGCTGTAGCTTGCGTTCACGCCCGTTGAAACATCGGCGCCCGTAGTCGCAGACAGCATTTTGAGCGGATTCAGACGCGCGGTCGTACTCAGCGTGGCACGCCCTGTTTCCAGGCCAACAAAAGCTCCCGACGTGGCCGGTACTCCCGCTGACGCTTGCCCTCCGAAAAGCGCGCCACCGCCCAAGCCCGCGGAGATCTGAAGGCTCGCTGCAGACGCCACACCCGCGCTCGCACCGAAGGAGACGCCGCCCGAAACCCCAGCGGAGATACCTGCCGTTATTCCCGCGCCCCCGCCGATCGACAAACCCGCCGAAACCGAAGCGGAAGCTGCAAATCCCGCCGCCGCGTTGAACTGAATCCCGGCATTCACTTGCAGCGACGCCCCACCCGTGAATCGCAGGCTGTCAAGCCCGTTGTCGGACCCCAGTTGCCTCGCCGCCGTTGGGTCCCCGCCCTGCGTTGATACCGAAGTAGCGCTCGCGCCGTCCGGCGTCGGCACCATACTACCTGAGATCTGGGAACTCGCCATACTTCCGCCCGCGTCAAACACCTGATCCTGCCGGGCAAGTCCGATACTCACCAATGACCGCAGTGGCACCCCATCGGCCGAGAAGAAATCGATCGTTTCCTTGAACGACTCCATCGTTCCTTTAAACTCGTATGATCCCCACTGAAAACTCACCACGGGTTGTGCCTGCGCGCTTGCGCCGCTCTGGTTCCGCGCCGCATCCGCTGACGACTGCATAAAGGCCGCCACCTTATTTGTCGTAACCCGGACGTCCTCGCCCGTGCCTGTCGTGTCGAATTGTAAATCCATGGAGAGCTTGCCTGAAAACTGCGCCGCGAACTGCTTTCGCTTAGGGCCGCCGGAGGTTTGCTTAGTCGAGTTTTCGACGGTATAAACCAGCGAAGTCGGATTGAAGTGCACCGGCACTTCACTGTTGTCGGTCAGGGACACGAGTTTCGCCTTCAGCGTCGGAGGAGTTTGATAATCCATACGCTATCCCCCCACCGGAGGCGACGAAAGGCCCTCGTGAACCAGGTGCAATTCCTCGATGCCGACTTCCGCCCCTTTCGCGTTCAGATCGGCGAACTTGAATTTCACGGGCATTGCCTGGTCGAGTTGCCAGGCAATCGCGGGCGCTCCGCTTCCATCCAGCAGCGTAATGGTTACTTGCAGGCGCGGTGCGAAGCGGCCGGAACTCGTCGTGTTGAAAATCTGCCAGAGATTGCGGTTTGAAGTGATGCCCCTCTTGAGTACAACAGTCGCGAACGTCACCTGTCCCGGCCGTTGAGGAATGCCGTAGTTGGTGCCGCCTTCTTTAATGGCCTTCGGCTCCATCGTCGCTTCAAGTCCCGTCACTTCGGAAAATGCGCCCGAGCAGATCGACACGTCGCCCCCTGGAGCCTGTACTCCCACCGTTTCCGATTTGAAATCCACTCGAAAGCGGAATACATGATACGGAGCCCGAGCCATCAGCTTGCCTCCGCAAGTTGCGCGATCGTTTGCGAACTGGTGCCGCTCGTCTGCAGTGCAAGGGTTACGTGAATCAGCTCGATCGTGGACGCCGCGTTGAAACTGACCAGAGCGACTAAGCGCCCATTATCGAGATCGTTCTGGGTCATCGTGCTGCGGTCGCACCGCACCGAAAAGGCGTCGCCCGCCGATGCGCCGTCTAGCGCATTAGCCTGCCAGAGGCGCGTCATCAAAGTGCGTAGGAAGGTCTGCACCCGTACCCACAACGTGGGACCGTTCTGCTGGAAAACGACATCTTGGCCCAAATTCCGGCATGCCCGCAAGATCACCGCGACGAGCCGGTGAATACTCGCCGGACGATAGCTCTCGCCTGGGTACGTTGTCACGTCCGATAGCAATGCCATCCCCGCAGGTGTAAACCCGAACAGGCTGAACCGCTCGATCAGCGGCTTCACGGTGGAAGGATTCGCATCGGAGCCCCACACCAAGGGCATCGCGGGGACCGTGGTTTCCTGCGCCGGTAGAATCGGCGAAACGTCGTAGATCTCTGCCGGCGTAATCTTGGTCGCGCTCGTGAACGTGCCCCTCGTAAGAGCATTGCGCGCCAGAATGCCAGTCAGCGCGCCATCCGGTGGCTCCAGCCCTTCGAGTAGCACCGAAGAGCCGGTGGTTCGAAGCCAGGGGTAAGTCAGTTGCAGAAAAGCCGTCGAAATGCCCTCGCTCAATAGCGGCGACATGACGTTCTCGGGCATCACCTGCGCAACTACTGCATGAATGTCGGTCACCGCGCCTACCGGCGTCTCGGCCGCAAACGCTGGGTCGCTGTCCTGGGGCATGGGGAATGCGGCGACGAACTGCACCTCGCGCAGGCTTGAGCCGTAAGTTGATAGGTACTGGAGCACGGCCCACACACCGGTCATCCAGCCGGAGTAGTCGCTCTGCAAGAGCCGGGGCGCAAACGGGCCATAACTCACCGGAGTTTCCGGCGTCAAGTCCTCGTTCGAGCACACCGTAAACTGCTCCGGTCCGGTTGCAGGGTTGGGCGCGGCGCCCGCTGCTCCGCTCACGTCCGACGCGGCGAGTATCGGCAGGTCCGGCATCGCCAGGAAAGAAACCTCCGGCAAGCCTGCCAGGTGTCCCACGCCGTGCCAGCCGGTTTGATCGTCGACGCCATATACGGTGGACGGAAGCATTTTCTGCAGCTTGACCACCCGGGAACTGCTGTCGTCGATGTTCACTCCCGCAGCGAGGTTGGTCGCTCCCTTCGGCACCACCGGATCGTCCATTCGAACCACGTAACAGCGCTTTCCTCCCTGCGCGAAGAACGTGCGCACTGCGGTCGCAACGTAGTCGGTTCCGAAACTCGACGTAGTTCCCCCCGCATCGAACAGCGCCGTAAACGTCGGATACGTTTCAATCGGCAACGGCACGTCCACGCAGGCCAGCACCGGCACCGCCGTGCCATCGGCGGGGGCGAAGATTCTCGCGAACGGGCCTCCGATCCAGCCGTGGAGCGTCAGCCAGTTCTGCATCGCTGTCGAAATCGTTGCACCCGGATTGCAGCGGATGAGTCCGACAAAGCAAGCGACGTCGGCGCGGCCAGGATCGACCTCCGCCACCGGACGCTCGTTATCGAACACGATTCTGCTCATGGCTGATCGGCTCCGCTGCTCCTTAAGATGCAGGTGCGATTTCGTAGCGCTCTGCCGAGAGCACCAATTCTTCCATCGCCACTTCTCCGCCGCCTTTGCCTGCCAGCGAGGGGCCCGTGTACTTCATCGGAACCACGTTGCGTAGCTTCCACTGCTGCACCGGGTTGGCTGCTTCGTCGCGTAGCGTAATCACCACGTCGCGTTGCGCCAGAACGCCTGTCGTGCGCGTCTTCGTGATCCACGCCCACAGGTCCGACGAGTCCACCACCCCGCGCTTCAGAGTGATATCGCCCACCTTGTACGAGCCGGGCACCTTGCGCACGCCCGATTCTGGTTCGTTGCCGTCGCGGTATTCGGAAATATGGATCTCCGTCGTAAGGCCTGAGACGTCGGAAAAACCGCCGAGCAGTTTTTCCGGGTCGCGGGGGCCGTTCACATTCACGATGTAGTTATATGCGGGGTAAGGAGCTGTTCTGGTTGCCATCGGATTCCTCTTCTCTTAGTCGCGTTAGCCCTGAGTGCCTGACGTCATCTGGCCGATGCGGAAGATAACGAACTCCGCCGGCTTGAGTACTGCCACCCCGATGAGACAAATCATGCGCCCGTTATCGAGATCGTTCTGCGTCATCGTCGTGCGGTCGCACCGGACAAAATAAGCCTGCGCCGCGGAATCGCCCAGTAGCGACCCTTCCTTCCATTCGTTGTAGAGGAACGAATCGATCGACTCCTTCACGCGCGACCACAGCGACGGGCCATTGTTCTCAAACACCGCCCACTGAGTGCTGTTGTCGATCGAATGCTCCAGATAGATCATGTAACGCCGCACGTTCACATACTGGAACTCGGAATCGGACGAAGCTGTCCTCGCCCCCCACACCCGGTATCCACGGTTCGGGAAATAGCGCAGGCAGTTGATCCCCAGCGGATTTAGCAGCCCCTGCTCGCCGAACGAGATGTTGCGTTCGAAACTCGACGCGCCCAGCACCACCTCGTTGGCCGGCGCTTTGGCCACCCCGTTCTGTTCATCGTTGCGCGCGTAGATGCCTGCTATGAAGCCCGACGGCGGCACCGCAATCTCCGACGGGATGGAGGACCCTGTGCTCGAGAGCGGGTTAGGTGTGTTGACCCACGGCACATAAAGCGCGGCATAACTTGAATCGATCTGGCTTCGGACGTTTTCGTTTTCCGTCGCAAGCTGATTCGGCGGCGTCTCGAGAATCGCGATGCGATACGCCCGCTGCTGGGTCACGTGTGTGATCAATGCGTTGATAATGTTCTGGCTGTTGCCGTTGTCGCTGAAGAAGCCCGACCCCGGCGCCGACACGATCGCGATGTCTTCCAGCGCTGTAAGGGGCGCGAGCGCGTTGGCGTAGTCTGTGGATTGCGGCTCCAGGCCGTCATCGCCGCCCGACAAAGTGTAAGTGACTGGCGAGGCGGCCGCCACCGTTGCGGGAGAGCCCGTGCTCCCGAAAATAGCTTGGTACAGCGAGACCGGCGTCAGCGTTCCACCGAGCGTAAACGAAATCTGGTTTTCCAACTGGTCGATCGGGCGCGGCGGGTTCGGGCCAAGCGCTGCTCCGAGGTAATTTGGATGTGCCGGGTCGAATCCGAGCCCGTTGTAAACCTGCGGCGACCCGGCTGCGCTCATCGCCGTAACTTGCATCGTAAGCAGGTAAAGCGTTGCTGTCGCTCCGAGCGTTGAAGGCAAAGCAGTCCCGCCACTGCTGCTGCTAAATGTCCCCGCGGTTCCGTTGGTGTAAAAGGTGACCGTCGTCCCGGCCGGAAGCGGGGTTGTCGTAGGAGCGGGCGTTGTAGTGGTTGTTGGCCCCGCGGTCGTCGTTGTCGGCGCAGCCGTGGTCGTGGGCGCTCCGGTAGTCGTTGGCGCCGCGGTACTTGTCGGCGGTGCTGCCGTTGTTGTCGCGGGCGCCGTAACAATAGCCAACAGCGAGCCGGCCGAAAGGCCTCCCACTGTGGCCAATTGTGTTTTCGTCGCGTTGAGCGCTACAGACACGCCCTGATTGCCGGAAGCCCCGGGGAATCGCGCCGCCACCGCGACATTGCTCACCCCGCCCGACGCCAACCCCAAGTCGGAGCTGCTCCTTGGTGCGAACACTCTCGATACGTAAAGCTGCGAGCCGCCGTTATTGAAGAACGCCTGCACGCTCAACGCAAGATAGTTTGCGACCGGCGACTGGCCATTGACTGAGATGGCAATGTTCCCGAAGCCACCATAAATATTCTGGAAGTCACCGAAGCTGGTGAGCAGTTCGGGAGTTTGGGGATCCGTGGCCGTGGATACCGGCCCTGTAAGCGTAGGGCCCACAAACGCGGCAGTACTGGTGCCGACGCCCTCAATGGAAGGTGCCCGAAAACTGACTTCTTCTACGTAAACTCCCGGAGTGAGGTACTCTGGCATGCTGCTTCTCCTATCTCAAAACGTAATCGTGATTCCCGCGAAAAGAACTTGTGCCGCGCCGAGCGCGCCAGTCATTTGCCCCGTCTTCAAAGCCGCGGTTCCCAGCTTTCCCAGAGTGTCGTCTGGATCCGGTATCCAACCTGGCGGCTGCGAAAGCACGCTCGGGTCGAACCATGCCTCGACCGTTACGGGGATCGTAGTCTCCGTAACCGCTCCGCCCGCGCCGGCACTGACCTGCACCCCGAGTCCTGGAACCGCCAGCAGCGCCTCGCCTCGCGCGTCGGTCACTCCCGTAGCCACAGCCGTATTGGTGCTATTCAAGACCCGCACCACCGCCCAGGGCAACCCGTTGCCGGCGCTGCCCAAAACAGTGGCCCGCACCGCTGCCCAGTTGAGCTCCACTCCTGCTGATGGGCTGGGATAAAGGGCGATCGATTGCGGCCCCGCAAATGTCACCTGGGGATTTCCTACCGCGGGCGTCTGCGGCGCCTGCACTTGCGCGCGCCGCGGCAGATACCGCAGGCTCGGGTCCTGCACTGTAACTTCGCTCTGGCCTACCGGCCAGGACGCCGTGGCGGACAGGAACTGCCCTGTAAGCGCGCTGAACGTCGGCGCGTCGAATATCGCGTATACCCCGCTCCGGTTCACCTTGATCTTCAACTGCTTGCTGGTTACGTTGAGCGGCGTCAGAACGGACGCGTGGGTGATCGCGTCCGAAAGAACAAAACCTCCCAGCACCCGGCGGTCACTCTGCTCGAGAAACATGGCTGAGCTCATGCGATCGCTTCCTTTTGCTCGTAAGTAAACCGCGTCGCCACAACCACCGGCTCCGGCACAATCGTCCGGTCGATCCGCACCACTCGCGCGATATAAGAAACGCTGAGCCGGTACTTCGGTCCAAGCGCATCCCAAATCCGCAGCACATCCTCCAGGCTGAGGTCGGCTATCGTTAGCTGCACGCTTTCTGCCGGGTCCCAGCCGCCGTCCGCCGACAGAATCGAGCTGTCCAGAATCGGCGCCGCTTGCAATTGCTGCATTGTCCAGCCGAGAATCGTTTGTTCCGCTTGCGCGCTGGTGCCCCAGTAAGTCAAGAGGTAGTGAAGATCCAAAAAGACCAGGGGCTGCTTAGTGGGCGCGTCCTGCACCTTCGTTGCGGCGCGGAAATTCTCATTCACCGTGATCCGATGAAGAAAGATCGAAACCACCTGGTCAAGAGCCGTGGTTTCCTCCGTCGCAATTTCCGAACTGGAGACGAGCTTGAACTGGCAAGGGAAGCTGGTGGCCGTCGCCGGAGGATACGCATTCTGCAAATACTGCGCCACAGAGTTACCCACGGAGTAGATCGCGGAGAAGTTAGCCATCGGGCGGCTCTCCCTCGAGGAAGCGCAGCGCTTTACCCGCCTCGCCCAACGCGTAGATGCTGGTGTCCGGCGCGCTGCCGCGCGTCACCAACAAACGCCTTCTCACCAGTTCTCCCAACGCATCCTCGATAACGCCCTTGCTCACTTCGTGCATGTCGCGCAGCCACCAATGCGTAATTCCGTCCGCGCTGTCGGCGGCTGCGGGATGTGCCAGCAGGTAACGAACGATATGCTTTTCCACGCACTCCCGTTGGTTGGTTTCATTGGACAATTCCGGACCCGAAGCACGCGACTGAATTGCACGCTCGTGGCCACAAATGCAGGCTCAATGGGATGAATAACTTATGGTGAATAGCACGCTTGGGGGGTGCGGCTGGTTTGCCGCGCTGCGTCTTGCGAATATCGATCGGGAGTGCCGCATTCCGCCTGCGTCAAACTTGCCGCGGGGATGGGCCAGATTAGCCGCGCGTGACACCTTCGTGTAAGCGGACGTCCGCAGCAGTTGCTGAGCAGACACAGTATCGCGGCAGTTGCGGGGAGATTTCTCCGCCTGAATAGCAAACGATGGAGGAGCGCGGGGTCAGGTGACCTCGTGGCCGCGCTTGAATGGGATGACCGTGATGGAATACTTCCGCAACAGCCGCTGAAAGCTGCGCCGTTCCTTGCCGGCCATTCTTGCAGCCTGCGTGATGTTCCCTCCACAACGCTGTAACACGCTGGAGAGATAACCGCGCTCACACTGAGTGATGGCCACCAATTTCGCGGCCTTAAGCGTCAAGTATCCTTTTGGGCCTGTGGGCCGCGCGGGTAGATCGACATCGGCGCTGGAGACGGAACCGCCCTTCGCCGTCAATACCGCCCGCTGTAAAACGGTCTGCAGTTCCCGGACATTACCCGGCCAATGATAGGCCATCAAACTCTCGAGCGCTGCAGCCTCGACAGCCGCCACGGGCTTCGTGTGAAGCCGAGCGTACTCCCTCACATAATGAGCCACCAGTACGGGAACATCGTCGAGCCGTTCCCGCAAAGGCGGTATTGTCAGACTCAGAATATTCAAGCGGAAGTAGAGGTCCTCACGAAACCGGTGCGCCTGAACATTCGCAAGTAGGTCTGTGTTGGTTGCCGCCACAATGCGAATATTGGCGGGCACTGTCCGGGCAGACCCCACTGGGCGATATTCACGTTCCTGCAGCACGCGCAGCAGCTTCACTTGGCCGCTTGCGCTCAAGGAGTCGATCTCATCGAGAAACAGCGTCCCCCCCTCGGCATACGCCAACAGGCCCAGTTCATTCGAGCGTGCGTCTGTATAAGCTCCCTTCACGTGGCCGAACAGCTCGTTTTCAAAAAGCTGGTCCGGAACCGCGCCACAGTTTAGCGGCACAAACGGTCCGTTCTTGCGAGCGCTCAAATAGTGGATCGCCCGTGCAAACAGCTCCTTGCCCGTGCCGGTTTCGCCGGTGAGAATACAAGTAACATCGGTGCTGGCGATCAGCGCGACTCGGTCCGCCGCACTCTGCAGCGCTACCGACCGGCCGACGACGCCAGGCAAAACCTGCGCCAATGCTGGTTGAGGACTCATAGCCCTTCGTAGAGTAGAACCCGGGGAACGCCCGCAATTATACACATGGCAAATAGTGATACTTCACCGCCAAAACGTTTCAGCCGGAAATCGTCCCGCCGGAAACGGACGATAAAATACATTTCGGCCCCCGCCACGCGGCGCAGACTTATGCGTCCAGGGCGTTGGTACTTGGCTACGTAACTCACTGATTCTTAATAGCCGGATTCTCAGAGCGGTCCCATCAACAATCGAGGTAATCCCTCATTCCTCTCGCTTGAGACACCGTGCGATCCGAGCGGCGTGACGCTCGAGAAAATGGGTGGGCGGAGATTGAAGTTACTTCAGCCCTTCCACAAGCGCGTCAGCAGGTCGGCCATTCCAAGCTGCGCAGCCTGAGTTTCCAGGTAAGCGGAGTCGGTCTTGTTTCTCTGCACCTCAACCAGGCTCACCAGGTCGTTCCATTGCCTCTCCGACACCTCGCCGCCCGCCCGATACCAAAGCAGCTTCGCGAGCACAATATCTTCGGCCGAGACCAAGCTCGTGGGACTGGCGCCCAAAGGCGTCGTCGCCGGCCTGGCAGAAAGGATGGAGGCTGCGGTGAAGGCCGCTTGCAACATCGAGGCAGGATGCCGCGACTGAGATTCTCTAACTCCACGTTAGCTGGCGGGGAGATCGTCCCGTAGCTGGCCTCTTCCGGCGAGCTGGCATACTCTCCTCATTCGCAGTCTACAAAGCGCTGTTGTGGCTCGTCACTTCATGCAGCGCGGTCGCCTCTTCGAGGCTCGCATAGACAGCTCTCACACCTGCCGGTACGAAGCGGCCTCCCTGCACTCTTGTTCCTTCGCCACTGGTCACATCGTCGGGATGAAAATACCGGAATGCTACTGACCGGAAGAAATCGCCATTCAGAGCCGTGACTCCCCCGATCAACTCCTCGAGCTGCCTGCGAGCAGCACGGCCTAGGCTCAAACTGGTTCACCGGCCTGAAGGCGCCGAAATTCGACAATGATATCGCGAGCTCTCCCTTCCTTGAGAAGTTCGATCGGACGCTGTCCTGCGAAGGCATCGCTCTCCGATCGCAGCCACCCCGGAATATCCGAGGACTTGATCGACTCCTCCAGAACGTTATATAGCTCTTCAAGATCGCGAAGCTGCCGCGGGCCCCCGGCTACTCCGGCCCGCTCCCAGTTCTGCACGGTTCTCAGGCTGACACCGAGGGCGTGAGCCAGCTCCGTTTGCGTCAGTCCGAAATGCTCCCGCAACAGCCGGGTGCGAGTAGCCGAAGACACGTTGCCATTTCCTGGACCGGAAGATCGCGAATGGCCCAGCACCGAGGCTGCCGCGGCCTTCGCCCCGAACACGACACTCGTGTGATTGGGACGCGTCTCGCCGACGAGTTTACCGAGCTGAGCAGCCTCTTCAGGCGCAAGGCGATTTGCATAATAGATCACCACATCGGGACTCGCCGGCTTCAGAGTCAGTAGAAGGGAGCGGAGTGACTGATAGTTCGTGGAAGTCAAGAAAACGAGCAGAGGTTGAACCGGCGCTCGGCGCCGTAGGGCCGCAAAGCTTTTCAGTTCCGCATCGCCGAGCGCCTTCGCCGCGAAACGGCTCGCCTGCTGCCAACTGCCCGCTTCAGCACAAACGACAATGCTTGCCATAATCTCCTCGTGCTTCAATTATACGCAATATTGCGCATCAGAGGTGCAGAATTGCGACCTGCCCTCGAACGCAAGTCCATCTCCGTGATCTGATTCCGGAACAGACATGACGTCTCTAGGACGAGTGGCTTTTCGTGCCCGGGCGTTTATCAGCAGCATTGCGGAATGCGCGATTACCAGGTTTGGATCGACAACATTGTGCCCTTTTCGGGCCTCTGGAGCGAGGTATTAAAGTCGGCCACCCTTGGGGCTAGTCGCCTCATTTCTGGCACATGAACCTCAAGCTGGTGGCTCTCCGGTTTATCCGAACAATATACCGCCTTTGCGCCTGCGGCAGGAGCTGAACGAATCCTCCTGGGTTTTGACCGGGAGGTCCATCACCCAACAAGGATGGTTAACCCACCCAAATTCGTACTCACGGCACCACTTTTTTGCTGGCGGATAACTGTAATTTATTGAAAGACTTGGTCGGGGCGAGAGGATTCGAACCTCCGGCCTCCTGGTCCCGAACCAGGCGCTCTACCAGGCTGAGCCACGCCCCGATCAGACGTGAAATGGAGATTTCTGGGTGAACCCTGCCGGGTTGCCGGTAACTTCCAGAACATCATCACTATACCACGCACTATGTGTCTCACCGATAACGGCCGCTTTCCGTATTAATTCGAGTGACGAATTCTTCAATCTGTGCTCGTTATGTATGGCGAACAAACACAGAACACCCATTGGAGTTTCGTTAACATTGCCATAGCCTTTGACAATCTCCGGCGGTTCCCTTAGAGTAACTGTAATCAAAGAAGTTCTGGACAATACATCTCCCGAACTCTTTACTAAAGTCAGACAAATTCGCCCAAGGATTCTTGATGAAAGCTTACTATCGTCTCTTCGCGCCTGGCGCGCTGTTCGTGCTCATGACCGCAGCCGCAGGCCTCGCGAACGCCACCCTGATACAGAGCGTCACCACCCTTACCGTCGGCCCCTACCCGGGCACCGCCGGTTCGCCGGTCACGCTGACGGCGACCATTGCGCCGCAGGGTCAGGGTCCACTGCCGACAGGCACGGTGGTTTTCACCGTGACGGGCGCATCCACCGAAATGTATACCTCGCCGGTCATCAGCGGAGCCGCCACTCTCATTCTGGAGCCCGCGGCCGGCACCTACACCTACACTGCCGCGTACTCCGGCGACGCCAATTTCACAAACAGTACGTCGGCGCCTTTCACCGAGCCCGTCACTTCACCCACCACGACTACCTTCACCGTGAACCCGAATCCCGCTCTATTCGGCGCACCGGTTACGTTGACCGCCACTGTCAGCCCCAACACGGCCACCGGAACCGTGACTTTCTATGAGCACTCTACTGTCGTGGGGGTTGCCCCGCTTTCTGGTGGCACCGCCACTTTCACGGCCACGCTGCTGCCCTCCGGTCTCCGAACGCTCTACGCGCGCTATTCCGGGGACAACACGGGCGATGCACCCAGCACATCCGCGAATCTCTCTGAGGCCATTCTCACCAAAGCGGGCCTTGGCTTCGGTCCTCCGCTCGCTCTCCCCGTGGCGGGAGGCTCCTCGATTCAGGTCGCGGGCGATTTCAACGGCGATCACATCACGGATCTGGCCGTTCTCAACGCCGGCACCTCGACCATCCAGATTTTCCTTGGCACCGGAGAACCGGCTACCCCGTTTTCCGCAGGAGCCACCTTGACCACCGGCTCTACCCCGGTTGGCCTCGTCACCGGCGATTTCAATGGCGACGGAATTCTTGATCTCGCGGTTGCCGCCTCTGATGGCGTGGAAGTCCTCTACGGCTCGGGGGGCGGCGCATTTCTTTCCTACGTGTCCACCAGCATCGGCGGGGCCGCTTCCAGTCTTGCCGTTGCCGATTTCAACAAAGACGGCTATCCCGATATCGTCGCCGTCAGCGGAACCACCCTTTCCATTCTTATCTCGAACGGTGCGGCTATGACCTTTAACGTCGGGCTGTTCACCCCCACCACCCTCGGCTCCGGCGCTTTAGCGGCGGGAGTCGGAGACTTCAACAACGATGGGCTGGCTGATGTCGTGGTGGTCACCTCCGCGGGCGCGAATGTCCTCCTCAATACCTCCAATCTCGCTGCGGTAACGCCCACTTATTCGTTCGCCGCGCCTGTGATTTATGCCGCGGGAAATGGTCCCAACGCCGTGCTCATTAAAGATGTCAACGGCGATGGCAACCAGGACTTGCTGATCACCAACTTCACCGACGGCACGGTGAGCGTGCTCACCGGTACCGGAACCGGCACGTTCAGCGTTCTGGGAGCCTTCGCCGTTGGTCCGGCGCCCACCTCCATCGCCTCCAGTGACTTCAACGGCGACGGCATCTCCGATCTCATCGTCACCAACGCAACCACTTACAACGGCGCAGCCAACAACAACATCAGCGTAATGCTCGGCTACGGCAACGGAACCTATCACCCGGCGCTCGGGTATTCCGCCGGACCTGGCCCCAGTTCCATCATCGTGGCCGACTTCAATGGCGACAATAAGCCCGACGCGGCCGTTCTCAGTGCCTCCGCGGACGATCTTGATATTCTTCTCAACCTCTACGCCACCGTCACCATCACTCAAGGAAATACGCAGTCGGCCGCCGTCAACAACACCTTCGCTCAACTCCTTCAAGTGACCGCAACGGCATTCGGCAGCACCGTCGCCAATGTTCCTGTTACGTTCACCCCGCCGGTATCGGGTGCGGGCGGTTTCTTCCAGGGCGCGAACGGCGGTTCCGCAACAGCCGTTTCAAACGCTTTTGGAGTTGCGTCGGCCCCTCCTTATACCGCCAATGGAACTACCGGCTCGGACACAGTTTCAGCCACGGCTGGCTCCAACGTGGTCAACTTCGCGTTAACCAACAATTTGCAGACCTGTACCTTCCAGGTAAGCCCCTCCGGGCCCATCACTTTTGACGCCAACGGCGGCGCTCAGTTATTCACCGTTACCACCGCCCCCGGTTGCATGTGGAATGCGGCCTCTTCTTCGCCCAGCGTTGTCGTCCCCACCACCATGGGAACCGGTAGCGGCACCGTGGATGTCCTCTTCCCCACGAACACCAGCGGGTTTGATATCACCGAGACCGTTCTCATCGCCGGCATTCAGGTTACGGCAACCGTTCTCCAGACCAAACAGATCTTTGCCGACGTTCCCCCAACCGCCTTCTACTTCGATGCGGCAAACCTGATGTACACCAAGGGGATCACATCCGGTTGCAGCACCAATCCGCTGGACTACTGCCCCAATAATTCGGTCTTGCGCGAACAGATGGCCGTCTTCATCGTGACCGCTGTCTACAACGACCAGCCCTTCACGCTCAACAACCCGGACACGCAGGATTTCACCGATGTCCCTCCCGCTTCATTCGGCTACGACCAGATTGAGAAGATGTACGAACTGGGCATCACGGGCGGCTGTAGCGGAGTCTTCCCCGATCTTCAATTCTGCCCCACCGACTCCGTGACGCGCGCTCAGATGGCCATCTTCATCATCAAGGCCCGTTACGGCTCCAATACAGCTTTCGATATCCCCTCGACGCCGTATTTCACAGACGTGCCTGTTGGCTCGTTCGGCTACGAGTACATCCAGCGGATGGCCTACGACGGCATCACGTCGGGCTGCTCGCCCACCACCTACTGCCCCAACGACGTTGTGAATCGCGGCCAGATGGCGATCTTCATTATGAAGGGCATGTTCAATGAGCTCTACGCCCCAACCACGCCCGAGATCATCTCCATCAGCCCGGCGACCATTCCGTTGACTGGTACCACCACAGTGACCGTCACCGGATCCAATACGCTCTTCGACGGAACCACTGTCGTAAACGCCGTCGCCGGTAACCTGAGCACCCCGGCCTACACCGTTGGCGCCGTCACCGTGATCAGCCCCACATCCCTCACCGTGCAGTTGACGCCAGTGGACGGCGTAGTCACCACGCAGCCCTATTCGATCTTCATCACGACATCGGATCACAGCCAGGAAGTAACCCTGCCGAACGGCTTGACCATAACCCCCGACATCTAAGCCTCACGAAGCTTCATTCGCCCCCAAAGGCCCGGGTCGCCAAAGCGATCCGGGCTTTTTTCATTATCCGTGTCCATCCGATTCATCCGTGGCCCGCTTTTCCATCACCCGCCGGGTGCCCACGATTTTTCAACTTTCTCCTTAACCCCCTCAACAACTTAACCCAAAACCCCCCTCCCAGCCCCAAATCCCCCTGAGACGATAAGTTGGGGCCAAAAGGAGGCCTCAGTTATGAGTAATCCAGAAGTGACTAATTCCGAACAGAATCATGCAGACCAGACCAATCAAGACCACTCCAATCTGGAAAAACAAATCCAGGAATCCCTCTCCAACGCCGCTTCCATCCTCGGCGCCGGCGCACCCCGTTTACGCACCCAAAGA
>Ga0182016_10003814_pt1 | contig 16992 bp, 15 predicted proteins | sample 712S2MmetaG_FD_120491 | JGI IMG/M metagenome (GOLD analysis project Ga0182016, IMG submission 120491) | Permafrost microbial communities from Stordalen Mire, Sweden - 712S2M metaG | ecosystem: Environmental > Terrestrial > Soil > Wetlands > Permafrost | place: Sweden: Stordalen | collected...
AGCACGGCGGCCACATAGGCGATCAACTCGAAACAGCCTTTTTTCGTCGTCGGCGTCGTCGCCAGCGCCAGCGCGCTTCTCGCCGCCAATTCGTCCTCGCATTTGCGGACCGAGGTTTCCGCCGCCGCGAGATCGCTCTTGCGCCGCGCGGCCGCGCGCAGGCCCTTGAGCAGCTCCAGCCGGTTGGGGGCGGAATGAAGCTGGTCGATGTATTTCCGCATTCCGTTGAGGCTCGCGGCCTTGCACTTTTCGAGCATCTTGCGGAAATCGAGCCCGTCGCCGGTGAACAATTTGTCCTCGCCGACGAGGATATGTCCCTCCGGCGCGAGCTTTTGGTAATCGGTGAAGCGCTGCTCGCGGAACTCCTCGGCGTTGCGCAGCGCGCCATTGCAGGCCCAGACCTGGGCGAGAGCCAGCAACGCCGGATCGGTCTTGCCGGCCGCCGGCAGCTTGATCGGGCCGAGCGCGTCCTTTCGCCCCTCGGCCGGCGGTTCGAAGGGCATTTCCGCTTGAGCCGAGGCGACCGGGGCGACAGGAGCGACGCCGGCGCCCTCTTGGCTCTCTGTCGCCGCTGTCGCCGTTGTCGCTCCGGCGCGGCGGCGGAGAGAAGGTTTGCCAGCGGTCTGGCGAGGAGGCTTGCGGGAGGTTTTCGCGAGAGGTTCCAAATCGCTCATCGGGTTCCTGACTTGCTCAATAGGGCTGAATGGGATATAAGGTTCTTAACGAGCTAAATAAACTCTACATGAGCTAAAAAAGCTTGTCAACGGCTCGCGGGCCTTAGGCCACCAATCCCTTTTTGAATGATAACTATTTGATATATATATATTTTATCTATTTTTCTGGAATTATGAAAAGCGACAACGACACAAAAAGGAAGATCCGGGATGTTCAACGCAGCGCAATTGAGAGCCGCCAGAGGCTTTCTCGACATGAGCCAGAAGCAGCTCGCGGAGCGATGCGGGGTTAGCCTCACCACGATCAAGCGTCTCGAAATCGACGGCGGGCCGGAGGCCGCGAATTATCCGACGCTTCTCGCGCTGGAGAGCTTTTTCAATCAAGCCGGCCTGACCTTCACGGAAAGCGGCATCGCCTTTGGCCCGGAACGACTCAAGGACGCGGCGCGGTTTCTGTCCAACCGCGCCGGGGCGACCGGGGCGACAGCGGCGACGAAAGAGGAGGATTAAGGCTCCCTCTCCCCGCGAGCGGGGAGAGGGTTGGGGTGAGGGGCTTGGGGCAATGATCAACAATGCCGAGACGCCCCGCGCGATCCGCATTCCGGGCATATAACCCAGGCCCCTCACCCTGCCCTCTCCCCGCGAGCGGGGAGAGGGGGAAACCGACAAAGGACGAAGACGATGGGGCTTGAGGAATTGATCGCCGACGAGCAGCGCCGGCTGGAGGAGCTGCTGGGCGTGAATTACGCTTTGGCCTTGAACGGCGACAGGGTTTCGACCGACTTCTGCCTGGCGATCATGAGGCGGCGCTGCGATCTCGCCACGCTCGCGCCGCGAGGCGGTTTAAACACGGGGGTCGATCCAAAGACCGCTTTGCTCGCGCGGCTCGAAACCATCGCGGCGAACCTCGCCAATGGCGAACCGGGCTGGCGAGGGGATGTCGCATCCGTCGCCGCTGTCGCACGGGCGGACGTGGAGAGAGAAGATCAAACCCCGTCATTGCGAGGAACGAAGTGACGAAGCAATCCAGGAGTCACGGGCGCCCCGTGGATTGCTTCGATCCGCTCGCGATGACAGCCTCCCCGTCGATCGTTGGCGGCGGGGCGTGGCCTCACCCCTCGATTTCCTCGCGACGAATTTCCAGCTCCAGCCATTCCTCCTCCGCGCGGGCCAGCTCCGCCTCGATCTCGGCGAGCATCGTTCCGGCGCGGGCGAATTTGGCGGGATCGCTCGTGTAAAGATCGGGGTCGTCGAGCAGGGCTTGCAGCTTGGCCTTCTTGGCGCGCAACTCGTCCATCTTCTTGGGCAGCGTCGTCAGCGCGTGCTGCTCCTTGTTGGAGAGGCGCGGGCGTCCCGCCGGCTTTTCGCGCGGCGGGGCTTTCTCCCGGGCCTCGACGGGCGCGGGCGCCGCTTCCCTCGCGACAACCCCCGCCCCCCGTTGCGCGACCATATCGGAATAACCGCCGGCATATTCCCGCCACAGGCCAGCCCCCTCGCTCATCAGCACCGAGGTGGCCACGCGATCCAGAAAATCGCGGTCGTGGCTGACGACGATCAGCGTGCCGGGATAATCGGCCAGCATCTCCTCAAGCAGGTCGAGCGTTTCGAGATCGAGGTCGTTGGTCGGTTCGTCCAGCACCAGCACGTTGGACGGCAGGGCCAGCGCCCGAGCCAGCATCAGCCGGCCGCGCTCCCCGCCCGAAAGCTTGCCGACGGGCGTGCGCGCCTGCTCCGGCGCAAACAGAAAATCCCGCATATAGCCGATGATATGGCGGCGCTCGCCGTTGATCTCCACGAAGTCCGAGCCCCCGCCGGTAAGGGCGTCCTGCAGGGTGCTGGCGGGATCGAGGCTGGCGCGGCTTTGCTCCAGCGTGGCCATCGCGAGGCCCGCGCCGAGCCGGACCTTGCCGGAGTCGGGGGGAAGATTGCCGGTCAGCAGATTGACCAGAGTGGTCTTGCCGGCCCCGTTGGCCCCGATGATCCCAAGCCGATCCTCACGCATCACGCGGGTCGAGAAATCCTCGACGATGACCCGCTCGCCATAGGATTTGCCGATCTTCACGGCCTCGATGACGAGCTTGCCGGAAAGCTGAGCCTCGCTGGCCTCCAGCCTGACCTCCGAGGTCGGCGCGACGCGCTGGCGGCGCTCGGCCCGCATCTTGTGGAGGTCTCCGAGCCGCTTGACGTTCCTCTTACGCCGGCCCGAGACGCCGTGACGCAGCCAATGCTCCTCGGCGACGATCTTGCGGTCGGCCTTGTGCCGCTGGCGGTCCTCCTCCTCCAGCTCGCGGTCCCGCCAGGCCTCGAAGTCCTTGAAGCCGCTGTCGAGATGGCGGGTGCTCCCGCGATCCAGCCAGACGGTCTCGCGCGTGAGGTCTTGCAGGAAACGGCGGTCGTGGCTGATCAGGACGAGGGCCGAGCGCAGGCCGGCGAGCTTTTCCTCCAGCCAGACGATGGTCGGCAGATCGAGGTGGTTGGTCGGCTCGTCCAGCAGAAGAATATCGGGTTGCGGGGCCAGGGCCCGCACCAGGGCGACCCGCCTCCCCTCCCCGCCCGAGAGCCGCTCCGGCTTCTCCTCTCCGGTGAGCCCGAGCCCCTCCAACAGCTGCCTCGCGAAATAGGGATCGTCGAGCGGCGAGAGCCCGGCCTCGACATAGGCGATGACCGACGTGAAGCCCGAAAAGTCGGGCTCTTGCGGCAGGTATCTGAGGCTCGCGCCGGGCTGGAGAAAGCGCTCGCCGGCGTCGAAGTCGATCTCTCCGGCGGCGATCTTGAGCAAGGTCGATTTGCCCGAGCCATTGCGTCCGACAAGGCACAGCCGCGAGCCGGGCGAGACCGACAAATCGACGCCTTCGAGCAGGGGCTTGCCGCCGAGCGTGAGGGTCACGCCTTGCAAGGCCAGCAAAGGAGGAGGAGCCATGAGAGCTTTCGGGTTAAAGGAATCCGTCGAGACGGCTTCTCCCACGCGCGCGGGCGGCTTGTCGAGGCGTTGGGGCGGCGTTGGGGCGGAGAGAACCCTCATCCGACTCCGCTTCGCGGAGCCACCTTCTCCCACAAGTGGGAGAAGGGACGCGCTCTTTTAATTTAGCTTATTGAGGTTGAATCAAACGGCTCCGCCCCTTCTCCCACTTGTGGGAGAAGGTGGCCCTTGCGAAGCAAGGGTCGGATGAGGGATGTCTCCGCGTCAACGCCGTCGCCCCCGTCAACGCCGTCGCCACGGTCGCCGTTGTCGCCCCGGCGCGGCGTCGAACCGCGAATTCCCTCCGCGCCACGCAAACAGCACGGTTCACAAAGCCCGCATTCTCGATTAGGGTCCGCGCCAATCCAAGCGCTTCGCGGGGTGGCATATGTCAAGCCCGCGCGGCGCTTTTAAACAAGGAACCACATGGCCAAGGAAGAATTGCTTGAATTTCCTGGAATCGTGACCGAGCTGCTGCCCAGCGCGATGTTTCGGGTGAAGCTCGAAAATGAGCATGAAATCATCGCCCATACCGCCGGGAAGATGCGCAAGAACCGTATTCGCGTGTTAGAGGGCGATAAGGTGCTTGTCGAAATGACGCCTTACGACCTCACCAAGGGTCGGATCACCTATCGATTCCGATAAACTTTCAAGCGGCGGAGCGCCTTTCGTGACAGCAGAACCCGCGCCGGGTCTCGACGCCAAAACATCTCGGCCCAAGCTCGTGCTCGCCTCCGCCTCGCCGAGGCGGCTCGCGCTGCTCGAACAGGCGGGGCTGAACGTCGACGCGCTGCTGCCCGCCGACGTTGACGAGACGCCGAGGCGTTTGGAGCAGCCGCGCGGGCTGGCGATCCGCCTCGCCAGCGAGAAGGCTCAAGCCGCGCGAAAGATCATGGCCTTGCGGCCGGAATTGGCCGGAGCCTATCTCGTCGCGGCCGACACTGTCGTGGCGGTCGGCCGGCGGGTTCTGCCCAAATGCGAGACGACCAACGAGGCCGATGACTGCCTGCATCTTCTGTCAGGACGCCAGCATCGCGTGTTCACGGCGGTTAGCCTGATCACCCCGCGCGGGGCCGAGCGCCGCCGCCTCACCGAGACGCGGTTGCGCTTCAAGCGGCTGAGCGGAGCCGAAATCGCGGCCTATCTCGCGACCGGGGAATGGCGCGGCAAGGCCGGCGGCTATGCGATCCAAGGCCTCGCTGGGGTTTTCGTCGTGAAGCTGATCGGGTCCTACACGGGCGTGGTCGGACTGCCGCTCAACGAGACCGTGAATCTTTTGGCCGGCGAGGGCTTCCCGGTGCTGGAGCCATGGTCGGCGCGGGGGTGAGCGCGTCAACCGGGATTGTCGCCACCGTCGCCGCTGTCGCCCCGGCGCTCTTGGAGAAAGCTCCAACGCTTCCCTCGGCCGCACCGGCGCGCGAGCCTCACCCGCCGAGGTAGCGCCGGGCGTAACGCGGTCCAAGCCGCGTCAAAATCTCATAGCCAATCGTTCCCGCGCGCGCGGCGAGTTCGTCGACGCCGATCTCCTGCCCGAGGATTTCCGCCCAATCGCCGCGTCTGACCGGGCCGGCCTCCGTCACGTCGAGCACGACATAATCCATCGACACCCGCCCGACGACGGGACAGCGGCGGCCCGCGGCCAGCGCTTCGACCGGCTGCTTACCCGGCTCGCTGGATGCGCTCACTGGCAGCCCGTCGGCGTATCCGGCGGCGATCGTGGCGAGGCGCGTCGGGCGCGGCGCGGTCCAAGCGGCGTCATAACCCACGCATTCCCCCGCCGCTATGTCGTGGACCGTGAGAATACGGGCCTCCAGGCGCAACACGGCGCGCATCGGGTTGGGGCCGCCCGGCGTCGGATTGCCGCCGTAAAGCGCATAGCCGGGCCGCACCAGATCGAGATGAGGCCTGGCGGCGAGAAATATCCCGGAGGAATTGCACAGCGAGCGGGAAACGCCGGGAAAATGCCGGGCTATCGCGTCGAAGGCGGCGATCTGGCGGGCGTTGGCGGGATCATCGGGCGATTGCGCCGAAACCAGATGGCTCATCACCAGACAGGGCGCGGCCCCAAGCAGAGCGGCGGCTTCCCCGGCCTGGGCGGGCGCGAATCCCAGCCGGTTCATGCCGGTGTCGAAATGCAGCGCCGCCGGGCCGGCCCCGGCCCATTCGGCGATCTCCGCCAGGGAGTTCAGCACGGGCCGCAGGCCGGCCGCCCTGAGCCTTGGCGCGGACCCGGGCGCGATCCCGTCGAACACATAGACAACCGCCTCGCCCGACACGGCGCGGGCCCGCTCGCCCTCGCTCGCGCAGGCGACGAAGAAGGTCTCGCAGCCGGCCGTCAGCAGCGCGCGCATGACCGGCTCCAGCCCGAGCCCGTATGCGTTGGCCTTGACGACGGCGGAGCACTCGGCCGGCGCGCAGCGTTCGGCGAGCCGCCGCCAATTATGCGCCAGCGCGGAAAGGTCGACGGCGAGCGACGAGGTTTCGCTCGGGCCGAGCAGCGGGTTCGCGGGTGAAGGGGGCGCGTGCATCGGGGACGGAGCCGCTCACATGATTCGTCAGGATGGGAGCATATTAGAACAGCCGCGCGGCGGCGCCCAATCCCGCGCGCTTCCGGAGGGGAGCGTGGAGCGCGTTTTTCTGCTACCGAAAGCCGGCGCCATCATGGCGGATGGAGAAGATTCATGACCGAGACGCAGGCCGCGGCCAAGCCCTCCCGCCTGCGCCAAATCCCCGGCGGGATATGGTCGCTGGGCTTTGTGTCGTTGCTGATGGACGTCTCCTCCGAGATGATCCACGCGCTGCTTCCGGTCTATCTCGTGACAGTGCTCGGCGCCTCGATGACCAGCGTTGGCGCCATCGAGGGAATAGCCGAATCAACGGCGTCGATCGTCAAGATTTTCTCTGGCGCGCTGTCGGACTGGCTGGGCCGGCGCAAATTCCTGGCGACGCTGGGCTATGGCCTCGCCGCGCTGACGAAGCCGGCCTTTCCGCTCGCGCAAGGGATCGACGTGCTCATCGCGGCGCGCTTCGTAGACCGCGTGGGCAAGGGCATACGCGGCGCCCCGCGCGACGCGCTCGTGGCCGACATCGCTCCGCCGGCCCTGCGCGGCGCCGCTTTTGGCCTGCGCCAGTCCCTCGATACGATCGGCGCCTTTCTGGGGCCGGCGCTGGCTATCGGCCTGATGTGGCTTTCCGCCGACAATTTCAAACTGGTCTTCTGGGCCGCCGTCCCCCCCGCCTTGCTAGCGGTGGCGCTGTTGCTGGTCGCGGTGAAGGAGCCGGAGCGCCACGGCGCGGGGCAATTGCGCTTCCCCTTGCGGTTCTCGGAGCTGGCGCGGCTTGGCGGCGCCTTCTGGCTCATCACGTCGATCGGGACGGTCTTCGCGTTGGCCCACTTCAGCGAGGCCTTCTTGATTCTCCGCGCGCGAGACGCCGGCCTGCCGCTCGCGCTCAGCCCGCTGGTGCTCGTGGCGATGAATGTCGTTTACGCATTGTCGGCCTATCCCGCCGGGGTGCTTTCGGACGCCTGCGACCGGCTGATCGTCCTGGCGTTGGGCCTCGCGCTGCTGGTCGCCGCCGATCTTGTGCTCGCGGGCTCCATCGGGCTCGTCGGCGTCTCCATTGGCGTCTTGCTCTGGGGCTTGCATATGGGATTGACGCAAGGCCTGCTGGCGACGCTGGTCGCGGATGTAGCCGCAGCGGAGCTGCGCGGCACGGCCTTCGGCATGTTCAACCTATTGAACGGCCTCGCGACGCTCGCGTCCAGCCTCATCGCCGGCGCCCTATGGGACCGCCACGGCGCCCAGGCGACCTTTTGCGCCGGAGCGGCTTTCGCGGCCGCGGCGCTCGGCGGGCTGGCCCTCGCGAGATGGCGCGCGCCGGGGCTTGGGGCGGGGCATAGGGGCGAGCGGCAGGGCTAGCTTCGCGCGGATCGAGTCAACGCAATCGGGGCGCGCCAATCTCTCGCGCTTTCACGAAGGACAGATGAATTGCGTGGGAGCCGGCGGGATCACGCCGGCCTTAACCCCTTTCGCTTCCATAATATTCATTGAATGATGGTTAAGACAGCCATGAAAGCCAGCCTGCATCAGGCGAAAGTCAGCCTTTGGGCCGTTAGCAAGATTTGACCCGGTTCGGAACCAATCCGGGCCGGCGCGGTTATTGGTTTAGAACGATTTTACATGCGTCGGCGGTGGCGATTTTCTGGAACTTCGCGCGTCGCCGGGGCGAAGGAGAGAGCAATGGCTTATTTGCCGGGCATAAGCCGCGACCTGTTGAAGGCCGCGACGGTCGCGCCTTTCCTCGAGAGAGAGGAAGAGAGAGTGCTCGCGGCGGCATGGCGCGAACGTAGAGATGAAACCGCGTTGCATCGGCTTGCTGGCGCGCATATGCGCCTCGTCCTTGCCTTGGCCGCCCGCTTTCGGCATTACGGGCTCGCCGCCGCCGATCTGGTCCAGGAAGGCCACGTCGGTCTGCTCGAGGCGGCGGCGCGCTTCGAACCGGAACGGGAAGTCCGTTTTTCCACCTATGCGACGTGGTGGATTCGGGCTTCGATTCAAGACTACGTGCTGCGGAACTGGTCGATCGTCCGCGGCGGCACGAGTTCGGCGCAAAAGGCGCTGTTTTTCAACTTGAGGCGGTTGCGCGCGCGCCTGATGCAGGGTGGCGAAGCGGAGAGCCCAGGCCAAGCCTTTCAAGCAATCGCCGATTCGCTTGGCGTCACGCGCGCGGATGTCGAGTTGATGGACTCGCGGCTGGGCGGCGGCGACGCCTCCCTAAATGCTCAAATGGTCGACTCCGAATCAAGCGGCGTGAGCGAGCGGATGGACTTCCTCGTGGACAGTCAGCCGCTACCGGATGAAATCGTGGAGGAATCGCTGGATAAGGATCGTCGCGCGCGGTGGCTGATGGACGCTCTGGCGGTGCTAAGCGAGCGGGAACTCCGCATCGTTCGCGAGCGCCGATTGAGCGAAACTCTGGTCACGCTGGAGTCGCTGGGCGACGAACTTGGCATTTCCAAGGAGCGCGTGCGCCAAATCGAGAACCGCGCGCTCGGGAAACTGCGCAGGGCTTTAGCTCAGCAGTCCGGTTGCCATGATTTAGAAAGTTAGCCGAATTCGCCGAACGGAGCAGTTCCGCGGCGCAGATGAAAAACGCCGCCCGGCGAGAAGTCGGGCGGCGTTAAATTTTATTCACGGCGCGCTGCGATGTCGCGCGCGACAGTCTTAAGCGGCGCGATCCACGTCGGCGTCGTCCGAGCCGTCGTCAGCGAGATCGGCTTCGCTCTTGGCTCCGCGGCGCGGCCCCTTCAGCAGGAAAGTCTCGATCACCTTGAGCGCTTCCGAGTCGATTAGCTTGCGGACGGCGGCGACCTCGCGCGCCATGCGATCGAGCGCCGCCTCATAAAGCTGACGCTCCGAATACGACTGCTCCGGCTGTGTATCCGAGCGATAAAGGTCGCGGACCACCTCGGCGATCGTGACGAGATCGCCGGAGTTGATCTTCGCCTCATATTCCTGAGCGCGGCGCGACCACATGGTGCGCTTCACCCGCGCGCGGCCGCTCAGGGTGCCGAGCGCTTTGTCGACTACCTCCAATTCGGCCAGCTTGCGCATTCCAACCGCAGTCACCTTGGCTGTTGGAACCTTCAGAATCATCTTGTCCTTGATGAAGCTGACGACGAAAAGCTCCAAGCTGAACCCCGCGACCTCCTGCACCTCGATGCCGATGATTTGGCCGACGCCATGCGCGGGATAAACGATAAACTCGCTTAGCTTGAATCCCAGTTTTTGGCTCGGAGCGCGCGGTTTGGCTCCCATCGCGGCCGGTTGCCTGGCGGGCGGCGCGGCGCTCCTGGCCTGAGCGATTTTCTCGTCGTTTGGCGCACCATCGATAATGGGTGACGCCGGCTTACGCGCTGCGGCCTTGGCCGCGATTTCAGAGAGGTTCTTTGCCACTTGGATAGCTTCGCTCGCAACTGGAGTTGTCAACTCTGCCGCTGTCGGTTGCGCGCCGGCGATTCGGGCCGGAGGCGAATTTACGACAGGATTCAGGGCGGTTATGTCTTGCGATTTTACAGTGTGGGTGCTTTTCTCCTGCTTTTTATCAGCGGCTGAATTTTTCACGGATGCCGTCGCCTTGCTTTTTTGCGCCAAAATCACGCCTTTCTTGGCCGAACTCTTGGAAGCATGCGCGGCCTGCCTGCCGGTGGCGATCTTGGCGCCTCCTCGCGCCGCGGTCTTCGCGGTCACAGGCTTTGTCGCGTTCTTCGCCAGAGCGCCCTTGCCGGAGTTTGTGTTCTGAGTCGCGATGGCTTTCTTGGCCTCGGTTTTTTTGGCGCTGGTCTTACCCGCGGCCTTCGCGGCGCTTTTCGTCGGGTGTTTCAACGCCTTCTTAGCAGCGGCCTTCGTCGCTTCCTTCACGGCGGAGCTTGCGCTCCGCGCGGAGACCTTACGAGTGGCCGGGACGCCTTTGGCCTTGCCGCGAACATTCTTGCTCTGCTCTTCATTCGATGAATTCGCTGGCTTTCTCGCGGTTTTGGCGGATTTCGCCCGCCGCTCCGTCGAGGCTTTCGAACTCTTGGCGGCTTTCCTGTTCGACGGCATACGCGTCACACTCCCCTGTCGCCCCGCTTTGGAGACGGGGCAAAACTCGCATGACTCGCCCACTATACCGCTTCACGGAATCGGCTTAGCGGCGCCGCGCGAGCACCGGAACGACGAAACTCAAACGTGCTGACTCGAATTGAGCCCTGAAGGGGCCCGTTGGACCGATTCATCCCCTTGTCGGAGACGCATGCCAAGATATTCTTGCCTTTTTGCGACGCACTCGCCATGATCCGAATGAAATCACGGCATGTGCGACCAAAACACGTTCCACGAATTCAAAGCTGGCGCCCCTCGCCTTAGGCCAAACGGGGCTTGCTCTTGACTCCGGCAACATATATCACGTTGTCTGGCTAAAATCAAAGGCGCTCGCTTCCTAAGCGCCGACCGCCGCGCGCGGCGCCTGCCGTCCTTATGCGAGGTGTAAGGAATTGCTCGGTGTTAACCAACCATAAATGTTTTCGATCGCCCGCACTCGGATAAGCGGGTCATTGCCCGTGTTAATCGCCTTCACCTGCTTCGGGAGAGAAATAAGCCTCGAATTTGCCCGGCTTGCCATCCCACTCCTTGGCGTCGGCCGGCGGCTCGCGCTTGATCGTGACATTCGGCCAGTTTTGCGCGTAATCCGCGTTCAGCTTCAGCCAAGGCTCAAGGTCCGGCTCGGTGTCGGGCTTAATGGCGTCCGCTGGGCACTCGGGTTCACAGACGCCGCAGTCAATGCACTCGTCCGGATGGATCACCAACATATTCGCGCCCTCATAGAAGCAGTCCACCGGACAAACTTCCACGCAATCCATATATTTGCACTTGATGCAATTTTCCGTGACGACATAAGTCATGGGGAGTTCCCTATCCTGTGGTGGGCTTGCTAACGCCTTTGCTTTTCCGATGCAAGCGGGAGATGAAGCGTCCGCGCCGTCGCCGTGGCGTCGTGAGGGCTTTCGCGTGAAGTTGCGGGACCGTCTTGAAATATCAATAGGCTCGGAAAGAATCATGGAAAAAGAATCCTCGGTCGCGACAGCCTTGGCGCCACGGATGACCGCGCGGGCGTTGTTGCTCGGCGAGCGGATCGACACCGGCGGCCTGGAGCGAGCCGATCTCGTTTCGACCGCGCCGCTGGCCTTCCCCACCGGACAAGCCGGCTTCGTCGTGCTGTACAAGTTTGGCGTCGCCGTCCTGTTCGGCCTGTCGCCACTGGAGGAAGACGAAGTGCTGGGCCAACTCGGCGCTCGCGTCGCCGGGGCGCTGTCGCGTCACGACGACGAGACGCTGGTGCTCGAGCCGGCGGAAGGGGAGGAGAAGCCTCTCGCCAACGGCCATCTCGCGGTCAAGGACTTCACCGGGCCGCGCCTTTTGGTGATCGCCGACGCGCTGGCCAAAAGCGTGGCTCTGGCCCGCGACGAACGGCGGGTCAACGCGGTGTTCGACACGATCGAGCCTTTCGCCGCCACGCTGGCCAGCACCGGACGGCCACCCTGGAAACGCCGCGCCATGCTCGAACTGATCGGCCAGACGCTGCTGGTCCAGCATCGCGTCTCGGGTCGCGTCGCCGTCGAGGACAAGCCAGATGTGTTGTGGGATCGACCCGATCTCGAACGCCTCTACGCCCGGCTCGAGGACGAATATGAGCTCGCGGAGCGCGGCCGCACGCTGAAAGCCAAGCTCGATGTGATCGGAGAAACCGCGCGGGCGTTCACCGAGATCATCGACGCCGATCGCTCCGTTCGCCTGGAATGGACCGTGGTGATTCTGATTCTCGCCGAGATCGTTCTTTCGCTGGCGCAGATGTTCTTTTTTCGTAACGGACATTGATTCGGACGGCGCGTTTACGCAAAAACCTGCTCCAGCGCGGCAAGGGTCCGCGTCTCCATGTCCTCGCCCTCCAACCAGAGAAAGCCGGGCAATTGGTGGCGCGCGAAAGTGACTTGGCGCTTGGCGTAATGGCGCGTATCGCTTTTGCCCCGCTCGATCGCCTCGTCCAGCGACATGCGTCCGTCGAAAAAGCTTAACAAGTGGGGGACGCCATGGGCGCGCATCACGGGAAGCAGCGGATCGAGCCCGCGAGAGCCGAGCGCGCGCGCTTCATCCAGTGCTCCGGCCTCGATCATTTTGTCGAAGCGCGCATTTATCCGAGCGAAGAGTTCAGGCCGAGAGGGCGCGATGAAAAAGGCGGGGCAGGCGGCGGGATCCAGCAGCGGCGGGGTCCGAGCGCCCTGAAGTTGCGCCAGGGATCGTCCGGTGGCCGCGAAAATTTCCAGCGCGCGCAAAATCCGCTGCGGGTCGCTTGGCCGAAGCCGGCTGGCGGTGATCGGATCAATCCGCGCCAACTCCGCGTGAAGCTCTTGCGGGGGCCGACTCCGCGCGCCCTCGCGCACCTTCGCGCGCACCTCCGCCGGCACGGCGGGAATGTCGGAGAGGCCCTGTAGCGCCGCCTTGAAATAAAGGCCGGTGCCGCCGGCGACCACCGCGACCCGCCCTCGCGCCGCGAGTTCGTCGAGCGTCGCCTTAAAATCCTCCAGCCAGCGCCCGACCGAATAATTTTCGGCGCCGTCGACATGACCAAACAACCAATGCGGAACTGTTTGCTCTTCCTGAGGCGTGGGGCGCGCGGTCAGAATCCGTAGGTCGCGATAAACCTGCATCGAATCGGCGTTGACGACCTCGCCGCCGTGGCGCCGCGCGACGCTTTGGGCCAGCGCCGACTTGCCCGAAGCGGTCGGGCCTGCGATGAGGATGGCGCGCGGCGGCGCGAGCTTCTGCGGCATGGACCTATTCGCAACGAAAGGGTCGGGATGTCAAAGTCCGCTGTCGAACTGGTCGCGACTTTTGTCGCGGCGCCCGGCGAGACATTCACTTTGGATGTGGCCGCGCGGGCGCTCGCCGCGGCCGGCGCCGAAGCCTTTGGGACGCGGTGGCTTGGCGCGGGCGCCGCTCTCGACCTTTATTTCACGGCCGCGGGCCGGCCGCCAAGCCTTGGGCCGCTGATCGAACACGCGCTCCGCGAATGGCCCATCGACGTAATCGTGCAACCGCTTGGTTCTCGCCGCAAGGCGCTACTCGTCGCGGACATGGATGCGACAATAATCGCGCAGGAATGTCTCGACGAATTAGCGCGAATGATCGGGCAAGGCGAAAAAGTCGCCGCGCTCACGGCGGCGGCGATGCGCGGAGAAATCGACTTCGAAGCCGCGCTGACCACGCGCGTCGCCCTCTTCGCCGGCCTTGATGTCGCGACCGTCGACGAAATTGTCGAGCATCTGACGCCCAACTCCGGCGCGCAAACTCTGGTCGCCACGATGCGCGCCCATGGCGCTCATACGGCGCTTGTTTCCGGCGGATTTACTCTGTTCGCCGCGCCTATCGGAAGGCGCCTTCGTTTCGACGAGGTCTTCGCCAATCGGTTGGAGATTGATCGCGGTCGGCTCACCGGACGAATCACTCCGCCGATTCAGGGAGCCGAGGGCAAGGGCGAAGTCTTGACGTTTCTGCGCGACGCGCGGGGTCTTCCATGCGAGGCGACCTTGGCTGTCGGCGATGGCGCCAACGACATTGAAATGTTGGGGCGGGCGGGCCTTGGCGTCGCCTATCGCGCCAAGCCGCAAGTCGCGGCCAAGGCGAGAGCGCGATTAAACCGCGCCGACTTGACCGCGCTGCTCTATGCGCAGGGTTATACGCGCGAGATGTTTGTGGAGGCGTGAAAAAACCTCCTCCGCGACTTACGGAGGAGGTTTAGACGCGGCGTCGCTTTCGCCTGAACTTATTCGAGCGCCAACGCCACGAAATGCGTGTCGCCGTGACCGTTGGCCACGATCAAGAGAGCCGTCTTTTTGCCCGCATCCTTGAGCACCTTGACCTTTTTAGCGGCGTCGGCGGGATCGGAGACAGGCTCCTGGTTGATTTCAAGAACGATCTCACCCGGTTGGAGGCGCTTTTCGCCGGCGTCGGAGCGCGGATCGACCCTCGTGATCACCGCGCCGGATTTGACCGACTCCTTGATCTGGAAGCGGCCGCGCAATTCGTCCGAAAGCTTCGATAATTCGAGGCCGAGCACGGTCTGGACGACTGGTTTTTCGCTCTCTTGGGCCTCCCCACTCTCCTTGGCGGCAGCTTTCTCGCCGTCTTCGAGACGTCCCAGCTTGATCGTCTTGGTTTGCTCCTTGCCGCCGCGAACAACCACCAGCTCGACGTCCTTTCCGACCGGGGTCGCCGCCACGAGTTTGGGAAGATCCCGCGATTCCTTGATCGGCTTACCGTCGAATTTGACGATCACGTCGCCGGCCTTGACGTCGGCGTGCTTGGCCGGGCCCCGGTCGTCGACGCCCGCGACAAGAGCGCCGCGAACGGCGCCGAGGTTGAGGCTTTCGGCGATCGCGTCATCGACATTTTGGATGCGCACGCCGAGCCAGCCGCGCCGAGTCTCGCCGTATTTTTGCAATTGGTCGATGACCGGTTGGACCGTGTTGGACGGCGTGGCGAAGCCGATCCCGACGGAGCCCCCGGAGGGCGACAGAATCGCCGTGTTGATGCCAATGACCTCGCCGTCCATATTGAAGAGAGGACCACCGGAATTGCCCTTGTTGATGGCGGCGTCCGTTTGGATGTAATTATCGTAGGGACCGCTGTCGATATTGCGGTTGCGCGCCGAAACGATGCCGGCCGTCACCGAGCCGCCGAGGCCAAATGGATTGCCGACCGCCAGAACCCAGTCGCCAACGCGCGATTTGTCGCTGTCGCCAAACTTGACCGCCTTCAACGGCTTCTCTGGTTTTACGCGCAGCACGGCGACATCGACCTTCTGATCCTTGCCGAGGATTTCGGCCTTCAGTTTCTGGCCGTCCGTGAAGATGACCGTTACTTCGTTGGCGTCGGCGATGACGTGATTGTTGGTGATGATTATGCCGGAAGCGTCGATGACGAATCCGGAGCCCAGCGAACCCGGCTTCCTTGGGTGCGGCATTTCCGGCGCGTTTTGGCCGTGCTGCTGTTGCTGGCGCCTGAAAAATTCCTCGAACAGGTCGTCGAAAGGAGCGCCGGGCGGGAGACCGGGAGGTGCCTCGGCGCCCTTAACGGGTTTGGTTTCCGTCTGGATCGCTGAAATATTGACAACCGAGTCGGACACCTGCGCCGAAAGATCAGCCAGCGAATCGGGGCCTTTCGCGCTGGCGGGCGCGAGTGTCAAGAAAACGGCCGCCAGGCCGCTCAGCAGCGCGCTCGATGTGGCGCGAACAACGGAAGTCATATGTTTCTCCCAATAGAGCCCCAAGATCTGCCCTAAATGTAGCGGTAACTCGCCGTCCATGTCTGGATCAACGTATTTGTGACGCCGGGCGCGTTAATGTTTCTTTTCTTGCTCTTCCGTCGCCGCACTCGACCCCACCTGGGCTTTTTGCCCCCCTGGCGCGCCAAAAAAACGAAAAAACTCCGAACGCGGACCAATCAGAAAGCGCGTGTCGCCCGATTTGAAGGCCGCCTCATAGGCCTGCATCGAGCGATAAAAGGCGAAGAAATCCGGGTCCTTGCCGAACGCTTCAGCGAAAATTCGGTTCCGCTCGGCGTCTCCCTCGCCCTTGATCTGGTCGGCTTGGCGCTGCGCCTCGGCTTTCAGCACGATCACGTCGCGATCCGCCTTGGCCGTGATTTTTTGCGCCTGTTCCGATCCCTGCGCGCGGTATTCCGCCGCTTCGCGGGCGCGCTCGGTCTGCATGCGGCCAAACACTTTTTCGGAGATTTGCTGCGGTAGGTCGACGCGCCTGATTCGGGCGTCGATGACCTCGACGCCAAATTTATGCGCCTCGAGATTGGCCTGCTCTCTGATCTTGACGATCAGGGCGGCGCGTTCGTCGCGCACGATCTGCTGCTGATTGGCCTCGCTCAGCACGCGCCGCACCGCGGAATTGAGCACGGACGCCAGTTGGTTGTTGGCGCCGAGAATGCCGCCCACGGTTTGGTAGAACCGCAGCGGATCGACGATCTTATAGCGCACGAAACTGTCAACCTCGAGCCGCTGATTGTCGGAGGCGAGCACTTCGAGGTTCGGACTCTCCGCCGAGAGAATGCGATTATCGAGGAACACCACGTTCTCGATAAAGGGGATCTTGAAATGCAAGCCGGGCTCGGTGATGAGGCCACGTCCGGCGACAGGTTCGCCGAGACGCAACACAATGGCCTGCTCAGTCTGCGAAACGGTGAACAGGGCGCCGCCGCCGACAATCACGACAAGGAGAAGCAGGGCCGCGACGAGGAAGGAAAAGGTTTTCATTTGCGGGCTCCGCCCTGGAAGGGCGCGAAAGCGGGAAGCGGCACGAAGGGAGAAACGCCGCCGCCCTGTTGTTCGTCGAGGATCACCTTGTCGGCTCCGCCCAGAACACGCTCCATCGTTTCAAGATAAAGGCGCTCGCGGGTCAGCGCCGGCGCGCGCTTATACTGTTCGTAAATCTGGGTGAAGCGCGAGGCTTGCCCTTGCGCCTCCGCCACGGTCTGCTCACGATAGGCCTCGGCCTCCTGCAGAATGCGCGCCGCCGCGCCACGCGCTTCCGGCACGACACGATTAGCATAGGCGTCGGCCTCGTTGCCGAGGCGCTGCAAATCTTGCTGCGCCGCCGTCACATCGCGGAAGGCGGTGATGACCTGCGCGGGCGGATCGACCGACAGCAACAACACCTGAACGACCTGCACGCCGCTATGATAGCTGTCGAGAATCTTCTGCATCAGCAGTTGAGACGCCGGCTCGATCAACTTGCGGTCGGCGGTGAGA